>Ga0082335_1002537_pt1 | contig 33699 bp, 16 predicted proteins | sample Subgrocontami58m_FD_72375 | JGI IMG/M metagenome (GOLD analysis project Ga0082335, IMG submission 72375) | Subsurface groundwater microbial communities from S. Glens Falls, New York, USA - GMW37 contaminated, 5.8 m (SPADES assembly) (version 2) ... | reverse complement strand
CAGGGCTCCGGGGCCCGACACGGCGACATCGAATCGAGCATCGAGCGGTTCGGCCCGGCCATCGCCGAGCAGTCGCGCAGCCGGGGAAAATTCTACGCCAACAGCCGGGTGTTCAGTCCGGCGGCGCCGCTCGCGATCACGCCGAGCGCCGAAAGAGTCGATCACCTCGGCGGACGGCGGTTTCGGCTGTTCGTCAACTGGGAGGCGCAACGCGCCGCGCCGAAAGATTACGCGGTGTTCTATCATTTCTCGCGACCGACGCCGGGCCGCCGCGCGCTGACCGAGTTCTTCGGCGGCGGACAGCCGGCGCTGCCCACCTCGCAGTGGCAGGGCCGGCTGACCACCGGTGAGGACTGGACGATCACCCTTCCTCCCGAAATGCCGCTCGGCGAGTATGAGATTCTCGTCGGCCTGCACGACCCGAGGAATCGCAATGCACGCGAGCGGCTGCTCGGGGACGAGGACGCACGGCGGCGCTACCGCGTAGGCAAGCTCGTCATCGAGGGCGACCGTGCGGGGACTGTGACGGGTGTGCGCTTCGTTCCGCCGCCGCAGCCATATGTGCCTTCGTCGCGCTGGCTCGCGAATCAGGGCGCCGTCGATTTCGGCGTGGTCGAGACGACCGGCGCGTTCCGCTGCGAATTGCGGCCGGACCAAATCATCGTGACGCCGCTGCCCGACGGGCCGGATTCCGAGCTGACTCTCCATCTCGAACGGTTGCTCGGCCGGCGCGCCGAGGTGAAATCTGTCGAAACGATCGACGCGCGGGGCAACCCGATATCGGCGGCGACGTTTACGATCGACCAAAGCGCCCTGGCGCTGCACGTCACCGCCGGCGTCTTCGCGTATCGGATCAACGTGAAGTAGGTACACGTTCCCGTTGCGCCCCGCGGACATTCGCGCCTGCATCGCCCACATGAGTGTGCTCTCTCGGTTTCGCCCACTTCTCGCCGTCGTGATTCTCGCGCTGGTGAGCGCTCGCGGACTGAGCGCGGCGGAGACCGCGGCGCCCGCGATGCCGTTCATCGGCGGCGTCGGTGGCGTCTACTTTCTCGCGGAGCCGGGCGAGTTGATCATCGACGTGGAAAAATGCGATCTCAACCGCCGCGACACGCGGACGGAGCTGCGGGCGATCCTCGTCAGTCCCGATCGTCGCGTGCTGCAGGAGGCGGTGATTCCCGATGACGGCGCACCGCGCGGCAAGGGCCGTGGGCCAGTGCAAACGTGCCGGCTGGCGACGCGGGTCGAACGAAAGGGAGTTTACGTGCTCAACCTCACCGTCGCGCAGGATCGCTACGGCGAGGAGATGGTGTGGCGCTTCCGTTCGAACTGCGCGAGCTACCTGATCGAGACCGCGCGCGGACACAAGGACGCGCGGCACGAGGAACCGATTGTACTCGCGAGTCCCGGGCGCGCGGCGGACGTGGCGTTCTGGCCGCATCGCGCCGCCATGAAAATCGAGCTGTCGGGTTTGCCGCCACGCAGCGGCGCCCCGCAACTGGTCGACGCGAATGGCACAAACCTGGGGACGTTTTCCGTCGACGCGAAGGGGAATGCCACGCACGAGCTCGGGCCGGACGCTTCGCGCCGCGACACGCCGTGGCGGCTGCGTTTTCCTTCGGCCCAGGCGGTCATCCAGATCGACGGCGTCACGCGCTGGGACCGGGGCGATCTGCTGCCGGACGCCTGTCTCTGGACACCCGATGCCGGCTCGTGGTTCACGCTGCGGGAAAACCGCTGGCTGCTCACGCCGTACAATCGCAGCGCGTTTGGCGAACCCGGCGAGCGAAAGGAAATCGCGTTCCTCGTGCGCAATGATTCGGAGCAGCTGCGCTCGATTCAAGTCGGGCTCGACTTTCTCGCCGGCAGATGGCCAGTCCGACTTTCGGCGGAACGCGTCGTGGTGCCGGCCGGCCGGACGGCCACCGTGACGGCCGAGTGCATCATGCCGGCGCGGGGCGAAAGCCGCACCGTGTTTTTGCTGGCGATGCCCGAAGACAATTCCGGCTTCACCACGTACTCGAGCCTCACCGTCACCGGCGGACGCGCCCCGGCGAGTCAGCCGCTCGCGCTGCCGGTCGTGCTGCGCGCGTATCGCCACGAGAACGAGCAGTTCGGCTACCTCCCGGACTATCCGCTCGAGCACCAGATGTACTTCAATCCGCAGAATCGTCCGTTCGTGCGGCTCGCCAACGGCCTGGCCGCGCTCGAGGGCGGACGGTGGCGCACGACCGTCACGAATCCGCCCTCGACCCCGGCGTCGTCGAAGATCGCGTTCGACCGCGAGAACCGGGTGTACCTCCTGGCGAACGCCGGCGGCTGGACGGCGTTGCAATACTCGACGGATGGCGGCCGCACTTTCGCGGCGGCGACGATTCCGCCGCGCGATCGACCGGCGCGCGCCTTCGATCTCGAGGAATTCACGGGCCACAACCCGCTGGCCGGGCCGCCGCCCATTCTGCGCTACACGCTCACCGAAAAGGATCCGAAGTTGTTCTGGCGCTCGCTGAACGATCTCGAGCTGTTCCTGCCGCGGTGGGAAAACGGGCAGGTCGTGATCGGCGAGCCCATCCTGGTGACGAAGCAGTGCATCGGGCTCGCCACCCACTCCGGCATTCCCGCTTCGGTCGTGTCGCGCGGCAGCAAGGTTCACATCGTCTGGGGCGAGGCGACCGATCCGGCGGCGAAGGCGCCCGGTGTGCCGGTGTGCGCGGCGACGTACGATCGCGCGACCGGCAAATTGAGCGAACGCGTGGTGCTGGGGTACGGGCCGCCGGCAAACGATATTCACAACTCGCCCAGCATCACGATGGATCAGGCCGGTTATCTGAACGTCCTCGGCGGGACGCACGGCAAACCCTTCCCCTACGCGCGTTCGCTGAACCCGAACGACGCCGCCGCGGGCTGGACTCCCGCGGCCGTCACCGGTGAAGCCATCAACCAGACCTACGTCGGCCTCGTCTGCGGACCGGACGACACGCTCTACTCCGTGTTCCGCTACTGGCGCTACCACGCCGAGCCGTTTCCCGCCAGCACGCACGCCACGCTCGCGTTCCAGCGGAAACGACCCGGCCAGCCGTGGGAGCCGCCGCGCGTGCTGGTCGTGTCACCGTTTTCCGAGTACAGCGTGTTCTACCACCGGCTGACGATCGATCGCGCGGGCCGGCTGTTCGTGTCGTACGATTACTGGTCGACGTTCTGGTTTTACCGCAACGACACGCCAGATCGCCGCCGGACGGTGCTTCTGTCGCCCGACGGCGGCGAAACGTGGAAATTCGCCGGAGCGGAGGACTTTCGGTAGCGTAATTCGGACGACGCAGAGGTCGTCCCTCCAGAAATCAGTTTCGTGCTGGAGGGCCCGCCTCCGCGCGGGCCGACGCGACTGCTGGCTCCCGGACCGCCATCTCAATCGCCTCTTCCTGGAGCCGGCGTGCCCCGCGCCTCTCACCGCTGCTTGGCGTAATACTTGTCGGCGAAATCCAGGTACGCGTTCCAGTCCTCCAGGGTCAGGTTGTGCTTGCCGGCGCGAAGGTGGTAATGCGCGGCGTCACCGTGCAGCGGTGCACCGATCGCCGGCATTTCCTTCGCGTCGCCGAGACCCTGGCGACCGAAGAGTTGGTAAACCGGCCGCGCCGCCGCCACGCTGAGGAACTCGCCGCGCGGGTCCGCCCACAAATCTTCGCTCGCACTGCCGACGCACACCGCCCGCGGCGCAATCAGCGCGACGAGCATGTGCTGATCGACCGGCAGCGATTCCTCGCGGCCGTTGTAGGACTTGAAGTTCGCGTCGAACCAGTGCGGGAACCCGCGGTTGATCACCGCGATCGTTTCCTTCTGTTTGGTCCGGTGCCGGTGCAGCGTCGCCCCGCCGCATCCGGAGTCGTTCGAGCACGCGATCGCGAACCGCTGATCTTCGGCCGCCGCCCAGAGCGCGGTCTTGCCGCCGCGGGAATGGCCGACCACCGCCACCCGGTCGCGCGCAATGTCGCGGTCCGTTTCGAAATAGTCCATGCACCGGCTCGCGCCCCACGCCCACGCGGCGAGCGTCGCCCACGCATCGGAGGCACGGGGGCCGCGATCGAGCACCGCGTGGATGCCGTCCTTGAACTCGACGTCCTTCTTGTCGTCGGGATCGATCTGCGCGTTGTAAAACGCCGCGATCGCGTAGCCGCGCGCGATGACCTCCTCGGCCGGCCAGAACTCGCTCTTCTTCTGCCGCGTGGGATCGATGTTCTCCAGCCCGCGGTTGTTGATCAGCAGGAAGGCCGGCACCGGCTTCGGCGCGCGGTTCGGCACGAACAGGCTGAGATCGAAGGCGAGCGACTTGCCCTCCGATTCGATCGTGATTGTGACCTGCTTCAACGTGGCGGCACCGCCCATCGCCTGGCGGTCTTCGCGGACCTGGAAGCTCCGGCGATACGGGGTCGGCGGCACGCGGCCGTAGACGTGCGTGCGAAAAAGCTCCAGCACCTCGGGCCGCCGCGTCGTTTTCCACTCCTCCGCCGTCGTGACCTTGCGCCCCGAAGCCGTCACGAGCGGATCCGGCAACGTGTACGGCGGTGTGTCCGGCGCATCCGGCGGAAAATAGCTCTTCGCCTCGACCGCGCCGCTTCGCCCCGAGAGAGCGGCGACCGTGAGAAGCAGGCTGACTCGGATCGCATTTGGAAACGGCGCTTTCCTCGGAAATCTGGGAATGGAGTGCATGGGAAGGTTGATTGGTTCGTAGTTCTGCGCGTGAGCGCCGGGACCCGCTGCTCATGCGACCGGGCCACGCCGCAGGCACCGCGCAACGCCAGACTGATCCGATTCGAGCCGGGCAATCAATGCGGGATAACCGGCCGGAAATGCGGAGAGTCGCCGCACTTCCTTCGGATAAACTGTGCGCCGTGCTTTCACCCCGTCGCTTGATCATGAACCTTGTCGATTTCGATCTCCAAGTTGGCGGCCGGGGCCAGGTGGAACGCGACCTCCGGGCGCGTTCTTCGCCAACGGCGCCCGGAGGTCGCCGTCCACCATCTGCTGTCGATTTCGTCCGTTCGCGCTTCGGCCGCCTTTTCGCCCTCGCTCTCTTCGCCGGCGGCACGCTCGGGCTGGGCGCCGAACCGCGGCCCGCCGAAGCCTACCGCAGCCTGACCGACGATGGCGGCTGGTGCTGGTTCGCCGACCCGCGCGCCATCACTCGCGGCGGCCGCACCTACGCGGGCTGGATCACGGCCGACGGCTCGGTGCAGGTGGGGATGCTCGAGGCCGCGTCCGGCAAGGTCAGCGTCGCCACGCTGCACGAGAAGTATCAGCGCGACGATCACGACGTGCCAGCGCTGTTTTTTCTCAACGACGGCCGGCTGCTCGCGCTGTACTCAAAGCACGGCGGGCCCGACATGAACGCGCGCGTCACCACGCGGCCCGGCGACATCACCGCGTGGGAGCCCGAGCGGGTGCTCGATCTCTTCGGCGGTCCGCGCCCGCGCCGGAGCATCACTTATCCGAATCCCGTCCGGCTCACCGCCGAGGCGAACGCCATCTACCTCTTCTGGCGCGGTGATGCGATCAAGCCCACGTTCAGCCGATCGACCGACGATGGGCTGACGTGGTCGCCCGCGCGCGAGCTGGTCGCGCGGCGCGAAAACGCCGAGCGCAACCGCCCCTACGTGAAAATCGCCTCCAACGGCCGCGATCGCATCCACATCGCCTTTACCGACGGGCACCCGAACATCGAACCAACCAACGGTCTCTACTACCTCTGCTATCGCGCCGGCGCGTTGTCGTCCGCCGCCGGTCACCGGATTGGCGGTTTGGAGCAAACCCCGCTGCAGCCGAGTCAGGCCGAACGGGTATACGACGGCCAGGCCGGCGGGCGCGCCTGGGTGTGGGACGTCGCCGCCGACGCGCAGGACCGGCCCGTCATCGTGTACGTGCGGATTCCCGACACCGGCGACCACCGCTATCGTTACGCGCGCTGGGACGGCGCGCGCTGGCAGGACCACGAGATTTGCGCGGGCGGCAAATGGTTTCCGCAGACTCCCCCCGGCGTCACCGAACGCGAACCATTCTACTCCGGCGGCCTCGTGCTCGACCACACGGACCCATCCGTCGTGTACCTCTCGCGGCCGGTCAACGGCGTCCGCGAAATCGAGCGCTGGACCACGGCGGATGGCGGCCGGACCTGGCGCAACGAGCCAATCACGCGCGGGTCCGCGCACGACAACGTCCGGCCGTTTGTCGTCCGGCGCGAAGGCCCCGGCGGCCCCACTGTCCTGTGGATGAACCTCCGCGATCACTACACGCACTTCACGGACTACCTGGGTGCGATCAAAATGGACTCGCCGTGAACCGCGCTCCCGCCTTGCGTCGCGCGACGCTTCAGGCCGCGCCCTGCGCAGCCGCCCCCGCGCGGATCGGCGCATGTCCCGCTCGACTCGAAAGTAGCGCCGGCTTCCAGCCGGCTTCAACGAATGCCGGCAAGATGCCGGCGCTACGCTCGGGCAGTACACCCGCAGGCTGAAGCCCTGCACTACGGTTGACCCTCGCCACGCACGACGCCTAACCTCGCGAACTCCTGAGGACCGGCAATTCCGCCGCGAACGGCTTCACCCAGTTTCATCATGAATACGATCCATCGCAGAGATTTCATCAAAACCAGCGCGATCGGCGGTGCCGGCCTCACGATCGGCGCCATGGGCTTCAGTGCCAAATCCTATGCGGCGATCAGCGGCGCCAACGATCGGCTCAACCTTGCTGTCATCGGCGTCCGGAATCAGGGCACCGTCCACCTCAACAGCTGGTGCAGCCTGAAGGACAGTCACAACGTCCGCGTGCGCGCGGTATGCGACACCGACGAGGCGCTGTTCGGCCCGGCGGTGAAACTCGTCGCGGACAAAACCGGGGAGAAGCCGAGCACCAACTGGGACCTGCGCGCGATTCTCGACGACAAGCAGATCGATGCCGTATCGATCGTCGTGCCGAATCACTGGCATGCGCTGGCGGCGATCTGGGCCGCGCAAGCCGGCAAGCACGTCTACGTCGAGAAACCGGCGTCGCACAACATCTGGGAAGGCCGCAAAATGATCGAGGCGTGGCGGAAATACGGCCGCCGGATGCAGGTGGGGCTGAACAACCGTTCGTCGAAGAACGTGCGCGAAGCGATGGCGTTCCTGCACAGCGGCGGGATCGGCGAGCTGTACATGGCCCGCGCCCTTTGCTTCAAGGCGCGCGACTCCTACGGCATGGCGGCCGACGGCCAGCCGCCGGCCACGTTCCATTACGAGCGCTGGCTCGGGCCGGCGCCGATGCGGCCGTACAACGTGAAGCGCAGCCACTACAACTGGCACTGGTACTGGGACACGGGCAACGGCGACACCGGCAACACCGGTCCGCACCAGCTCGACCTCGCGCGCTGGGGCATGCGGAAGAACGAGCATCCGGTCGCGGTGTATTCCACCGGCGGAATTTTCGGCCTAACGAACGAGCAGGGCAAAACGCCCGGCAAGCGCGTCTACGGCGACGTCGAGACGTACGGCCACGACAAGACCACGCAGGAAACGCCGAACACGCAGACCGCGGCGTACACCTACGCCGACGGCAAGATCATCGAAATGGAAACGCGCGGGCGCTACACGAACAACGAGGGCAGCACGGGCCAGGAGGTCGGCAATATCTTCTTCGGTTCGGAAGGCTGGCTCGAAATCAGCGGCAGCAGCTGGAAGGCGTTCCGGCGGCGCGAGCGGCAGCCGTTCGCACAGTCGAAGGACAACGAACGCGAGCGCGCCAGCCACTGGGCGAACTTCGCCGAGGCGATCCGCTCCGGCAAAAACGAAGACATGCACAGCAGCATCGAGGAGGGACATCTGTCCACCTCGCTGTGCCACCTGGCGAACATCTCGTACCGCGTTGGCCGCTCGCTGAGATTCAACGGCACGCAGGAGAAGTTCGTCAGCGCGCCCGAGGCGGATGCGCTGCTGACGCGCGAGTACCGCAAGCCGTACGTCGTGCCGGCGAGCGTGTAACGGCGCCCACGAAAATTCGCGATGGTGGTGGCGCGGGCAACCTGCCCGCGTTTCGAAGCACGCTCAGGTTGAGCGTGCCACGGTGCGCCCTCGCCGAATTTCGCCTCGCCAGCGGTGCGCGCGTGAGGCGTGATCACCAGGCCGCCCGAATCCGTCGTGTCCCGGACTCGAGTGCCGCGACCCGCATGAGAAACTCCTTCGCCCGCACGCCTCTCGTTCGCGAGATCCTCGCCAACCTCGCCCTCGTCCTGCTGCTCATCGGTCCCGCCGCTGCGCTCCGCGCCCAGGGCGGCACCGGCACCATCTCCGGCTCGGTCAGCAACTCGGCCACCGGCGACCTGCTCCAGGGCGTGCGCGTCGTCCTGCCGGATCTCGGACTGACCGCGCTCACCGACAACACCGGTCGCTACAGCTTCCCCAATGTGCCGGCGGGCACGCATCCGATCGTGGCAAGCTACACCGGCCTCGATTCCGGACGGCAGGAGGTGACGGTCGGCGCGGCGCAGCACGTCACACGCGACTTCGAGCTCACCACCGCGATCTATCAGCTCGAGGTTTTCACGGTGGCGGGCGAACGCGAAGGCGGCGCCGCGGCCATCACCGCGCAGCGCAATGCGCCGAACACGAAAAACGTCGTGGCGATGGATTCCTACGGCAACCTGCCCAACATGAGCGCGAGCGAGCTCGCGATTCTGCTCCCAGGCGTGACCGCCGCGCTGAACCTGGAGAACGGCATCGACGGCTTCACGGTGCGCGGCATGGGCCCGACGTTGAACAACATCACGCTCGACGGCGGCATGCTCTCCACCCAGGGCGCGATGGCCCGGCAGGGCCGGATCAACAACCTCACCGGCGCGATGTTCGAGGGACTCGAGTTGATCAAGGGCCACACACCCGACCGCGGCGCCGACTCGCTCGGCGGCACGATCAATCTCAAGAGCCGCTCGCCGCTCAGCATGAAGGAAAAACGCCGCGTCACCTACAACTTCGCCGTCCGCTGGGCGCCTCCCTTCACCGAGCAGATTCCGCTGCGCGGGCCCCGCCGCAGTCACCCGTTGTTGAACGTTGGATACTGGGAGGTGTTCGATGTCGGCGGCGGCCAGCGCAACCTTGGCGTCACGGTCAACACCTTCTACAGCGAAAACATCGGCGCCGCGCACAGCACCACGCGCGATTTCCAGAACACGACGACCCAGCCGGCGTTTCTCTGGGACTTCAACACGTTCGACCAATACAACAACCGCAAGCAGGCCAGCGTGAACGTGAAGGCGGAGTACCGGCTCTCCGCCCACACGAAGATCGCGTTCAACACCATCTACAACGACGCGAACGAAATGGGCAAACTGCGCTTCACCACCCGCGCGTTCACCAACCAGGTCGTCGGCACCACCGGCACCGCGGGTATCCTGCCCGGTTATACGGACCGCATCACGCAGGTGCGCCAATCCACCGCATCGAACTTCGACACCCTCACGCAGGGGCCGAACAACTTCTTCCTCCGCACCCGCACCTTCGACCTGGGCGCCGAGCACGTCTGGGATCGCTGGCAGCTCGACTACGGCGGCATGTTCAGCGCCACCCACATCAACAACGGCTTCGGCAACGACGGCGGCCAGTTCACGATGCGGGTCAACAACCTCGGCTGGATTCTCGATCGCACACAGTCTGATCTCTATCCGCGCCTCACGCAGACGGCGGGGCCCGATCTCACCCGGCCGGAAAACTACCGGCTCAACGGCTTCTTCCAAAACAACAACGTCGACAACAACCACGAGGTCCGCGAGGCGCGCGCCAACCTCAAATTCGACGTGCCGACGCTGCGCACGTTCTTCAAGACCGGCTTCCACTGGCGCGAACAGTTCGCCCACGACTTCAACCGCAACCGCCGCTGGAGCTACCTCGGCACGACGCTGCCGTCCGATCCGTCGATCCGGAGCATGAACAGCACGAAGACCGGACTCGTCACCCCGTTCTGGTACGCCTCGCAGTTTTTCCGCGACCGCAGCCCGATCACGCCCGCGCTGTGGAACGAGGATCTCTATTGGGGCCAGATGCAGCGGTTCACCGGCACGCGGCGGGTCACCGAGACCGTGGACGCAGGCTACGCAATGGCGCAGGGCCGGATCAGGAACACCGGCTTCCTCGCCGGCGTGCGCGTCGAGGACACCGAGACGAACAGCTGGGGCTGGGTCCGCGCGCGCGTGCCGAGCACCGCCGCGCAACAGGCCGCCGATCCGATCGGCTCGGCCCTGCGCGACTACAGCACCACCCGGCGCGAGCTGCGCGGCAGTTACACCAAGTCGTTCCCGAGCGTGCACCTCACGCAGGACATTTCGCCCAACTGGAAGGCGCGGCTGAGCTGGTCGACGAGTTTCGGCCGGCCGCCGATGACGAGTCTCCTCCCCAACGAAACCATCAACGAGGCCGCGCGAACGCTCACGGTGAACAATCCCTCGCTGCTGCCGCAGCGGGCGAGCAACTGGGATGCGTCGCTCGAATATTACTTCGAGCCGGTCGGTAATGTTTCCATCGGCTGGTTCCACAAGAAAATCACCGACTTTATCGTGAGCGGCATCGCGAGCGGCACCATCGGCACCGAGCGCGACAACGGTTACGACGGCGAGTTCGGCGGGTTCACCCGGCTGAGCAGCGCCAACGCCGGCACCGCCTACGTGCAGGGGTGGGAGCTCAGCTACCAGCAGCAGTTCACATTCCTCCCCGGTTTTCTCAAGGGCCTCGGGCTCACCGCCAACCTCACCGCGCTCGAAGCGCATGGCGACTACGGCGGCCGCGGCCGGCGCGAGGGTCGCGATGTCGAGGGCTTCGTCCCGCGCATCGCCAATGCGAGCGTGTTCTGGCGCCACCGCGGCTTCACCTCGCGCGTGATCGTCAACTACACCGGCGAATCAATCACCGACTTCACCGAGGGATCGCCGGCGCGCAACCGCTACCTGTTTTCGCGAACGGTGATCAACGCCGGCATCGGCTACCAATGGAAGCCGGCCGTCACGTTCACGGTCGACGTGAACAACTTCACGAACGCGCCCCAGGTCGCCTATCGCGGCATTCCGGATCAAATGCAGTTCAAGCTGTTCGGCGGCACCACGGTCACGGCCGGCATCAACGGGCGATTCTGAGCAACATGCCGGGCGCCCCCCACCCCGGCCAATCACAGCTCGACGATGTAGGGCGGGGTCTCCCGACCCCGCCGCCGCCTTACATCACGATTCCAATTCGGCGGGGTCGGGAGACCCCGCCCTACATCGGCTCACCTCGCCCTCAGCCGCGTCGCGAGCACGCCCGCGATCGCCAGAAATCCCACGAGCACCCACAACCCGGCGTCGAAACTTCCCGTCGCCGTCCGCAGGTAACCAAACACGTACGGGCCCGCCAGCCCGCCGAGATTGCCGATCGAGTTGATCAAGCCGATCGCGACGGCCGCGGCGGATTTCGTCAGCAGCGACGATGGATACGTCCACAGCACGGGCAGGTACGCCTGCGCGGAAAATCCCGCCGCGCAGAAAAACAACACCATGAGCATGGGGTGCCCGTTGGTGGCGACCGCTCCGGCCAGCCCCGCCGCGGTCACGAGCATCGGGCCCGCGACGAACCAGCGCCGATCGCGCGCGCGGCCGGCGAGGTGGCCGTTCACCAGGATGCCGAAGAATCCGCAGATGTACGGCAGCATCGTCACGAGTGTGCGACCGGTCACCGACAGCGAGGACCACGCATCGGTGATCGAGGGCAGGAAGAACGCGACGCTCTGGTTGCCGGCGATGACGAAGAAGCAAATCGCCACGAGCAGCAGCACCTGCGGATGCGCCAGCGCGCTCCACGTGTCGGCGCGGCCCTCCGCCTGTTTCGTGGATCTTTCCCGCTCGATTTCCGCCGTGAGCCACTCGCGCCGCTCGGCCGCGAGCCAGCGCGCGTCGCGCGGCCAGTCGGTCAGGAAAAACAGCGTGACGACCCCGAGCACGATCGACGGCACGCCTTCCAGGATGAAGACCCAGCGCCAGCCGGCGAGTCCACCCCAGGCGACGTTCTCCAGGATAATCCGCGAGAGCGGCAGCCCCAGCGCCTGCGACAGCGGTTGCGCGATGAGAAACCACGACTTCGCCCGCGAGCGGTCGCCAGGCGTGTACCAATGCGAGAGATACACGATGACGCCCGGGAAGAATCCCGCCTCCGCCGCGCCCAGCGCGAACCGCAACCAGTAGAACTGCGTCGTGGTCTGTACGAAGCCGAGCGCGGCCGCCACGAGGCCCCAGGTGATCATGATCCGGCCAATCCACAGCCGCGCGCTCCACCGCTCGACGATCAGCGTGCCCGGAATCTCCAGCAGCAGGTAGCCGGCGAAAAAAATTCCCGCGCCCAGCCCAATCACCTCGTCGGTGAACCCGAGCTCCCGCTGCATCCCGAGCTTGGCGATGCCGAGGTTCGTTCGATCGATGTACGCAAAGAAATAGGCCACCAGCAGGAACGGCACCAGCCGCCGCGTGACGGCGCGGCGCGTTTCTTCGCCCAGCGCGCTCAATGGATCGCCGGTTCCGGGGTCGCCGCCGTGCCGCTGAGAAAATCGAAGTCGCAGCCCTCGTGCGCCTGTGTCACCCGATCGCTGTAGAGCGCCAGGTAGCCCCGACGATACTTTGCCTCCGGCCGCCGCCAGCCCGCGCGCCGCACCGCGAGTTCGGCCTCCGGCACGAGGAGGTCGAGTTTGCGCCCGGCGGCATCGAGCGAAATCCGATCGCCATCGCGCACCAGCGCCAGCGGGCCACCGACAAAGCTCTCCGGCGAGACGTGCAGCACGCACGTGCCGTACGCCGTGCCGCTCATCCGCGCATCGGAAATCCGCACCATGTCGCGCACGCCGCGCTGCAGCAGCTTCTTCGGCAGCGGCAGCATGCCCCACTCCGGCATGCCGGGGCCGCCGAGCGGACCGGCGTTCTGCAGCACGAGGACCGAGTCCTCGTCCACCGCGAGATCGTCGCGATCAATCCGCGCCGCGAGATCGTCGAAATCCTTGAAGACCACCGCCGGCCCCGTGTGCTGCAGCAACCGCGGCGTCGCCGCCGCTGTCTTGATCACCGCGCCGTTCGGCGCGAGGCTGCCGAACAAGATCGCCGTGCCGCCGGTGGCCGCGAGCGCGCTGGCCCGCGGACGGATGACGTCGCGGTTCACGATCGCCGCGCCCGCGAGATTCTCGCCCAGCGTGCGGCCGTTCACGGTGGCGCATTCCAGCTGGAGCAGATCACGCAGCTCCGCCATGAGCGCGCGCAATCCGCCGGCATAATAAAAATCCTCCATCAGGAATGCGCCGGAGGGACGGATGTTCGCCAGCACCGGAGTACGCTGCGCGATCCGATCGAACGCCGGCAACTCCAGCGTGAGCCCGCACCGCCGCGCCAGCGCGACGAGATGAATGATCGCGTTGGTCGAGCCGCCGATCGCCATGTCGACGGTGATCGCGTTTTCAAACGCGGCCGCGGTCATGATGTCGCGCGGCTTCACATCCTGCCACACCATCTCGACGATTCGCTCGCCGCAGTTGATCGCCATGCGGACGTGATTCGAATCGACCGCGGGAATCGATGACGCGCCGGGCAACGTCATCCCGAGCGCCTCGGTCAACGCGGTCATCGTCGCCGCCGTGCCCATCGTCATGCAAAATCCCGGCGAGCGCGCGATGGCGGCCTCCATGTCGTTCCACTCCTGCTCGGTGATCGTGCCGGCGCAGCGCTCGGTCCAGTACTTCAGCAGGTCCGTGCCGCTGCCGAGCGGCTGGCCGTTCCAGTTGCCACGCAGCATCGGGCCGGCGGGCAGGAAAATCGCCGGGAGGTTCATCGAGAGCGCGCCCATCAGCAGCGCCGGCGTCGTCTTGTCGCAGCCGCCCATCAGCACGGCACCATCGACGGGCAGTCCGCGCAGGATCTCCTCGGTCTCCATCGCAAGCAGGTTCCGAAACAGCATCGGGCTCGGCTTGAAGTACGTCTCGGTGATCGAGAGCGCCGGCACCTCCACCGGAAATCCGCCCGCCTGCCACACGCCGCGCTTCACCGCCTCGGCGCGCTCGCGCAGGTGCGTGTGGCACGGGTTGATTTCGCTCCACGTGTTGACGATCGCGACCACCGGCTTGCCGATGAGGTCTTCGTGCCGGTGGCCGAGTTGCTTCATCCGCGACCGGTGGCTGAACCCGCGCAGCGTCGGCGGGCCAAACCAGCGCGCGCTGCGCAGATCCGTGGGGGTTTTCAGTCGCGTCATTGCAAGGGAAGGGGCGCCCGATTCCGACACGACCGGGGAAAGCCGGTCAATGAACAACGCCGCCGGGCTCCGCGCGAAAATCCACCCGTGGCAAAATCCGTGCATGTAGGGCGGGGTCTCCCGACCCCGCCGAACAGGAATCACAGCTCAGGGCGGCGGGGTCGGAAAGCCCGCCCCTGGAGTTTGGCCAATTGCGGCAGTCGCAGAGTGTAACGTAATACGTTACACTCTGCCTAAAGTTCGGGCAATTTCCGCAGCGGGCGGGGTCGGGAGACGCCGCCCTACAACCAGCCTCACCGACCGATCTCCTTCAGCACCGCCAGCAATCGATCCGGATAATCCGTCATCAAACCATCGGCACCGAGCGCGATCAGCCGTTTCATTTCCGTCGGATCGTTCACCGTCCAGTAATGCACCGCCAGGTTTCGCCGGTGCGCGGCCGACAGCAAATGCGGCGTGTCGAGTTGGAACCCCGCGGCCGCCACCGGAATCTGCAGCGCCTGATCGACCGTCGGCGCCAGCCAGTCCAGCCAGGCCCGGTTGTACAGGACGAACCGCCGCGTTCGTTCCATCGGCGACGCGGTAAACACGCGGCCGGCCGAGACGCGGCGGAACTCATCGAGCGTCGCGTCATCGAACGCGGCCACCATCGTCCGGGCCTCGCGGTCAAAGCGCCGAATCAGCTCCGTCAGCACCGTCGCCGCTTTCGCGCCATTCGCCGTACGATCCTTCAATTCGACCACCATCGGCATCTGCGGAAAACGCGTGAAAACTTCCTCCAGCGTCGGAATCGGCACCGGCTGGTCGCGATACGGCCGCGCGCCGGCCTGATCCTTGAACTTGTATCCAAAGTTCCGTTGCTTCAGCTCGCCCACGGTGAAGTCGATCACGCGGCCCTGGCCGTCGCTCGTGCGGTCGATCGTTTCGTCGTGAATGACGACGAGCACCCCGTCCCGGGTCAGCCGCAGATCCATCTCGAGCACGTCGCAACCGAGCCCCGCGCTGTGGGTAAACGCGGCGAGCGTGTTCGACGGCCGCAAGCCCTGTCCGCCCGCGTGGGCAATCACCAGTGGCCGCTGCCCCGCGCGTGGCCGCCACGAATTTGGCTCCGGCACCACGCCGCGCGGCGGCAGCATCTGCAGGACGAGCCAAGCCGCCCCCAGCGCCACCCCGCCGACGCCGGACCATTTCAGCATGCGTTTCATTCAAACGGGCACACGGGAATCTCGGACACTCCACCAGGCCCGCATCAGAATACAGAGAATTCTCACCCGCAGACCGAAGGGAGGCGGCGACTTCCGGGTGCCGTCCAGGCTTCGCCGCGAGCCCACGGCCCGCACGGCGGCGGGCCCTCCAATGAAAGCAAGCTGCCTGACTCGTTCGTCTTGCCCTTCGGGCCAGGCTTCGCCCCCGCCGCAAGCCGTGACCTGGGCAGCGTGGTCGGTCCGAAGAAACCACTCCCCGCGGCGAGGCAGGCAGCAAAAAGCCCGCGTCTCGCGACGCGGGCTCGTGAATTGCAGACTGCGCTTGGCCGTTACGGCAAATCGTACACTTCGATCAGCGCAACACCGCTGCTGCCACCGGCACCGAGGACCTGCGCCGTGTAGTTGCCGGGCGCGAGCGTGACGATGAGCGCCGAGTCGTTGTTCGCCATGCCGAACGCGCCGACCTGCGCCGATGCCAGCGTGATGGCGGCGGCGTCGACCGACGTGTTCCAGTTGGTGTTCTGGGCGATCGTCGTGCTGCCGCTGAGCAACAGCAGGGTCGGCTGCGCGAGCACGCCCGTAACGCCGAACGGCGTGAGGCCCGGGCCGACGCCGCGGACGAGCACCCGCTTGGACGAGCCTGGCGGAATAACGAAACCCGCGATGAGCGTGTTGTCGCCGGCGCCGGCGGCCGCGCGGGTCGCGATGTTCAGCAGCTTCTGACCGGGCGTCGCCGCCGACAGGTCGTAAACTTCGATCAGCGCCACACCCGCGGTGTTCGTCGTGCTGCTCACAATCGCAGTGTAGTTGCCGGGCGCGAGCGTCGTGAGAATCGCCGAGTCGGCGCCGGAAGCACCGAGCGCGAACGCGCCGGCTGCCGCACTGGCCGCGTCGATCGGCCCGCGGTTCGCGGCGATGCCGGCATTGACCGCGAGTGACGTGCTGCCACGGAACAACTCGAGCCGGGGCGAAGCGAGCACGCCGCTGACGTTGAACGGCGCCGTGCCGAGCGTCGGGCCGACCGCACGAATGAGAACCGGCTTGGATTCCTCGCCGGAGATGACGAAGCCCGCGATCGCCACCGCGTCGCCGGTGGCGACGCGTGCGCGCGACGAGATGTTCACCAGCCGCTGGCGCGCGAGCACCGCGTCCGACGCGCCGCTGAAGTTCGCGCTGATCGCGCCGCTCGAGGTGCCGGTGACCGTGCCCGTGCCGGGCGCGATGGTCTCGGAAACGACCGAGCGATTGGCCGTCACGCTGACCTGGCCGGTCGCCGAGACGGTGCCCACGCCGCCATCGGCCGTGGTGGCCGATTGCACGAGGACAAACGCCTGGCCGTTCGGACCGGCGATGGTGGAGACCGTCGTGGCGCCTGTCGCAGCGCCCGCCTGGTAGAAGCCCGCGACGCCCTGCGTTGCGCCGACATCGGCGGCCCGCGTGCCGGCCAACGTGGCGTTGGCCCCACCGGTGATCGATCCGTTGAGCGAACCGTCGGTGCCGATGTTGCCGATCACCGTGACCGCGGCGAGGGCGGCCGCGCGCGGCGGCTCACCGTCCGTCGCGGCGGCAGCCGAGGCGATCGCGCCCTGGGTGAACGCGAACTGGCCAGCGTCGTTCACGATGATGCTCGTGCTGACCACCGGCGCGGTCGCTCCCGGCAGGTAGCCGAGGAACACGCCGGTGTTATCGTCGCGGACATACAGCGCAAACGTGCCGAGGCCGTTCGCAAACGTGCCGAAGTAGAATCCGGCGTAGCTGCGGGTGAAGACCCGCAGGCCAACCGGCAGCGACGTCACGCTGCCGGCCGAATTCGTGATCACCACGTCATACACCGCGGCGTCGCCGGCCTGCACGCTGGTGAACGCCAGCGTCGGGTTCGTCGCCCCGCTGATGGCGACACCGTTCTTGCGCCACTGGAAGCCCGGCGACGGCGCGCCCGTTGCACTGACCGAGAGCACGGTCGAGGTGCCCACGAGCGCCGCGCGCGAAGCCGGTTGCGCGACGATGACGGGCGCGGCCGGACTCGATACGACGCTGACCTGGGCCAGCGAACTGATGACGAGCCCGACACTGTTCGAGACCACGACGTCGTAGTTGCCCGCGTCAGCTGTGGTGACCGCCGTAAGCGTCAGCGTGGAATTGGTCGCGCCCGCGATGGCCACGCCGTTCTTCCGCCACTGGTAATTGAAGCTCGTCCCGCCGGCGGGTGTGACCGACAACGTCACGGTGGAGCCCGCGAGCGCCACTTGCGAGCGCGGTTGCGAGGTGAACGTCGGCACGGTGTTCACGGTCAGCGTCGCGCCGTTCGAGGTGACCGAGCCGGAGGCATTGGTGACCGTGACGGAGTAAACGCCGCCATTCGCCGCCTGGACGTTGGTCAGCGTGAGCGACGAGGCCGTCGCGCCCGTGATCGCGACCACGTTGCGGCGCCACTGATAGGTGAGCGGAGCCGCACCCGAGGCCGTGACGCTGAAGGTCACCGACTGGCCCTGGTCGACCGTCTGGCTCGCCGGCTGGACCGAAATCGTCGGCAACGCCGGGAGCACCGTCAGCGTGAACGTCTGGTTCGTCGAGACGCCGTTGTTGGCTGTGACCGTTAGCGTGATTGTGCCTTCCGAACCCACCGGCGGCGTCCCGCTGAGCAGGCCGGCGGTCGACAACGTTGCCCAGCTGGGCAGGCCCGTGGCGGTGAATGTCGGCGTGGGCGAACCCGTCGCGATGAACGTGAACGCGAGCGGCTCGGTCGCGCGGACCGTCGTCGTGGTTGCATTGGTGAAGGCCGGCGCTTCGCCGACGGTGAGCGTGGCGCTGTCCGACAGCGTCGACGGACTGACCCCGTTCGCGACCGCGACGCGGAATTGATCGCCCGTCATCGAGGAGAGCACGCCGGAGACCGTCAGCGTCGCGGTGTTGACGCCGCTGTACGAGCCGCCGTTCGAGAGGTTGAAGAAGCCGCTCGTGCCCGCCGGCTGCCGCTGCCACTGGTAGCTCGGCGTCGGCGTGCCGGTCGCAATGACCGTGAACGTGGCGTTGCCGCCGATCGGCACGGCGCGACCCTGCGGCTGCGTCGTGATGGCCGGGGCGGAGACGGTGCCACTGCGGCGGATCGTGTTGTTCCGCGTATCCGCGATGAAGATATTCCCGTTGGCATCGAGCGTCAGCGCGAACGGCTGATTGAACCGGGCGAGGCCGCCCGCGCCGTCGTCGCTGCCGGCCTGACCGACCGAACCCGCGAGCGTCGTGACGACGCCGCTGGAGGCGATCCGGCGGATCAGGTTGTTGTAGGTATCGGCAACGTACACGTTGCCCGAGGTGTCGACGGCGACACCGGTCGGACGATTGAACGTCGCGGCCGTGCCCGTGGCGTCGAGCGCGCCAGCCACACCCGCGGTGCCCGCGAAGGTGACGACGGCACCCGTCACGGTGTTCACGCGACGGATCGTGTGATTCAGCGTGTCGGCGACATACAGGTTGCCGGTGGTATCAATCGCCAGGTTGCCCGGATAGTTGAACCGCGCCGCCGTGCCGATGGTGCTGTCCGCGGTGCCCGCGATGCCGGCCGCGCCGGCCAGGGTGGAGGTCGAACCGTCGGACAGGACCTTGCGAATCGTGTGATTGCCGGAGTCCGCCACGTAGACCGAGCCGCTCTGATCGACCGCCACGCCGCTCGGGAACTGGAAGCGTGCGGCGGCACCGATGCCGTCGACCGCGCCGGCGCTGTTGGCCAGTCCGGCCAAGGTCGTGACGACGCCGGTCGGGGAAATCGCCCGAATGGTCTGATTGAACGTGTCGGCGACATACACGGTGCCGACGGGGCTCACCGCGATCGCCGACGGAGCGCGGAACCGCGCATCGGTGGCCGCACCATCCGTCGAGCCGGCGACGCCAGCCAGGCCGGCAAAGGTGGTGACCACGCCGCCGCCGGTGATCTTGCGGATGGTGTTGTTGCCGGCATCGGCAATGTAGAAGTTGCCGGCCGCATCGACCGCGATGCCCGCGGGCGTGTTAAAACGAGCGGCGGTGCCGATCGCGTCGGTGCTGCCGGAAAGGCCCGCCTGGCCCGCGAAGGTGCTGATGACGGTTCCCACGTTGACCGTCAGGGTGGCAATCGAGCTGCCCACCGCCTGCGTGGCGTTCGTCGCGACGAGGCGGAATTGATCGCCCGACATGCCGGCCTCCAAATTACGCACCGTGAGCGTCGTGGTCGTCGTGCCGGTGTACGTGACATCGTCGCTCAGATCGGCGAACCCACCGCTGCTGCCCGCGGCCTGGCGCTGCCAGCGCAGCGTCGGCGTCGGGCTGCCCGTGACACTCGCGGTGAACGTCACCGTGCCGCCGAGGTTGCCGATCGCATTCTGCGGTTGCGTGATGAAAGTTGGCGTCGAAGCCGCCGCGGTGACCGTGAGCGTGAAAGGCTGCGTCACCGTACCGACACTGTTGCTCGCACTGACCGTGAGATTGAACGGTGAACCATCGGCGGTCAGCGGCGAACCGCTGAGGAGACCGTTCACGAAGGTCACGCCGGCCGGCAGCGCACCGCTCAGGCCGATGATCGGCGTCGGCGCGCCCGACGCGGTGAAGGTGAAATTATTGGACTGGCCGACGACGAACGAAGTCGCCGTGGCGCTGGTGATCACCGGCGCGGCCGCCGAAGTCTCCGGCACCACATTGATGGTGATGAACTGCGAGGCGGAGCCGACCGAGTTGGTGGCGGTCACGACACCGGAGATGGATTCAGCGGTGGACGTGGGGAAGCCGGTGATCGTGCCGTTCGGGAAGACCGTGAAGGTCCCCAGTGAACCGGAATAGGTGATCGGTGCACTGCCGGAAGCCGCAACGATAAACGAATTGTTGCGGTTCACGACCGCCGTAAAACTCACCGAACCGCTCGCGAAGGTGGGCGTTTGATTCACCACCAAGGTGCCTGGCGTACCTTCGACCGCCACACTCGTGGTGGCAACCAGCTTGAACTTGTCGTTGTTCATGCCGGCGGTGATGTTGTTAATCGTGAGCGTCGACGTATTCACATTCTGATACGTGTTGCTCGCCGTCAGGTTCTGGAACGTGCCCACGCCGCCGGGTTGAATCTGCCACTGCAGCGTCGGGGTCGGCCAGCCGCCGGTGACCGTCGAGGTGAACGTGATCCCCGTTGCGCCGATCGTCGCGGTCTGCGTGGCCGGTGTCGCCGCCGCGACGCTCGGAGCCGAGGGAATCGCGCCTTGCCGGATGACATGGTTGCTCGTGTCGGCGACATAAACGAAGTTCACGCCGGCGACGGTCTTCGTCGCGATGCCAATCGGGAACGTAAACCGCACCGCCGTGCCGGTGCCGTTCGCATAACCGGTTTGCCCCGCAGTAGCGGTGCTGGTTGCCGCGGAGCCGGCGACGGTCGTCACCGGATTGCCCACGGATTGGGCGATTTGTCGGACGGCGCTGTTGCCAAAATCGGAGACCATCACCTCGCCCGTCGCGGCCACCGACACGCCGGTCGGCGTACGGAATTGCGCGGCGGTCCCGTTTGCATCGGTAAACCCGGCGGTTCCCACCGTGCCGGCGAAGGTGGTCACTGCCACCGGCGTGGTCAGCGCAATCCGGCGGATGAGGTGATTGCCGAAATCCGCGACATACAATGTGTCACCGGCGGCGTTGACCGCGACGCCGTAGGGCGCGTTGAAAGTGGCGGTGGTGTTGTCGCCGTTGGCAAAAGTGGTGGTGCCGGCCAGACCCGCGACGGTGGTGACCGTCGACGCCGTGGTGGAAGTCGGCACGACTTTCCGAATCAGATGGTTGCCCGTGTCGGCGACATAGAGATTACCCGCCGAGTCGGCGGCGATGCCGCGCGGTGTGCTGAACTGACCGTTGCCCGTGTTGCTGTTGCCAGCGGCGCCGGGTTGGCCGGCAATCGTGGAGACAGTCACCACCGTTCCACCGATGCCCGAGAGCGTGATGAGGCGGATGGAATGATTGCCCGTATCGGCCACATACAGGCGATCGCCCGCGCTGTTCAGGGCGAGGCCTTGCGGCGAATTGAACCGGGCCGCCGTCGGATCATCGGTCGTACCAAAATTTCCCGGGATGCCGGCCAACGTCGAAATGACGCCTGCGGCCGTGATTCGCCGGACCACGTGGTTGCCGGTGTCGGCGATGTAAGTGCAGCCCGCGCTGTCCACTGCGATCCCGTAGGGGTTGTTGAAGGTGACTGGCGGATTATTGCTGAACGGCGCGCTCACGCCGGGCGTGCCGGCGAGGGTCGTGAACGCCAGGCTTTGGGCCCAGACGCTCGTCACTGCCGCCAGCGCGGCAAATGCGACCACGAGTCGCGACCAGCGCGACCGACTTTGAACAGAGGATGCAAGACCAACGGGGGAGCTCTTCATAAAACAAGATTATCTAACGGAGATCTAACGGAGGAATCGGCCAGACTGCCGAACGTGAATTAAAGAACCCTGCCCGGGTTCAGGTGGTAAGCGCAAGACGGTTGTTATTGGAACACTGTTACCATGGGCGCGCGGCGATGGAAAGAATATCATCATGGCGACGGTTGGTAACAACGGGCGAATTTGGGCAGCACGACAGTTCAAGCGCAGGAATCCGCCATTCGGCTCATCAAACATGTTCCCATCGCGGTACGATCGTGCACGGAGTGCGCTTTGCAGCCGCTATGCCATGCCGGTCGGGCTGTGGCTTTGCCCTGCATCGCAGCGAGATCATCTCGATCGCAGCGCATCCAGAGAGTGAATGCGGCGCGGAATTTTACCCAACCACCGGTGAAAAACGCGTGCTTTCACCCAATTCGACCGGGCCCGGCGAACTTGCAGCCAAACCGCCGGCAGACGCCGGCGTCCGCGAGTAAACATCCCCGGGGCATGGGGTGGACGGCGACCTCCGGGCGCCGTCGGATGCGCAAAGAATTTCGAACGCGCCCGGAGCAAGGTCGCGTTCCACCTCGGAACCATACAAGCCGAAGCAAGCTTTGGGGTATCGGACCCACCGCAAATGAATATTTGCCGCGCCGCTGCGGTGCACGGTGATACCTATAGTGAGCGACGGCGACGAGATCTCGCGGCGCGGCCGATCACTCGCGCAAGGCATCGCCGGCGCGCACCCACGTAGTTGGGCCGCCAAACCCGCCGGGCTTTATCGCCAGCCGGACCCCACCGCCGCCGGGGAGCTCGGCGTGGGCGACACACAATCCGCTTTCAACTTCCCGTTCGAAGTCGAGCGCAGCCACGCCGAGCTCGCCGCAAACGGCAAATGCCGTCTCCCCGCCGGTGATGAAGAGCCGGCGGACGCCGGCGTCGCGGACCGCGCAGCCTGCCACCGCCGCCAGTGAACGCACGACGAGCGCGCTGTCACCGCGCGCCGCCTCGATCACCAACGCGACGCTGCGTGCTGCGCGGAGCGCGGCCACGACGGCGGCCGTGGTCGCCTCCGAGTCGGCCGGGCGAAACTCATGCACGGTGACTTGCCGCTCGCGGGCGAGCACCGCGACCTGCTCGCGGTTTCGCGGATGGGCGCTCCCGCACAGGAACAGGCACGCGGTCGTGCCAGCGACGCCGACGTCAGGCACAGGCTGGAGAGCAGCCGGCGCGGCGGTGGAGGGCGCGCCACTTTGCCCACGCGCCCTCTGCCGGGCGACCGGCCGGGCGAGCGCACCGGATCCGACCGCAACCCACGGGCCCGGGCCGGCGGCGAACGAGGTGACGGCCGCGGAAAGATCGTTTTCGCTCTCCGTGTCGGCGATGACCACGCTCGCGGTCGCCGCGGCGCCCAGGAGTTTCGCGATCGCACTCTGCCGAACCGGGCTCACCGGGTCGCGCGCGAATTCCGTCTCGGCGACCGGCACGCCGTTCACCAGCAGCACGCCCTCGCGCACCGTCCGCCCCACCCCGGGGTTCGCCGGCGTGAACAGAATGCGCGTGCCGGGCAGCGCCCGCTGGAGCGCGGCCAATTCCGCCGCGACCGGGCCGCGCAAGGTTGAATCGATCTTCTTGTAAACGAGCCGCCCGCCCTGCGCCGTGCCGTGCGCGATCGCTCGCGTCACGGCCTCGGCCGCCGCCGCGGCCGTCGCGTTGCGCGTCTCCGTGGTGAAACCGACAATCTGCCCCGCCCGCGCCGCCGGCCACGCCTCGAGCGTCAGCGCAATCGTCACGGCTTGCCCGGCGCGGTGAAAGGCACCGGCAGCGTCGAGCGCGCCACTCAGGTCATCGGCTAGAAAAAATTCCCTCATCGTCCAGCCCTGCCCGAATCGTCGCGCGCCGCCAAGCTCGCCGGCGGCACGAACTCCGCGTGGTACACGCGGTCGTCGCAAATGCGCAGTTCATCGATCGCGCCCGCCAATCGACACCGCCCGGCGCCGTCGCTGCCGATGGCAAGATAAGCCTCGTCGTCATGCGGCAGCGTTTCGAGCGCCGCGGCGGCAACGCCGCGCAGCCGTCCGTCGAGGAACAGCCGCAGATCGCGCTCTGCGCGGCGGTGCACGAGCGCGACGTGCGTCCAGCGGTCGCGGGGCAGCGCGGCGCCGGTCAACGCCAGCGTCGCCACCGCGGGATGCGCGAGGCCCTGGGGCGGTCCGGACGGATTGGGAAATTCGATTGGCTTCACGCCGACACCGCGGGCCGGCCCGGACGCAATCCCGGCGAACGCAAACGCGTTTTCCGCCGGCAGCACGCTGAAGCGGGTCCGCAGTTCGGTCGCGCCGGGGCGACCCGATCCGATCTCGAGGATCACCGCTTCCTCCGCAGCGCGGCCGTCCAGTCGCAGCCAGCACTCGATCGTCCAATCGTCGGCGCCGAGATTGAGCTTCGAATCTAGCGGATTGCTCACGCGCGGCGCGTTCCTCGTCGACAGAATCGCGGCCGCCCGCGGCAGGCCAGCCTCAAACAGATTCGGCGACTGGTTCACTGCCGCCGGCCGCAACGCATGGCCGAAACGGCCCGGAACGATTTCCCCGCCCCGCGCGAGCGTCAGGAAGAAATTCCGCGGACCGGCATCGGCGAGCACCGTCTCCGGCGCTGGCGCGAGCGGTTCGTCGAAAAGCCAAAGGGCGATCGTTTCGGCCCGCGACGAAATGGCGCAGCCGATGACCAGCAGGATGACCGAGGTCGCGAAACGCACGCGCGGGCGAGCGGCCACCGATCTTTCCACAAAGATCCGCCGGCCCGGACCGCCATCGGCGCCGACGAGGACGATAGATTTCCTGATCGTTTTCATCGCATGCCGGACAGAGGCGGCGGGGCGACGTCACTACGGCAGCATCGGCTCGACTCCCGCAATCTTTTCTCGCGCGGTCCGCCGCACTTCGCGCATGGCGGATGGTCAGTGATCGCAGCGGCTTGAACGTAGCGCCGGCATCTTGCCGGCATTGCGCGTGGCATGGAATTCCAGCCTATAAGTCTGCGGATGGAAGCCACAGCCACTTGCCGGCAGGATGCCGGCGCTACGCTTGACCGACTTGGAGACGCACCCGACCACCGCACTTCGCGCAAAACGGATTCGACCGCCGCCGCGAGCGTCTCAACGGTATCGCGCAGTCGCGTTCGTCCAACGCGAACGTCGTCCACCTGCGTTCTCCAATTTTCCCGATCATGAACCACCTCCCCCGCTTTGTCCCCCTGCTCGTCATGCTGGTTACCCTGGCGGCTCTGCGCGCGGGCGAACCGCGGCCGAACGTGCTGGTGCTGTTCATGGACGACCAGCAGGCCGACACGATTGCCGCGCTCGGCAACCAGATCATCCGCACGCCGAATCTGGACCGGCTCGTCCGCCGCGGCGTCGCGTTTCGCCAGGCTTACATGATGGGCGGCATGCAGGGCGCCACGTGCGTGCCATCGCGCGCGATGCTGCTGTCGGGCATGTCGCTGTTTCGCATCGATGAGAAACTGATGCGCGACGAGACCTGGCCCGCCGCGTTCGGCCGGGCCGGCTACGAAACCTTCATGAGCGGAAAGTGGCACAATACGCCGCCGTCGCTGCCGAAGAGTTTCCAGCGGGCGCGGTCGGTCTTTGTCGGCGGCATGACCAACCCGCTCCAGGCGAAGCTGGGCCACCTCGAGCACGGGAAACTGACGCCGCCGCAGCTGAGCGAGCAGCACGCGTGCGCCGCGTTTGCCGACGAAGCGATCGCGTTCCTTCGCGAAAACCACGCGAAACCTTTCTTCTGCTACGTGCCATTCGACGGCCCGCACGATCCCCACATCGTGCCGGCGGATTTTCCGATCACGTACGACCCGGCGAAAATCCCGCTGCCGCCGAACTTCCTCGCGCAGCACCCGTGGGACAACGGCGAAATGGCGATTCGCGACGAACAACTGCTGCCCTGGCCCCGCCCCGCCGGCGAAGTGCGCGCGATGATCGCGGAATACTACCGCTACATCAGTTATCTCGACGCGCAGGTGGGGCGCGTGCTCGACGTGCTCGATGCCTCGCCGCACGCGAAGAACACGATCGTGGTGTTCGCCGCGGACTCCGGGGTCGCACGCGGCCGGCACGGGCTCATCGGCAAACAAAACGTCTACGAGCACTCGATGCGGGTGCCGTTGATCATCGGCGGGCCGGGCATCCCCGCCAACCAGACGACCGAAGCGATGTGCTACCTTTTCGACGTGCTGCCGACGGTTGGCGCGCTGTGCGGGGTCACGGCACCGGCCTCGAGCGAGGGCCGCGATCTTCGGCCCACGCTGAAGGATCCGACGAAGCCCGCGCGCCCAACGATGATGTTCGCCTATCGCAACGTGCAGCGCGCCTACCGCGACGAACGCTGGAAACTGATCCGCTATCCGGAAGTCGACCGCACCCAGCTCTTCGACCTGCGAAACGATCCGTACGAAATGACGAACCTCGCCGACAAACCGGACCAGAGCGCGCGCGTGCGCACGATGACGAGCGCACTGCTGGCGGAAATGAAACGCATGTCCGACCCGCTCACTGCGCTCTCGGTGCTGGAACCGAAACCCGCCGCGTGGTCGCCACCGGCGAAGAAGCGGTAGCCGGCCGTCAGGGATCCATCGATAATTGGCCGCGCCTTAATGGGCGCGGCTACCACTGCGAACTCGAATGGCGATTCCTGTAGCCGCGCCCATTAAGGCGCGGCGGATCGTCATCCAAGTTTCGCCGCTCCACGGGCCCATGCGCATGGGTTGCCAATAAATGCGCAGCCTTTGGGCTTTGCGCTCCAAGCGCGCCGCGTAGCGTCGGAAGTTGCTTTCGAAGCCTCCAATGTCCGCGTGTGCGAGGGTTACAGCTGAATCGCCCACCGCGACCTGCGCCGCGCGCGCGGATCGCGTTTCGCAAGCTGCTACCCGCGCTCTTCGCCCGGCGCTCGTCGCGTTGTTTCTGGTTACCTTGGCCACGTCGCACGCCGAGCCCGCGGCGCCGCTTTCGCCCGCGGCGATCGTCGCGACGGCAGCGGGCGACGCGATCTATGTCGGCGGCGCGACGAGTAACGTGTTGCTGTGCCTCGACGCCAGCGGCGCCATCAGCCGCCGCCTCGAACTGCCGGGTTCGCCTTCCGGCCTCGCGCTGTCGATCGACGAAAAACTGCTGGCGGTGACGTGCGCCGCCCCGCGGAGCACCGTTTGCCTGATCGATACCGCGCGCGGAACAATCGCGGCCAGGCTGCCGGCCGGCCACACCGCCTTTGCGCCGGTCCTCAGCCACGATGGTCGCACGCTCTTCGTCTGCAATCGGTTCAATCATGAAGTCGCAATCTTCGACGTCGTGGCCCGCCAGCAGGTCGGCCGCATCGCGGTCGAGCGCGAACCGATCGCCGCGGCGCTGAGCGCCGACGGCCGGCATCTGTTCGTGGCCAACCACCTGCACGCGGGCGCGGCGGATGCCGACGTCGTCGCCGCCGGCGTCAGCGTGATCGATGTCGCCGCGCGGCGCGTGACAAAGACGATCCGCCTGCCGAACGGCAGCGGCCTGCTGCTGGGCATGGCCGTGTCGCCGGAAGGCCGATACGTCGCGATCACCCATAACATCGGCCGCTTCCAGGTGCCGACGACGCAGGTCGAGCGGGGCTGGATGCACACCGCCGCGCTGACGTTGATCGACGCCGCGTCGCTCGAACCAATCAACACCGTCCTCCTCGACGGCGTGGAGCGCGGGGCGGCGAACCCCTGGGCCGTCGGCTGGACGCGCGATGGCAGCCGGCTCCTCGTCACGCACGCCGGCACGCACGAGTTGAGCGTAATCGATTTTCCGGCGCTGCGGGAGAAGCTCGCGCGGCTGCCGGCCACGCTGCCGCCGGGGCAGACCCCAAATTCGGCCCTGGCAAGCAACGTGCAAGCGGACGTCCCGAACGATCTGTCGTTCCTGGTCGGGCTGCGCCGCCGCGTGCCACTCCAGGGAATCGCCCCGCGGGCGCTCGCGATCGTCGGCGACCGCGCGTGGGTGCCCGGCTATTTCTCCGACACGATCGACGTGGTCGACTATCGGAGCGACGCGGCCCGGGATTCGCGCGCGATCCGCCTCGGCCCAACGGTGGCGATGACGACGATCCGCCGCGGCGAGATGCTGTTCAACGATGCGCGGCTTTGTTTCCAGCAATGGCAAAGCTGCGCGAGCTGCCACTCGTACGATGCCCGCGTGGACGCGTTGAACTGGGACCTGTTGAACGACGGCATCGGCAGTCCGAAAAACGCGAAGAGCCTGCTGCTGGCGCACCGCACACCGCCCGCGATGAGCACGGGCGTGCGGCGCAATGCCGAAACCGCGGTGCGCGCCGGCATCCGCCACATCCTCTTCGCGTCGCCGCCGTCCGACGTCGCGGATGCGCTCGACGACTATCTGAGCGCGCTGGTGCCGGCACCGAGCCCGCTGCTCGAGGCGGGCAAACTCGCCCCGGCGGCGCAGCGCGGAAAGAAACTATTCGATGACCGCAAGATCGGTTGCGCAAAGTGTCACCCGACGAATCTCTACACCGACCTGCAGACCTACGATGTCGGCACGGCCGGGCCGCTCGACGGAAAGGTCAGGGGGTTCGACACGCCGACACTGGTCGAGCTCTGGCGGACCGCGCCGTACCTGCACGACGGGTCGGCGGCGACCATCCGCGACGTGTTGACCACGCACAACCGCGCCGACCGCCACGGCACCACCTCGCATTTGAGCCGCGCGCAACTCGACGAACTCACGGCGTACGTGCTCTCGCTTTGACCGGAGGCGCCTCACGATGAAATCACTCCCCCGCATTCCACGGTCCAGTTCGCTCGCGCTGATCGGCGTGCTCCTGTCCGCGCTGGTTGCACCGGTGGCGTTCGGCGCGGCGGCGGCGGCCAAGCCACCCACCGCCCGGCTGCTCGAGAAATTCCGCGCCGGCCCGATGGCGGGCGTGGAAGACCTGATTTTCGCCGCCCGCAAGGTCAACGACACCGACGGCCACTGGTACGCGAACATCGGATACTACGCGCATGATCCGAACCGGAAGGCCTGGCGCGAGGGCGCGAAGCTTTACCGCTGGTCGATCGCGACAGGGCAGTTCACCACCGTGCTCGACGATCCGCGCGGCGGCATTCGCGATCCGCAATTGCATTATGACGGCCGGAAAATCCTGTTCAGCTACCGGCCGGGCGGCACCGAGCAGTATCACCTTTACGAAATCAACCTCGACGGTTCCGGGCTGCGGCAGCTCACCAACGGCGCGTATGACGATTTCGAACCGACCTATCTGCCGGACGGCGGCATCGCGTTTGTGTCCACGCGGTGCAAACGCTGGGTGAACTGCTGGCTGACGCAGGTCGCGATCCTGCACCGCTGCGACGGCGACGGCGGCAACGTCCGTCCGATTTCGAGCAACAACGAGCAGGACAACACGCCGTGGCCGCTGGCCGACGGGCGGCTGCTCTACACCCGCTGGGAATACGTGGATCGCAGCCAGGTGGATTATCATCACCTCTGGGCGGCGAATCCCGACGGCACGAACCAGACCAACTGGTTCGGCAACCTGCATCCGAAAATCGTGATGATCGACGCGAAGCCGATTCCCGGGAGCGACAAGATCATCGCCAGCTTCTCGCCGGGTCACGGGCAGCGCGAACACGCGGGGACGGTCACGATCGTCGACCCCAACGCGGGACCGGATACGCCGGCCTCGGCCCGACCGATCACCAAGTCCAACCAATACCGCGATCCGTGGGCGTTTTCCGAGGAGGCCTTCATGGCTGCGCTCGGGCCCGCCGTGGTGCTGCTCGATGCGGGCGGCGCGCAGCAGGAAATCTGCAAGCTGCCGGCGGAGGACATCGCGGCCGGCCTGTGGTTGCACGAGCCGCGTCCACTGCAGGCGCGGCCGCGCGAGCGGCGAATCCCCGAGCGCATCAACCTCGCGACGGCGCAAGGCACGCTGGTGCTGCACGATATTTACGACGGCCGCAACATGGCCGGCGTGAAACGCGGCGAGATCAAGCAATTGCTCGTCCTGGAATCGCTGCCGATGCCGATTCACTTCACCGGCGGCATGGACCCGCTGAGCTACGGCGGCACGTTCACGCTCGAACGCATCGTCGGCACCGTGCCGGTGGAACCGGACGGCTCGGCGTATTTCGAGGCACCCGCGCTGCGCAGCCTGATTCTCGTCGCCCTCGACGAAAAGGAGCTCTCGGTGAAACGCATGCAGAGCTTCTTCACGGTGCAGCCGGGCGAGACGACCAGTTGCCTGGGCTGCCACGAGCAGCGGACGAAGTCGCCGCCGCCGAGCAATCGCCGGGCGCTCGCGACGACGCGCCGCGCCAGCCGGATTCAACCGGTGGCGGGCGTGCCGGACGTCATGGATTTTCCGCGCGACGTGCAGCCCATTCTCGATGCGCTCTGCGTGAAGTGCCACGGCTACGAGGCGACGCCGGACGGCGGGCCGCGGGCCGGCCGGCTGCTGCTGACCGGCGATCACGGCCCGATGTTCAGCCACAGCTATTACATGCTGACGATCGCGCGGCTGTTCTCGGACGGCCGCAACCAGGCGAAAAGCAACTACGCGCCGCGCACGCTGGGATCGTCCGCCAGCCGGCTGCTGCAGCTGGTGGACGGTTCGCACTACGGCGCGAAGGCAACACCCGCCCAGGCCAGGACGCTCCGCCTGTGGATTGAATGCGGGGCACCGTATCCGGGAACCTACGCGGCGCTGGGCACCGGCATGATTGGCGGTTATGCCGAAAACCGGCCGGTCGACACCGATGTCGACTGGCCGCAGGCCAAGGCCGCCGCGGCGGTGATCGGCACCCGCTGCATCAGCTGCCACAACGAGGCCACGCGGGTGCTGCCGCGGACGCTTGCCGACGAGCGCGGGCTGTCCTTCTGGCGCCCGGACCCGAACGATCCGCGGCTGAACACGAGCCGGCACATCGTATTCAACCTTTCGCGACCGGAGAAGTCGCTCATCCTGCTGGCGCCGCTGGCCCGCGGTGCCGGCGGCTGGGGCCTCTGCGGACCCGGCGCGGCGGAGGCCGCCCCGCGCGATGGCGTGTTTGCCACCACGGACGACCCGGACTATCAAAAACTGCTGGCGCTGTGCGCCGCGGGCCAGGCGCGGCTCGATCAGATCAAGCGATTCGACATGCCGGGATTCCAGCCGCGGCCGGACTGGGTGCGCGAGATGCAACGCTACGGCGTGCTGCCGTCCACCCGCACGGCGTCCGCGCCGATCGATCCGTACGCCGTGGAAAAAACCTATTGGGAGTCGCTGTGGTACCAGCCCCGGCGACTGGATGAAAAGGAACGCCTCACCGCAGCGCAGCCATGAAAAAGAAAACCAAAGCATCGCCCAGCCCCGCCCGGCGCGCTCGCCAATTCTCGCCGGAACGCCTCCGCTGGCTGAATGTCCAGCTCGCGCATCTCGCGCCATCCTGTCCCTGGAACCAGCGTAATCCCGCCGAGTGCCCGCTGGCCGATGTGCGCAAACTGCCCGCGACCGCAGTCGCCGAGTGGCTCGAGAACCTCAGCCCCGAGGAAAAAGAGTATCTCGTCCTGTATCACCAGTGCTGCCTGGCGATCAAATGGGACAACGCCAGCGAGCCGGCGAAAGCGGTCGCGCGTCGGTGAGGAGAGGGAACGCGCGCGAATCGGTCAGGCGATCGCGGCCGGCTCGCGCTCCCGCAGGTAGGCCCCCTTCGCGCGCAACTCGTCCTGCAATTTCCGCACGTTGATTTGCGCGGGCGAAACGCGGTCGCGAATCGCGAGCTTGGCCGCGCGACCCGCCGCCTCGCCCATGGCCATGCACGTGGCCATCACGCGGATCGCACCCATCGCCTCGTGCGTCGTCGAGATACAGCGCCCGGCCACGATCAGGTTTTCCACCTTCTGCGGGAGGAGCGAGCGGTACGGAATGTCGTAACAATCGCCGCACCAGATCAGCGTGCAGCCTTCGTCACCCGGCCGGTGAATGTCGATCGGGTAGCTGGCGACCGCGATGGCATCGTCGAAGTGCCGGCACCCGAGCACGTCCTCCTGCGTCATCGTGTAGTGGCCGACGATCCGGCGCGTCTCGCGAATGCCGAGGAAGGGCGCGGTCTTCGTGAAGTAGCACTGCTCGAAGCCCGGCACATAGTGCTTCAGGTAGGAGTGGATGTCGTCGATCTGCTTCCGGGCTTCGATCTCGCCAAACGACAGGCTGCGGACATCGGTCGCGTCGACCCCAGCCACGCGTGTCATGTTGATCCACACTTCGCCCGGCCGCAGCCCGGTGATGATAATCGTGCGCTCGTTCGGAATGTTCAGCCCGCGTTCCTTCCGCGCCTGCACGATCAGCTCGCGCAGCCCGACGACGATGAACTGGTTGTTCTGGCCGAAATATTCCGCCGGGATGAAGTCGGTCAGGTAGGTGCGGCCGTGCTGCGCGATGCTCATCCGCAGTTTCTCGGTATCCACGCCGGCCAGGCAGAACATGAGGGTCGGCGGCTGCATGCCGCCCTGCTGGTTGCCCTTTTCGCAGGGCACGCCGGCGCGGTACGCGACGTCCGCGTCGCCGGTGCAATCCACCACGATTTTCCCGAGCACCGCTTCGCGCCCGCTTTTGCTCTCGGTGATGATGCCGCGGATGGTGTCGCCGTCCTTCACGACTCCGACGCACATCGTGTGAAACGTCACCTCGACCTTTGCCTCGGTGAGCATCTGCAAGGCGACGGTTTTCACCGCCTCCGGCTCCACGAGCGTGATGCCCATGTGCAACGGACACCAACGGTGCTCGCTGGCGCCGTTGACCCGCCGGAGCCGTTCGATGAACTTCTGCGGCAGGCCCTTGATGATCTGGTTTTTCTTCTGTCCCAGGAATCCGAGTACGGGCAGCCCGATGGTCATGTTGCCGCCGACAAAGCTGCGGCTCTCGATCAGGCCGACCTTCAAGCCGTCCTCGGCCGCGGCGAGCGCGGTCGTCAGGCCGGACGGGCCGCCGCCGACGACGAGCACGTCGTACTCGGCGCGGACCGGAACGGTCTTCGCGGGTTCGTGAATCACTCGGGTGTCACTTGGTGGCATAAAGAATCTCCTGGGCCGGCGCTTCCGCCGACGGAAAGGGCAAGCCCATCACCTTCGCCAGGGTCGGCGCAATGCTGCGCATGTCGATCCCGCCCAAGTCGTGGCCCGAGCGAATGTTGGCGCCGGCAATGATGAAGGTCGCGCCCATTTCGGCGTGAGTCGGCGCATAGCCGTGCGTACCGCGCGCGCTGACCACGCTCACGATGGAAGGCTGCAATGTCTGGCTGACCATGAAGCCCGGCTGCATGTCGATCCAGAATTGCGCGGTCGGCGCGCCGCCGAGCTTGGCGATGGCCGTTTCGTCGAGCACGGCTGCGATGCCGTTGGCCGGATCGGTGGCGAGCTTCTCCAGAAACGCGCGGACCTTTTCGCGCACGGCGAAATCGTTCGGATGCTTCAGCACGATGGCCGCCGACCCACCAGCCGGCCACGACTGTGCAAGCCACTCGGAGATCCCCGCCGTTTCGACGGTGGTGCCAGGACCCTTCAGCGTGATGAAACCGGCTTTGACCAGCGCCGCGTCGAGCCATAGCACCTTTTTCACCGGCGCGAATCCGTGATCGGACACGATTGCGACGGCCGCCGCGGAATCGATGGCGCGAATCGCCGCGGTCATCTGGCCGACCATGGCGTCGATTTCCTCGAGCGCCGGCCAAATCGCGGCGGCGAACGGACCATTGCGGTGCTGGAGGTTGTCGGTCGCCGCCAGATGCACCGTGACAAAACGCACGTGTTTTTGCCGGATCATTTCGGCGGGGGTACGGGGGGGC
>Ga0082335_1002536_pt1 | contig 33706 bp, 32 predicted proteins | sample Subgrocontami58m_FD_72375 | JGI IMG/M metagenome (GOLD analysis project Ga0082335, IMG submission 72375) | Subsurface groundwater microbial communities from S. Glens Falls, New York, USA - GMW37 contaminated, 5.8 m (SPADES assembly) (version 2) ... | reverse complement strand
AGGAGGAAGAAGACAAAACTTTCATTGTGCTTGGTTAAGAAATTCGGATTTCATCCGAACCAGCGCGCATAATTTTACCAATAAACCCATACTCCGCACTTTCAGTGCGGAGTGGTTGATTAAGCGATTCGACAATCTTAATAGATGGTTTTAAGCCCTCGGATTATTCCGGGGGCTTTTTATTTTAAGCGTATCTATTTATATACGATTTTTTTATAGTATTTACATAAAAAAGGATTTATAATAATTATATGAAAAAAACTTCTTATGAAAGAGTTATAGGTCAGGTATCCGAGGTTGAAAAGGACAGAATTCTTAAGTCTAGAGAAGAGAGATTTGACGATCAAGTTTTTAAAGAATTAGAAGGAAAAGAACGGGAAAAAACCCCGGAAGAACTACAAATAATAGATTTTGCAAATAAAATAACAAATGAAATTAGACAAAAATACGGTTTAGATGATTTTGACATCCCCTCAAAGAATTTTCATATTATTAAAGAAAATGAGTGGTGGGACAAAAAAGGCGTGGCTTTTTATCAGCCCAATCTTCAGGGAGTAGCAATTTGCGAAGATCAAAGCAAGATGAATTTTGCTAAAAAGATAATTCATGAAATGCTTCACTTTAAATCCTATGGCGCCCTTCAAATAACCAAGTCAGGAAAGCCGGAGCTAGAAGACTATCGGCTCGGATTGATTATTAATACAAGAAATGGCAAAAATGAGTATTTTTCGAGTTTGAATGAGGCCGTTACTGAAGAAATTACAAAAAAATATTCTATTGAGCATATTAAAGACTTGTCTCGAAACCCTCTTTTTGAGCAAGAAATAAAACAAACCAGAGAAATTATAAGCGGGCATCCTAACACAAAAACTGAATCAGGGAGGCCATTATTTAATAATGATATTTTTTATGCGGAAATTAAAGAGGTTTCGAATGATAAAAAAACAACAACGATAGTTACTAAGGGATTTACTTATAAAAGAGAAAGATTGGTTTTAAACAAACTTATTGATAAATTATTAGGAAAAAATAAAGAAGAACTTAAAGACAGAGAAGAGATTTTCAATCTTTTTGCTAAAGGAATGTTAAATGGAAATATTTTACCAATTGGAAGATTGATTGATAATACTTTTGGAAAAGGAACGTTTCGTAAAATTGGCGAATTAGATAGTGATATTAAGGCGCAGGAAGAATTTGTAGGGTCTTTATAAAACATAAATTTATTAATGATGGTTATTTCAAAATCCGACTACATTCTTTTTAGAGAATGCAAGAAAAATATCTGGCTTAAAAAACATAGGCCCGATATATATGATAAATCAGGATTATCCGAATTTGAGAAGTCTATTATAGAGACCGGAAATGAGGTGGAGCTTTTGGCGAGAAAACTTTTTTCTGCCGGAGTTTTAATCGAGGGAAGAGGAATAGAGGCGCAAGAATTAACGCAAAAATATATTGCCAATAGAGAGCCCGTCTTATTTCAGCCGATTTTTGTAAAAGATGGATTTTTAGCGGCTGTGGATATTTTAGAATATGATAAAGAAAAAGGTGGATATAATATATATGAAGTGAAAGCGACAAATGAGATCAAAGAAAAGATCCATTTTTATGACTTGGCTTTTCAGGTAAATTTACTTAGAAAATGTGATATAAAAATTTATGGCATTAAAGTGCTTCATCTGAATCCTGATTATGTCCGCCACGGTGAATTGGATCTTAAAAAGATGTTTTTAATTGAAGATGTTACGAAGGGAGTAGAGGAAAAAGTTGATGAAGTAAGCGCAGAAATGGACGTGGCATTAGAATACCTTTCTAGAGAAACAGAGCCGGCCGGGCATTGCTGTTGCATAAATAAAAGCCGGAATAATCATTGCCAAACATTTTCATATTCCAATCCGGATGTGCCGGAATATAGTATTCATGATATTGCCCGTATAGGGAGTAGCAAGAAAAAGCTACAACAATTGATCGATGCCAATATTTTTAAATTTGAAGAAATTCCGGAAGAGATAGAATTTAGTGAGATCCAGAGAAATCAGATCGATGCGCATATTTTTGATAAGATCTTAATAGAAAAAGAATTAATAGCTAAAGAATTTGAGAGTTTGATCTTTCCTTTATATTTTTTAGATTACGAAACTTGTCCAGCTGCAGTTCCTAGATTTGATGGATATTCGCCGTATCAGCAGATCCCTTTTCAGTATTCTTTGCATAAATTAAATTCGCTTGATGACGAAAAACCGGAACATTTTGAATTCTTACATACCAGTTCGGATGATCCAAGTAGAGCTTTAGCAGAATCGCTTCAAAAACACGCCGGAAATATAGGTACAATAATTGTTTGGAATAAAAAATTTGAATGTAAAAGAAATGAAGAAATAGGAGAGAGATTGCCTGAATTCAAAATATTCATGGATTCCATAAACAACAGAATTTATGATTTAATGGATGTTTTTTCTAAACAATATTACATTCATAAACATTTTAGGGGCAGTACTTCTATAAAATGTGTTTTGCCGGTGCTTGTACCAAAGCTTTCTTATAAAGATCTTCATATTCAAGAAGGTGGCACTGCGTCTCAGAGCTGGGATAAAATCGCTTTGAGTAATATTCCTAAAGAAGAAAAAGACAAAATAGCCAAAGATCTATTGGCATATTGCGAGCTTGATACTTATGCGATGTATGCGATTTGGCGAGAATTAGAAAATATTATAAAATAAACATCATGATCAAAAAAATATTATCAATTTTAGCGCCGATACTATTTCTAGTATTAGTTTATTTCTATGGCGGGAATATAACAGGTACAGGAAATAATAAAAATGAAACTCAAAATGGTCAAAATCAAATAACCCCGACGTCTTCGGAAATAGTTGGGGCTCCGACCGAAGCGTCGGAGTTAATTAAAAATAAAAATATGAAATATACAGCTTTATTAAAAACAACTGCGGGTAATATAGAGATTGCTTTAAACGATAAAGAAACACCAATTACAGTTAATAATTTCGTTACTTTGGCTAAAAAGAATTTTTATGACGGTACTATTTTTCATCGTACGGTAAAAGATTTTATGATCCAGGGCGGAGACCCGACAGGTACCGGTATGGGCGGTCCCGGTTATAAATTTGATGACGAGCCATTTTCAGGAGAATATACTCGCGGTACTTTAGCTATGGCTAATTCCGGACCGGATACGAACGGCAGCCAATTTTTTATAATGCATAAAGATGTGCCACTTCAAAAAGATTATGTAATTTTTGGAAAAGTAATAAAAGGAATAGAAGTAGTGGATAAAATTGCTTTAGCTCCGGTTGTTTCAAATTCTTCCGGTGAAATGTCTAAGCCGGTTGATCCGGTAGTGATAAATTCAGTTGAGATAATAGAGCAATAATAAGTCAACGAATAACGCCTGCGCGCATGTAGATTTTTATATTAATTTACTTAAGGAGGAATATATAAATAAAACTGCCTCGCTTTGATAACTAGGTTATTGCGGGGCTTTTTAATACACAGATAATTATTTTTAAGATATAATATATACATGACAAAAAAACAAATATATATTATTGGTGCGGTTATCTTAGTGATCGTTGTCGGGTATTTATTTTTTGGCAGATCTAAAACTTCTTTGTATTCTTATGTCCGGGTATCTAAGGGCGATGTTGTTCAAGAGGTAAGCGTGACTGGCAGAGTAAAACCTTCTGAGGATGTGAGCTTGGCCTTTGAAAGAGGCGGGAGAGTTACGAGTATAAATGTTGAGGTGGGCGATAAAGTCTATAAGGGCCAGGTTTTAATGCGTTTAGATAATTCAGAATTACTTGCTCAACTTGCAGGAGCCGAAGCAAGTTTAAAAGCCCAACAGGCAAAATTAGACGAACTTAAGGCCGGCACTCGACAAGAGCAAATTCAGATTCAAGAGGGCAGGGTAGCGAGTGCGAAAGTGTCGCTAGAAGATTCAAAGAAGATTTTAATTAACTCTCTATCAGATGCATTTACTAAGTCCGATGACGCTATTAGAAATAAAATTGATCAATTTTTTAATAATCCCAAGAGCCAGAATCCAACTCTAAGTTTTAATTTGGCGGATGGTCAATTAAAAAATGATATCGAATTGGGAAGATCCGGGGTAGAGTCTGTGCTGAACGATTGGAAGATTTTGGTGGATAGTTTGGTTATGGGTAATAATTTAGAATTGATTACCAATACATCAAATAGTAACCTTAATTTTATTAAGCTTCTGCTGGATAAAATAGCCTCCGGAGTCAATAGTTTGACTTCAACAGCTTCTCTGTCTCAAACGACCATTGATACCTATAAGAGCAATGTGAGTACGGCGAGAACTAATATTAACTTGGCTATTTCCGGATTATCATCTGCCTATGAAGGATATAGATCAGCGAAATCAAGTTTGTCTTTACAAGAAAATCAATTAATTTTAGAAAAAGCTGGAGCCACAACGGAGCAAATTACGGGACAGGAGGCTCAAGTTGAGAAAATGATGGCGGATATTGATAATCTCAAAGCTCAAATAGCCAAGACATATTTACGATCTCCAATCGACGGGGTAGTTACAAAGCAAGATGGTAAAATTGGTGAAATTGTATCGGCCAATTCGATTATTGTGTCTGTAATTAGCGATGATGAATATGAAATTGAAGTAAATGTTCCGGAGGCAGATATAGCAAAAATAAAAATTGGAAATTCTGCAAAAATTACCCTAGATGCCTATGGAAGTGGAATTATTTTTAGTGCGCACGTAATTTTTATTGATCCCGGAGAAATAATGATTGAAGGTGTTGCTACCTACAAAACAACTTTGCAATTTGATAAAAAGGAAGAATCTGTAAAATCCGGTATGACGGCAAATATAGATATTCTTACTAGTAAAAAATCCGGGGTTTTGAAGCTGCCACAGCGTACAATTTTAACTAAGGATGGAGAAAGATTTGTTCAGTTAAATGCTGGCAACAATTTCATCGAAGAAAGAAAAATCGAAGCAGGCCTTAAAGGTTCAGATGGCTATATGGAAATAGTTTCAGGATTAAGTGAGGGTGATGAAGTTGTTTCTTCGCCAGTTTTACAATAGCTATGTTAGACAGTCTTGCCCACCGCTATGTAGGCGAATCCCAATTGTATTTTTCTCTTTTTTATTTATTAGTAAATTCGTACCAATTCGTTATTAGATGATTTATCATGGCATTAATAGAATTAAAAAATATAACTAAAAAATATGGGGATGGCGGGGAACCGACAATCGCTTTGGATGGGGTGTCGTTGAGCATAGAAAAGGGTGAGTTTGTTGCGATTATGGGACCCTCTGGTAGTGGGAAATCAACCCTTCTTCATGTGTTGGGTTTTTTGGATCTTCCTACTTCGGGCGAATATAGATTTAATGGAAAATATTTAAGTGATTATTCTAAAGAAGAAGTTGCTAAAGTTCGTAATAAAGAAATGGGATTTATTTTTCAGGCCTTTAACCTTTTGCCGAGAACATCGGTTTTTGAAAATGTTAAACTTCCGCTTTTATACTCGGATATTGATGAATCTAAATGGGACAAATTGGCCATGGATGCCATAAAAGCAGTAGATCTTAGTCATCGAATAAATCACGATTCGTCTCAATTATCAGGAGGAGAAAAACAAAGAGTAGCTATTGCTAGAGCGCTGATATTAAAACCGGAAGTTATTTTTGCCGATGAGCCGACCGGTAATTTGGATTCGAAATCCGGTCAAGTTGTTATGGAAATAATTAGAAAATTAAACGAAGACCTGGGTCACACTGTAATTTTAGTTACGCATGAAACATATACCGCCGAACACGCCCAAAGAATTTTAAGGTTAAAAGATGGCCAGATTGAATCAGACTTACAAGTTACACATAGAAGGCAACACGAAGACTTTAAGAAATAAGTCATGCGAATTTATCATATTTTTAAAACGGCCTCAAACGGACTTTTGGTTAATAAATCTCGTTCTAGCCTTACTATTTTAGGAATTGTAATAGGTATTACGGCTATTATTTTGGTCATGTCTTTAGGCGAGGGAGCTCAAAATTTAATTTTGAGTCAAGTTCAAAGTATGGGATCAAAAACTATTGCCGTACTTCCAGGAAAGATGTCTGGTGGAATATCGGGGGTGTTGGCAACTATGGCCGACTCTTTAAAGATTAAAGATTACGAAGATTTAAAAAACAAGTCCAACGTTCCCTATGCTGATAAAATTATGCCAATTGTGTTCGGCTCCGCATCAATAACTTATGGAACCGAGAGTTATAAACCAATTATTTTTGGCTCCTCCAGTTTTTTTACTAAAATTTTTGATATTTATCCGGAAGAGGGCAGGGTATTTACGGACGAAGAAGTTTCGAGTTATGCCGATGTCGTAATAATAGGATCTAAGATCAAAGAGGAGTTGTTTGGAAATTCAGACGCATTAAATGAAAAAATAAAAATTAAAGAAAGAAATTTTAGAATTATCGGCATTCTTGGAAAAAGGGGTCAATCATCTTTTGTTGATTTTGACGATGCCGCAATTATTCCTTTTACTACCGCGCAGCAATATATTTTTGGAATCAAACATTTTAACAGAATAATTGTTGAAGCAACTTCTGAAGCCAGTGTTGCCAGGACAGCGGAAGATATAATAATCACACTAAGATATAATCACGATATTACGGATCCTGAAAAGGATGATTTCACCGTACAGACCCAGGCACAAGCCATGGACATGGTGAAGACCCTAACAAATGTTTTGACCCTTTTTTTAGCCGCAGTAGCCGCCATCTCGCTTTTAGTCGGCGGAGTTGGAATTATGAATATTATGCTTGTGTCTGTCACCGAAAGAACTAAAGAAATAGGGCTTCGTAAAGCCTTGGGAGCAACTGACAAAGACATCCTCTTCCACTTTCTTTTAGAAGCAACGATCCTAACGAGTTTGGGCGGTATAATTGGTATTGTTTTTGGCTTGTCTTTATCTTTTTTAATTTCTCAGATACTTATTAATTATTTTAATTTAGCTTGGAATTTTTCATTTCCAATTCTGGCAATTATTCTAGGTTTTGGCGTTTCTACATTTATTGGCTTGGTTTTTGGTATTTACCCGGCTAGAGAGGCCTCTAAAAAGAGCCCAGTCGAAGCTTTAAGATTTGAATAATTTTCGATATTTTGGATGCTATAATTAAATTAAATGCGATTTCATCATATTTTAAAAACAGCTTCAAAGGCGCTTATGGCAAATAGGTCGCGTTCAGGTCTTACAATTTTAGGAATTGTAATAGGTATTACAGCTATTATTTTGATTATGTCTTTGGGCGAGGGAGCGCAAAATTTAATTTTAGGCGAAATTCAGACTATGGGTTCGAAGGTAATCGAGGTACGCCCAGGACGAGATCCAAAAGGAATTACCGATGTTCTTCAAATATTCGGAGATTCCTTAAAAGAAAAAGAACTTAATGCGTTAAGGAAAAAAGAGAATCTTCCACACGCGCAGCTTGTTGAACCTTTGGTTTTTGGAAGTGCTAAGGCGATTTTTGAAAGCGAATCTTACAATACGACAATTTATGGAATCGGAGAGGGATTTACGGGTCTTTACAATATAGATGTTGAGATGGGTAGGGGAATAAATGATGATGATGTAAAGGGGAGGGCTGATGTTGTCGTGATTGGTTCCAAGGTTAAGGAGGAGCTTTTTGGCGCCTCAAGCGCAATTGGCCAAAAAATAAAAATTAAAAATAGGAATTTTAAAATTATTGGAACTTTATCTGAAAAGGGCCAGGTTTCTATAGTTAATTTTGATGACGTGGCCTTGATACCCTGGACCACGGCTCAACAATACGTTTTTGGCATTAAGCATTTCATACATATCTTAGTTGAGGCTGATTCCGAAGCAACTGTAAATGAAACTGTTGAAGATATAAAAATTACTTTAAGAAATTTACACAATATTACAGATCCGGAAAAAGATGACTTTAGCACCGGCACACAAGCCCAGGCCATGGAACAGGTTGGGACAATTATGAATGTTTTTACTTTGTTTTTAGCCGCGGTAGCCGCCATCTCGCTTTTAGTTGGAGGAGTTGGAATTATGAATATTATGCTTGTTTCAGTCACCGAGAGAACTAGAGAAATTGGGCTTCGTAAAGCTTTGGGCGCAACAGATCGCGACATCTTAACCCTTTTTTTGCTTGAGGCGACTATTCTTACGAGTATTGGCGGACTTATTGGGATCGTTTTGGGTTTGTCTTTATCCTTTTTAATTTCCAAGATACTTATTAATTATTTTAATTTGACGTGGACATTCTCTTTTCCGATTTTAGCCATATTATTGGGCTTAGCTGTTTCTACAATTACCGGATTAGGTTTTGGTCTTTATCCGGCTAAACAGGCAGCAAAAAAGAGCCCAATAGAAGCGCTTAGGTACGAATAAATATAAATTTACTGCATGTTATAATTTATTTAAATTATGAAGATCAAGAATTTCAAAAAACTTGCGATTTCCGAAGAAAGGAAAAAACTTCTTAAAATAGTTGAGGCGGGTTTGGAAGCTATAGATACCAAAAAAGCTATTTCCAATGCGGTAAAAATAGAAAAAGGTAAACTTTTAATTTATAATCACGCTTTTTCGTTAAAAAATGCCGAGAGAATTATGGTGGTTGGAATAGGCAAGTGCTCTTTAGAGGCTGGGGCTGTTTTAGAAAAGAAATTAGGAAAAAGATTAACCGGTGGAATTGTTTTGGACGTGCACGAAGGTGAACTTAAAAAGATTCAAACATATACAGGAGATCATCCCTTGATGTCTCCGCGGAATATCGACGCAACTAAAAAAATTATAGAACTGCTTTCCGGACTTACCGAAAAAGATCTGGTTATTTTTGTTATTTCTGGAGGAGGTTCGGCTCTTTTGTGCCAGCCCAAGGGATTTACTTGCATGGAAGAATCGGCGATCGCTGACAGCTTGATCCATTCCGGAGCAGATATTTATGAAACTAATACAGTAAGAAAGCATTTGTCTATGGCCCGCGGAGGTTTTTTGGCCAAATACGCTTATCCGGCTAGAGTGGTTTCATTAATTTTTTCTGATGTTATAGGGGATAATTTAGAATTTATTGCTTCCGGTCCAACAGTAAAAGATACCACTACGCTGGAACAGGCCAAAAATGTTTTAAAAAAATATAAAATCTATGAAAAAATTGGAATTTCTCCATTAGATCTTATAGAAACACCAAAAGAAGATAAATATTTTGAGCGGGTAAGAAATATTTTATTTATTTCCAATCAAACTGCTTTAGATGCTATGTCGGAAAAATCTTTAGAGCTTGGATATATGCCCAGAGTTTGTAAAAACAACTTGTCTGGAGAGGCCAGAGAAAAAGCTAAAGAAATTATTGATGAATTATCAAAAGAAAATAAAGGAGTTGTCTTGTTGTATGGCGGAGAAACAACGGTAAAAATTAGCGGTAAGGGAAAGGGCGGTAGAAATCAGGAACTTTCGCTTTCAGGTTTGCGATATATAAAGGATGACCAAATATTGATCTCGGTGGCTTCTGATGGTAGAGATAATTCCGAAAATGCAGGAGGTGTATGTGATATAATTACAAAAGAAAAGGCAAAAAAATATAATTTGAATATAGAAAAATATTTGAAAGATAACAATTCCTTTGAATTTTTTGCTAAAACCGGAGATTTTTTAAAAACAGGGGATACTGGCTCGAATGTAGCAGATATAATTATCGGCATTAATAATTAACGAGTTAACGCATTAACGAATTTAAAAAAAATGGATAAGAACAAAGAATTAGTATTGTGGTTCAAAGAATTGAATATCGGCGACGTGCCTTTAGCCGGAGGAAAAAATGCCGCCCTGGGAGAAATGTTTTCAAATCTTACTCCGCTCGGCGTAAATATTCCAAATGGTTTTGCTTTAACAGCTTTTGCTTATAGGTATTTTTTTGAAAAAACTGGTCTTGATCAAAAGATTAGAGAGATTTTGTCTGATTTAAATACTCATGATATTAGAAATCTACAAAAGAGGGGAGATCTTTGCAGGAAGGCGGTTATGGCGGCTACATTTCCAAATGATCTAAAAGAAATTATTGTATCCAATTATCGTGAGTTGGAAAAGATGTACGGAAAAGGAGTTGATGTCGCAGTCAGATCATCAGCTACAGCCGAAGATTTACCGGACGCTTCGTTTGCCGGCCAGCAAGAGACATACTTAAACGTTTGCGGCGAAAAAATGCTATTAGAATCTACCAAGAAATGTATTGCTTCTCTTTTTACAAATAGAGCTATTTCTTATAGAGCCGACAAGGGATTTTCTCATTTTGATACAGCGCTATCTGTTGGTGTTCAAAAAATGGTTCGTTCCGACAAAGCTTCCAGCGGAGTTATTTTTACTCTAGATACAGAGTCCGGTTTTAATAAAGTAGTTATTATAAACAGTATTTATGGCTTAGGCGAACTTATTGTTCAGGGAAAGGTGATTCCCGATGAATTTATTGTTTTTAAACCAATGCTGGAAAAAGGTTTTGAAGCAATTATTGCTCAAGATATGGGAAAGAAGGATATTAAAATGATCTATGCGGGCAAGGGTACTAAGGTTGTGAAAGTTGATAAGAAAGACATCTCTAAATTTTCTTTAACTAAAGAAGAGGTTCTGAAATACGCGGATTGGGCGGTAAAAATTGAAAAACATTTTTCCGCAAAAAAAGGAAAATATCAGGCCATGGATATTGAGTGGGCTAAAGATGGGCGTACCAATGAATTGTTCATAGTTCAGGCCAGGCCGGAAACGATTTATTCATCAAAACTTCATAATGTATACGAAGAATTTAAAATAAATAAAACGGGCAAAGTTTTGCTAGAAGGAATCGGTGTTGGTAAAAAAATTGGTTTTGGAAAAGTTAATATTATTAAAGACGCAAAAAATATAATCCAATTTAAAAAAGGAGAGGTATTGGTTACTGAAATGACCGATCCGGATTGGGAGCCAATTATGAAAATTGCCTCCGCGATCGTTACTGATAAGGGTGGACGCACCAGTCACGCCGCTATTGTATCTAGGGAATTGGGTATTCCGTGCATTGTAGGTTCAGGAAAAGCTACAAAAGTTCTAAAAAAAGGAGTGGAAGTAACCGTAGATTGTGCATCAAGTGATATTGGCAGGGTTTATGATGGCAGGGTTCCGTTTGAAGTTACAGAGCACAAGCTTGACGCTATTCCAGAAATTAAAACCAAAGTAATGGTAAATATTGGGTCGCCAGATGAGGCTTTTAAAAATAGTTTTTTGCCGGTTTCCGGAGTTGGTCTCGGAAGATTAGAATTCATAATCGCTTCTCATATCAAGATCCATCCAAATGCTTTAATTGATTTTGAAAAACTCAAAAAAGATAAGAGATCTGAAATTAAAAAAGCCGTAAAGGAAATTGAGAAAATTACTGTCGGCTATGAAAAGAAATCAGATTTTTATGTTGATGAGTTAGCGGAGGGTATTGCTAAGATCGGCGCGGCATTTTGGCCAAATAAAGTAATTATTAGATTTTCTGATTTTAAAACAAATGAATATAGTAAATTGCTTGGCGGTGCCATGTATGAACCGCACGAAGAAAATCCAATGATCGGTTGGAGGGGCGCTTCCAGATACTATGATCCAAAATTCAAAGAAGCATTTGGATTGGAATGCAAGGCTTTAATAAAAGTTCGTGAAAAAATGGGCTTAACTAATGTGGTGCCAATGATACCTTTTTGCAGGACTCCAAAAGAGGGGCAAGCCTGTGTCGATGTTATGAAGGCCAATGGTTTGGATAGGGCAAAAGATAAAGATTTGAAGATCTATGTAATGTGCGAAATTCCATCTAATATTCTTTTAGCTGACGAGTTTTTAGAAGTTTTTGATGGCATGTCTATTGGTTCAAATGATCTTACTCAGTTAGTTTTGGGTTTGGATAGGGATTCTGGCATAGTTACTCATATTGCTAATGAAAATAATCCGGCGGTTAAAAAAATGATCGCGGAAATTATTGCCAAGTGCATTAAAAAAGGAAAATATATTGGTATTTGCGGACAGGCTCCGAGTGATTATCCTGAATTTGCTGAGTTTTTGGTAGAAAATGGAATTGAAAGTATCTCTCTAAATCCTGATACGGTTATAAAAAATATTTTGAGGATCGCGGACAAGGAAAAGAAAACAAATAGAATATAATTTTCTAAAATGAAAAGGAATGTTACCGTTGTAGTGGGTGGCCAATTTGGTTCCGAAGCCAAGGGTAAGGTTATTTCTTTTCTTGCCAATGAATTTGATATTGCGGTGCGAACCGGTTCTCCAAACGCCGGACACACGGTTCTTGATGGTTCGCAAATATATCGCTTACAGCAAATTCCTGCTACTTTTCTTAATAAGAAGTGCGTTTTATGTATCGGTGCCGGATCTTTAATTAATCCAGAAGTTTTAAGGAAAGAAGTTAAAAGAACCAATACAAAAGGAAGGCTTTTTATAGATCCTCAAACTGGAATTATTGAAGAAAAGCATTTAAAGCAAGAAAGTGAATTGGTAAAAAATATTGGAAGTACGGGTAAGGGCTGCGGGGCAGCCCTTATTAATAGAATTTGGCGAAAAGATTTTAAACTTGCAGAAAGCGTGTTCAAAAAAGAGTTTAAAATTAAAAATGTTTCCGAAATAATAAATAGGGGAATTGATGATGGCAAAAATATTTTAGTGGAAGGAACGCAAGGCTTTGGCCTGTCCCTTTATCATGGCACATATCCATATGTTACATCTCGAGATACCACAGCCAGTAATTTTTTGGCTGAAGCGGGTATTTCGCCCTTAGTTATAAGAGATATTATTTTAGTTGTACGAACTTATCCTATTAGGGTGGCTGGTTTTTCTGGTCCAATGGCCAATGAAATATTGTGGAATGAAATTTCAAAGAGAATTGGTAGGGAGGTAATAGAATTTACTACTGTTACAAAAAAGATAAGGAGGGTTGCCGAGTTTGACGTTGAATTAGTTAAAAAAGCAATTGATATTAATAGGCCGACCCAAATTGCGTTGCAATTTTTAAATTATCTTTTTCCTATCGATGAAAATAAAAGTAGATGGAGCGATCTGAGTAAGGATGCAAAGAAATATGTTAAAAATTTAGAAAACAAACTTGGTGTTCCGATAACGCTTATTGGTACTGGTCAAAAAAATGAGGCCATGATCGATAGGAGGCCATAATTTTTTAAAATATTTTTTGCTTGTCCTGAGCGATGTCGAAGGGTTATAATATATTTATGGAAAATCAATATCTTCATGAGGTGGCTATCACGGCTATTATAATAAAAGATGGAAAATATCTGATAACCAGACGATCTATACAAAAGAAAAGATCCCCGGGAAAGTGGACTGTTCCTGGAGGAAAATTAGAAACCAGTGATTATGTGGATATGCCTAAAGATTCAGAGAGTTGTTGGTACAACATAATAGAAAAAGTTCTGCGCCGTGAAGTGAGTGAAGAGACGGGATTGGAAGTTAAAAATATTGATTATGTAACGAGCATGGCCATTGTGCATCCGGATGGAGCGCCGTCTTTGATCATTTCTTGTTCGGCCGACTATGCTTCGGGTGAAGTTAAATTAAAAGAGGATGAATGCGATCAATTTGCCTGGGTAGATGTTGAACAAGCTAAAAAGTATGATCTTTTGGATGGTATTTGGGATGAGTTAATGATGTTGGAATATAGAAAACAGGGCAAAAGAGTTGAGTGGCAAAGATTTAAATAGGCGTGGGTTTATAAATTACCTTGTATTTATTTTTTAAAATGATAAGCTTTTAAAACTAAAAGCGGTACTTTAACAAGGAGAAAATATGGCTACAAAGAAAGAGGAAGAGCTGGGAAGAAAAGTAAAAAAATTAGAGGGGGGGGTAAGATTTCGGGATGAGAAAATTAAAAAATTAGTAACTCAGCTTAGTCTTATCGACGTCAGGATGCTGCGACCTCAAAGAAGCGAGCACTAATTTAAAAAAGGAGAGATCTATGAAAGATACGATAGATTGGATAGCTAAGCTGACAAAAGATAAAATGCTTACCTGGCATATCGTGGATGGAAATGTAAACGAACACCTAGAAGATCAACGCCTTAGAAATGCATTTATGGTTGTTCATTCTGATCCTGCTGTGGGCTCTAGATTCAGCGGTGCTTATATTGGCTATCGTGGCAACAAGAAGATTCTATGCGCTGCGATAATTGATGGTACCGGAAATTGGTATTATGTCGACGCCAAAAACGAAAATAAAAGATCCGTAAAGGACCTCCTTTTAATCGTTAAGAGAACAGTTTTAAAAAACGAAAAATGTAAAAGATGTAAGGGGTTAGAGCAGAATGAAATAAAGATTATCGAGCTGGAAAAAATAATTGAAGAAAAAGATAGAACGATCGCTGGCTTGAAAAGAAATATACAGGGCCTCAGAAAACACCTATCTGCTTTCGGAGTAGGAAAAAAGCACGTGTGGGATTTTAAATAAATGACAAAGCGGTCCGGTTGGGATATATTCCCCGGGCCGTTTTTTTATATATGCCCTGAGGGCTTCGACTGAGCTCAGCCGAATGTCCTTGTCGGGGGATTTTTTGTTATAATATAAGTAATAAATAATTAATAAAATAATTCTGTCATTGCGAGCACGGCGAAGTCATCCCTACGGGAGATCTACCGAAGGTACGACAATCTATCACGAGATTGCCACGCTTTGCCCGTCCGAAGCCTTTGGCGAAGGAGGGTCGCAGACTCCTCGCAATGACAGAAATTAAACAAAATTGATATGAAAATAGCATTTTTTGAATTAGAGGGTTGGGAAAATAAAGTACTTCAGGACAATTTTTCTAACGATGAATTATTTTTGAGCAAAGAAAAATTAGAACCGCTCAATATCCCTCTTCAAAAAGATTTCGAAATAATTTGTGTATTTGTTAATTCTATTTTGAATAAAGAGGTATTGGGTCAATTTCCAAATTTAAAATTTATTAATACGCGCTCCACCGGTTTTGATCATATTGATATCGCTTACTGCAAGGAAAAAGGAATTAAGGTGGCTTATGTGCCGACTTATGGCATGAATACCGTGGCTGAATATGCCTTTGGTTTGATTTTGAATTTAACTAGGAAGATTTACCAATCCATAGATCAAATAAAAGAGAACGGGAGTTTTTCTTTGGAGGGGTTAAGAGGGGTAGATATAAAGGGCAGGACATTGGGCGTAATTGGTACGGGTCGTATTGGTAAGGAATCTATAAAAATTGCCAAGGGTTTTGGAATGAATGTAATTGCTTTTGATGTATATCCCGACGTAAAGGCTGCGGCTGAAATGGGTTTTCAATATGTTTCGCTGGAGGATCTGTTAAAAAATTCCGATGTTATAACAATTCACGCGGTTTATAATGCCGGCTCGCATCACCTGATTAATGAGAATAATTTCCAATTAATTAAAAAGGGCGCTTATTTGGTTAATACGGCTCGCGGGGCGCTTGTTCAAACAGAGGCCTTGATCGTTGCTTTAAAAAAAGGAATTTTGGGCGGATACGCCGCTGATGTTCTGGAAGACGAGGGCGAGGTAAAAGATGAATTAAATTATTTGACTAAGACTAGGCCCAAGGAAGAAGTAGTTAAAAATATGCTTTATGACCATATTTTAATGGAGATGCCAAATGTTTTAATTACGCCACACAATGCTTTTAACACCGAAGAAGCCTTGCAAAGGATTTTGAATACCACCATAGACAATATCAAGGGATTTGAATCGAACGGCCAATTTATTGAAGTAAAATAACAACTAATGTAATACCAATCTGCAAATGTGCGAATAATAACGAATGACTACGAATACTTAGGTTTTTCTTATTTGTAGTCATTTGTAATATTGGTATGATTCGTATATTTGTATTGATTTTCCAATTATGATCCTAGAAGACATTAAAATTCACGAGATATTCGACTCGAGAGGAGAGTCGACTATAGAGGTAGAAATTTTAGACGATAAGCTAAATTCTTTTTCGGCTCAAATCCCTTCCGGAAAAAGCCGAGGCAAAAAAGAGGCTGCTGTCCTTAGTTTTTTAGAAGCTAAGAAAGTTGTAGATTTAGTGCTCAAAAAAGAATTAGTTCGTAAAAATTTTAAATCGATTAAGGACCTAGATAATTTTTTGATTGGTCTAGATGGAACCGCAAACAAAGAAAATCTTGGCGGAAATTTAATGCTTGGGGTTTCTATAGCGTTTGCCAGAGCATTAGCTCATAAAGAAAATAAAGAGCTCTGGCAGCTTTTGAGGCAGGAGTTTTTGGGCGGACTTATTTCTGAAAAAAAACCCTTAATTTTTTCTAACTTAATAAATGGAGGTGCTCATGCCGGAAATAATCTAGATATTCAGGAGTATATAGTTGTAGTTAATTCAAAGGATCAGGATTACGTATCTTCAATTAAAACCTTGATCAATCTATATAAAGAGCTGGGTAAATTTCTTCAATCAAAATATAAATTAGATAAATTGGCCATTGGCGATGAGGGTGGCTATGCCATAAATTTTGAAAGCAATTTCGAACCCATAAAAATATTACAAGATCTAATAATTTCAGGCGGTCTTAAAGATATTTTTTCTTTGGCCCTGGATGTTGCCGCTTCTAATTTTTACATAGAAGGCAAATATAGTTTTGGGGGACATAAAATATCTTCGGAGAAATTAGACCAGATATTGTTGGATTATTTAGTGCGTTCAAATTTATTGATGTCTATCGAAGATCCTTTTGATGAGGAGGATTTTGATGGTTTTAAGGATCTAAATAGCAAATGCCCGGATAAATGGGTTGTTGGAGACGATCTTACCGTAACGAATCCGGAGCTAATTGAGAAATTTTCAAAAGAAAAAATGATAAGCGGGGTGATAATTAAGCCAAATCAAATAGGCACAGTTTCGGAGTCTTGTCAGGCCATAAGGGTGGCGCAAGAAAACGGTTTAAAAACAATTGTTTCTCATAGATCCGGAGAAACGGAGGATGTTTTTATTATTCATTTGGCAAAGGCCGGTCACGTTGATGCGGTTAAAATTGGCGCGCCTGTTCGGGAGAGAATAGTAAAATTTGATGAGCTTATTAGATTGTATAATTAGTTATTGTATCTGACATGGTGCTATAAATGATCATTTTCTCGGAAACAGCATAATTTTATTGCTATAAAATTTGCTTCTCTCTCGGCGCGAAAGCGCCTCCGAGATGTTCCTCAAAAATGATCATCTATAGCTAAAGTTTTTAATTATAAAGTATAATTAATTTTATATGACTAAAAAAATATTAACCGGACTTTTTGTTATTCTAATTGTCTTGTTGTCATTGATGGTTGTTCGTTTTTTAACACTGGAGGATGCATGGATATGCGTTGAGGGTGAATGGGTAAGGCACGGCAATCCGGAAGTTGAAAGGCCAATTGAAGATTGTCCGGATAAGGCAAATTTTGCAAACACTGAAATTCCGCTAAACCTTGATAAAAATCTAAAAGATTATTATGAAGTTTACTTTTCCAATAGCAAGCTTGATCCAGAGGCACCATGTTTAAGGGTTTTTCCAATTTTAAAACCAATTGGAAGTAATGAATTGAGTTTACTTAAAACTATCGAGGCCCTGCTTAAGGGACCAAGTGAGAAGGAGAAAGAAGATGGTTATTTTACAAATATTCCAGACAATGTAGGGATAAATAAGCTTGAGAAGACGGGAATTTCTGTAAAACTTGATTTTAATAAAAACATTGAGACCGGCGTTGGTGGGTCGTGTAGGGTCGGCGCTATCAGGGCCCAGATCGTTAAAACTGTTTTGGCTTTTGATACATCGATTAGAAGCGTAATTATTTCGGTTGAGGGCGAGACCGAATCTGCTCTACAGCCCTAAGGAGGAATAATGAATATTGAATTAAGAATAATGAATGGGTAATTAATGACAAGGAATTATGGATACTAAAAAAATAGCAATAATTGGTTATGGCGAATTAGGGATAGCCATTTATAGATTGCTAAGAAACAAGCCGGGTTTAATTATTGATGTTTGGGATAAAAGAGATAATGAGAGTAAATTGGGTGGTATAGTGTCTTCGGTAGAGGTAGTTTTTGTCTGTGTGCCTTCTTGGTGCGCGCGAGAAGCTCTAGAAAATATTAAAAAATATTTATCAAAAAAGACTCTGGTTGTTTGTTTATCAAAAGGAATTGAACCCGCCGACGCTTCCGCCGTCGCTAAAACTATGGCGGATAAAAAAGCTGTGGCGGGCAAAGGAAAAACTTTAAAAACTATGGATTTAGTTTTGGAAGAAATTTTGGGTTCAAAACAGCCATTTGCGATATTGAGCGGTCCAATGTTGGCCGAAGAATTAGCCAGTAATAAGAAGGGCTTTGCCGTATTTGCTTCAAAGAGGAGCAAATACTTTGATGCCGTTTCGGCGGTTTTTAGCAATACGGGCTTAAGAATCAAATATTTAAGAGATTTAAGAGGAGTGGCTCTTTGTGGTGTTTTAAAAAATATTTATTCTTTGGGCTTGGGTATTTGTGATGGGCTTAATTTAGGAAGTAATACCAAGGGGGAGTTGGCTCTCGAAGCCATAAAAGAAATGATTGAAATCGTTAAATATTTAGGTGGTAAAAGAGAGTCTGTTTTAAGCGAGGCCGGCGCAGCTGATTTGATTGCTACGGCTTTTAGTAATTTTTCGAGGAATAGAGAGGTCGGTGAAACACTGGCTAAGACCGGCACTTGTTGCCTAGAAAGTGAGGGTTATAAATCTATAAATTCCCTGATAAATTTACTCGGTAAAAAATATTTGGAATACCCACTTCTGACAGCTATTAAGCGTATAGTTTTAGATAATAAAAAGCCGGCAGAGTCTTTTTCTGATCTGTTAAAGAATGAATCCCACATATAGTGGGGTGCAGGATTAACTTACTAAATAATTTTTCAATAAATAAAAGAAGGCGCGACTTTCTTGTTTTTACTATGTGTGAGATGAAAATATATGAAAGTTTAAATATAAAATCTGCCGAAATATTAAAAAACGGCGGCATCGGCGTTATTCCAACAGATACTATATATGGAATAGTTGGTTCGGCATTGAATAAAAAAACAGTAGAAAGAATCTACGAACTTCGTAAGAGGAATTTGAAAAAGCCAATGATTATTTTAATTAGTTCAATAAATGACTTAAAGTTATTTGGCATAAATATAGATTTAAAAACTAAAAAAATACTTTCAAAAATTTGGCCAAATAAAGTTAGCGTCGTTATATCCTGTAAAAATAGTATGTTTTCATATCTTCATAGGGGTACTGGATCATTAGCTTTTCGCTTGCCTGCCCGGCTACCCGGGCCCAGAAATAAAAAATTAGTTGGTTTTCTTAAAAAAATTGGCCCATTGGTGGCTCCAAGCGCAAATTGGGAGGGCTCTGAATATTCGAAAACTATAAAAGAAGCTCAAGGATACTTTGGCGCAAAAGTTAATTTTTACGTTGATGCCGGAACGAAGAGATCTTTACCATCAACACTTATCGAAATAAGGAATAGTAAAGTGATGGTTTTGCGGGAGGGTGCGGTCAAATTATGATGCTTTTTTGGTTTTGACAATATTGCATTATTGTGGCATTATCTATTTTAGTTCTGTATCATTTTTAGGTAAGGAGGGGATATGTCCCATAGCAATACGCAGAGATTCAGAGCGTGGCAGGGCAGAAAGGCGAAGCGCCGGAGCGAAGTAGGTTATCAATTCGAAGACGAAGTAAATAAGATTTTGGATAAAATGAAAGAAGAGAATCTTATTTCTAGTTTTTGCCGTTTTGATCATAATTCCGAAGAAGATCGGAACGGTAAGGACTTTCTCGTTGCTAAAATAGTGAATAAGAAAGAGATGTTCTGCGCCTTCGGGGTAACAATTTCACTGCAGAGCTGGCAAAAAGCCAAAATGAAGCATTGGAATGTTCCGCAGTTATGCTTTCCGCTGGGTACAAAGACAGAGACGATAAAGCGCCGCATTTTAGAGCTTCCGTATAGTTAACCCAATAAGCTCGGAATCCGTTATGGATACCGAGCTTTTTATTTTTTCTGCTATAATTATCTTAGGGTCATACTTAACCTATTGTAAAATTATGAAAAAATTAACTATTTTAGTGTCTTTAGTTGGATTAATGCTTACCGGCACTATTTTTGCTCAAACCGAAATAGATATCGTAGCTTCAAGTGTTCAGGATGTTCAAAACGCCGAAACTGTTACAGCGGCCGATCTAGGCGTATCTGATCCGGGTCTTTTGCCTACCAACCCATTCTATTTTTTAAAAGAATTTGGAAGAAACGTTCAGAGGGTTTTCACTTTTAATTCTGTTTCAAAGGCTGAGTTGGAATTAAAAATTACCAATGAAAAGGCGGCTGAAGTTAAAAAAATTCAAGAAATCGTGCCAAATGACAACAACGCCATTATAAAGGGGTTGGAAAATTATAAAAATTCCCAGGAAGCTTTAAAAAATAGGTTGGAATCTTTAAATATTTCTTCTACAACCCCGGGGATGGACAAGCTAATGAATTCTATTGCCTCTGATTCGATTTTACACCAGAAAGTTTTAGATGAAATCGGTTCTAGGGCCGGTGATAATGTTGGGGTTAAAAATATTATTGATTTGGCAAAAGAAAGAATGGACGAGTCGATAATTGTTGCCGCCAAAGAAAATCCTATAAATTTTACAACCAGCCTGGAGAATGCATTTATTGATTCAAAAGGCAGTGAGTTTAAATATATTAGATCGCTCGAGATCATCGATAGATTGGAAAGCAAGGTTCCCGAGGAGGCAAGGGCTTCTTTAAATAGACTTCGTGAAAATTTCTCCGATCAACTAAACGAAAACATAAAGACCACTGTTCAATCTACTAATTCCGAAGTTGTTCAGAGGGCGCTATCAGAAATGCCAGGAGATGCCGTTAGAAAGGCCGCAATTATTAACGAACTAAGGGAAAAAGCCGATTCAACAACAATTACTACCCTGAATAGCGTTTCAAAAAATCTTGAACAAAAATATTCAAATGAGCAAGATCTGGCAAAAAAAGCCGAAGATCAGCTTAGATTTGTTAAGGAATTACTAAAAAAATTAGAAGAAAAAATAGCACAAGCCAATAATGGAACAGATATAAAAGCTAATATTGCTGTCGCTAAAAATCACCTTCAAAAGGCAGAAACTGCTTTTTCTGATAAAAAATACGGTGAAGTAATCGGACAGTCAAGATCAGCCGAAGCAATCCTCAAAAAAAGTCTTTCATTATTTGATGAAAAATTTGTTAATTTAGAAGATCTTAGCCGACATGTTAAGGAGCTATATTCTAAGATAAATAGTTACGCCGAAATGCTGAATGCTAGAAAAATAACAGCTGATTCAAATCCTAAAGCTTATGAGGCGTTAGGCAATGCGAAGATGCATGCGGCCGAAGCAGAAAAATTCGTCGCTTTAAATTCTATAGCCGACGTTAAAAAGCATATTTCAGAAGCTAGGACCTCTTTGGAATCCATATTCAAGCTTATTGAACAAAATACAATAAAGAGAGTTATAACGCCAACGCCAATTGTAATGCCGGTTGAAAAAGCTACAGCCACAAATACACAGATCGTTTTTTGTGATGGGTTAAAAATGGATATAGAGAAAGTATCAGGGATGCTTAAGTCCGGACTTATCAAAGAAGAAGAATATAAACTAAAATACGAGAGCTTAAAACAGGAACTTGAAAAATGTATTGCCGTAAATCAGATGCCCGGAAACCAAATCTGTATTTCACTAAAGGATAGTCTTTATTATTTAGATAAAATGTTTAAAGAGGGATCGATTAATGAAGTTGATTATAAGAGTAAAAGAGAAAATATCAGTTGGGAGCTTAATCGATGTATAAATGCGGGGGTTTCGCCAATCACATCGACAAAGCCAACAGAACAACTATTTTGTACTGCGCAGTATGATCCGGTTTGCGCTCAGCCACCCATGCCGAAATGTCCCGAGAATCCACCGCAATGTTACGATGGCGTATGTTCTCAGGTGAGCTGTATCCAATTAGCGCCATCGCCTATAACATATTCAAATGAATGTGTGGCAAAAAATAGCGGAGCTGTTATAAAATATAAAGGAGAGTGTGATTCCGTTTCGGTAATTACCAATTATTTCAGCAATTCTTATTGGCAGTGTTACGATGGCAAAGAATATAGGGATTCATCTTCTTGTAAAACCTCAGAAGAATGGCAGGTAGAAGCTAAAAAGTTTTGCGATGGACATTGTTATGCTGATAATAGTAAATGCGGAGTAAATAGCTTTAGTGTGTCAGGTGCATGTGGGGCAGAGAAACCGACCATTAGTCCGGAATCTTCTATAAAATGTTTGCGTTACGATCCTGTTTGTGGGGTCGATGGAAAAACTTATTCGTGCGGAGAGGCAGATGCCCAAGCTAGCGGGGTAAAAATTGCCTATAGGGGTGAGTGCGCAAAAACAGCAATTACCATTCCAAGTTTGGAGACGGTGGTAAAAGAAGAGTGTGGTAAGGAAGCTGAAAAAGTAAATCGAGATCCGTTAGCCGGTCCAGTCACTAAACAATGCTGCTATGGATTAAAAGAGGATAGAGCCAGCAAATATTATAGTATTTGTATAAAACCATTGGAAAGTACTATTACCAATACAATAAATACTTCGACCGGGGTAGCAAATCCTGCTTCTATTTTTTGTGTTAGTAAGGGTTATAAAAATATAATCAGGAACAATGCCGATGGAAGCCAATATGGAGTTTGTATTTTCAATGACGGATCTGAATGTGAGGAGTGGAAATATTATAGAGGAGAGTGTAAAGAAGGCGGATCATCAATTTTGATTCCGTCAGTAAATACCACCGCGACTAATCCGGTAATGTCCTGTCCTTTATTAGTTCCAATTTCTCCAAATGCAGAAAGAGAATGTGCTGAAAAAGGCGGGAAGTTAATAACGGAAAGAAACGCGAACGGATGTTATTTAGCGCCTCAATGTATATTGCCGTCAACCCCTAATGTTATTCCAGCGGTACAATAAGAGAAGAATTTTCAATTCACAATTTTCAAACCCTTGAAAATTAAGTCATTGGAAGTTAATCTAAAATTAGAAATTAGAAATTAGGAATTAGAAATTAGAAATTAGAAATTAGAAATTTTCGATCATGCCTTTATTATTAGGAAAAATTTTAGTCGCTACTGGACTTGTTGTGAGTTCGGCTTTTATGTTTTTGACTAGCAGCGTCAATTTAACGCCTGAAAAACAAGATATAGTCATTAAAAAAGAGATCTTAACCGGATCTACTTTTAGTGTTATGGCTAGTCAGGCTGGCGTAGCTACAAGTACCATTGGTGCTATTTTGGAAAATAGTAAAAAAGTTTATGATTTGGCCCTTATTAGAGCCGGCAAAGAATTAGTTTTTAAATTTGACGAAGAAACCAACAATCTAAAGGAGTTGAATTATGATATAGATACCGAAGAAATATTGGTCATTAAAAATATTTCTACTACCACAGAAGACTGGCAGACAGAAAAAAAACTAATTAATTATACAACCGAAGTGGCTTCTGCTGAGGGAGTGATAGATTCGTCCCTCTATAAAGCTATGGTTGATCAAGGAATCGATGAAAGAACTGTAATTTCATTAGCCGAAGTTTTTGCCTGGCAGATAGATTTTGCAGGAGAAATTCAAAAAGGAGATAGCTTTAAAGTTATTTATGAAAAAAGATTTTTGGACGGTAATTACGTAATGCCCGGAAAAATATTATTGGCAAAGTTTATTGCTAGTGGAGAGGAGTTTAAGGGATTTTATTTCATTGGTAGTGATGGCAAGGACGGATACTATGACGAAAATGGAAAGTCTGTCGAAAAGGTATTTTTAAAATCACCAATTCAATATAGATATATTAGTTCGGGCTTTAGTTATAAAAGAGTTAATCCGGTAACTGGAGACATAAACGCACATCGAGGCATTGATTACGTGGCTCCTTCCGGAACTCCTGCTGTAAGCATAGGTGACGGAACAGTAGTTCAGGCCGGATGGAATGGTCCATATGGTATTTCAGTAAAGGTTAGACACAATGATACATACAGTACGGTTTATGGTCATTTTTCTAGTTTAGCTAAGGGTATTAAAAAAGGATCTACCGTTAAACAAGGTCAAGTTGTTGGATATGTGGGATCTACAGGGCAATCAACCGGCCCCCACTTGCATTATGAGGTTCATAAATTTGGTAGTTTAGTTAATCCGTTTAACATCGTAGTTCCAGACGGGAAGCCAATAAATGACTCAGATAGGTCTTTATTTGAAGAAGTTGTAAATAAGTATATCTTATAAGATTTAATTAGTGTTTTATTTATATAAATTAGCTATGTTTTTTGCTTGGAATTTCACTACTTTTTATGCTATAATTTCAGTATAAAAAAGGTTTAAATATTTAACTAAAAAAGCAGTATTAAGCTGTTTTAATTTTGCGAAAGTCTCGCATTTATATCTTATATATAGTGCGATATAAAAAATAAATTATGGCAAAAGAAATAAAAAAAGAACCCTCTGTCGCTAAAGCTATGGCGGGCAAGGAGGAAAAAGCAAAGACAGTTCCGTCTTATACAGCTAAAGATATTTATGTTTTAGAGGGCCTTGATCCTGTTAGAAAAAGACCGGGAATGTATATCGGTTCCACGGGAATCGAGGGTCTTCATCATTTGGTTTGGGAAGTTGTAGACAACTGCATCGATGAGGCCATGGGCGGTTATGCTAAAAATATCCGAGTTGAATTATTGCCGGATAATAAAGTTTCTGTTTCCGATGATGGCCGCGGTATTCCGGTTGAAATTCATAAGCAAACAAAGAAATCTGCCCTGGAAACTGTTATGACCACCTTGCATGCCGGTGGAAAATTTGGCGGAGAATCTTATAAGGTTTCCGGTGGTTTGCACGGCGTAGGCGTATCTGTTGTTTGTGCTTTATCTACTTGGATGAAAGCCGAAGTTTGCAGAGACGGCGTTCTTTGGGAGCAAGAATATAAGCAAGGTAAGCCTCAATACAAAGTTAGAAAATCCGGTAAATGTGATAGGGTTGGAACTAAACAAACTTTTCAGCCAGATCCGGAAATTTTTTCCGCCCTAGGCGGATCCGCCTCTGGCGGAAAAGTTATGGACTTTGATAGAAAAAGAATTGTTGAGCATTTGCGCCAGCAAGCCTTTTTAACCAAGGGCGTAAAAATAGAAATTATTGATTCCAGAAAAGCGCCAATTTTTTATCATTGCTTCCAGTTTGACGGAGGTATTTTATCGTTTATTAAATACTTAAGCGAAACATCAAAAAGACTTCAAGACCAGCCTTTTTATATTGAAAAAGAATATGAAAAGATCGGTGTTGAGGCTTCGTTTGTTTACAACGATGAATTGGAAATTTCAGAATTAAGTTTTGCTAATAATATTCATACCCCAGATGGTGGAACGCATTTAACCGGATTCCGTTCTGCTTTAACCAGAGTGCTTAATGATTTTGCTAAAAAAGAAGGGTATTTAAAAGGCGCTGATGAAAATTTAACCGGTGATGACGTAAGAGAGGGGTTAACTGCTGTAGTTTCTGTAAAAATTGGAGAGCCTCAATTTGAAGGCCAAACAAAAGCCAGGCTTGGAAATACTGAGGCTAGAACTGCAGTTGAAGTTGTGGTTGGCGAGGCGCTTAAAGAATATTTGGAAAGATTTGGAGCTGATGGCAGAAGAGTTATCGAAAAATGTATGTTGGCTGCTAAAGCCAGAAAAGCTGCTAAAGCTGCCCGTGAAACAGTATTAAGAAAGGGAGTTTTGGAGGGTTTAACTTTGCCTGGAAAATTATCCGATTGTAGCTCTAGAAATCCGGAAGATTCAGAATTATTTATTGTTGAGGGCGACAGCGCCGGCGGTAGCGCTAAGCAGGGAAGAGATAGAAGAACTCAGGCCATTTTGCCGTTAAGAGGCAAGATCTTAAACGTAGAAAAATCCAGAATCGATAAAATGCTTTTAAACAAAGAAATTAAGTCTTTGGTAGTAGCTTTAGGTACTGCTATCGCAGAATCCTTCGATATTACGAAAATTCGCTACCACAAGGTCGTTTTAATGACTGATGCTGACGTTGATGGCGCCCATATTAGAACCCTCCTTTTGACGCTATTTTATAGGTATTTGCCCCAAGTTATTGAACATGGCTATCTTTATATAGCTCAGCCGCCTCTTTATAGATTGCAAAGAGGTAAAGAATTTAATTATGTTTATAGCGATCTAGAAAAAGATAAAATGATAAAGGAAATGACCAAGAAGGCTGATGAAAAAATAGGTATTCAAAGGTATAAGGGTCTTGGTGAAATGAACCCCGAACAACTCTGGGAAACAACAATGAATCCGAGCAATCGAATTTTAAAGAAAGTTAATATTGAGGATGCTGTATCGGCAGATAAAATGTTTGATATTTTGATGGGCGATGATGTAGAGCCGCGTAAAAACTTTATTCAGGCTCATGCTTTGTCCGTTAAGAATATAGATATATAGCTAGACATCTTTCAGTTTTTATGTTAAATTATTCAGACTAACAAAATCAAATTATATGTTTTCAAAACTCTCAGCTTTTATTCAGGAATCAAGGCAGGAAATTAGAAGAGTAGAGTGGCCAACAAGATCAACCGTAATCAAACTTACATTTGTTGTTGTTTTTATTTCACTTGGAGTTTCTGTTTATCTAGGAATTTTAGACTATGCATTTACTAAAATATTAGAATTATTTATAAATAAGTATTAATAAAAAGTATGGAATTTAAGAAAGGTACTACGACAACTGGCGCGGAAAAAGCCAAAGAAGAAAAGAAAGAAAGACATTGGTATGCAGTGCATACTTATTCTGGCTATGAAGATGCAGTTACTCGCTATTTAAAACAGAGGGTTGATTCGTTGTCTATGGACGATAAGATCTTTAATATTTTGGTTCCAAAAGAAACAAAAGTTAAGATCAAGAATGGAAAGAGAAAGGAAGTTGAAGAAAAAATTTATCCGGGATATGTATTGGTAGATATGATCTTGACCGAAGATTCTTGGTATGTGGTTAGAAACACTCCTAGAGTTACCGGTTTTGTAGGTCCGGATTCCACTACGCCAGTTCCGCTTTCAAAAGAAGAAATTGACGTTTTGATGTCGCGCATGGGAAGTAAGGAAGCTAAGTTTAAAGTTGATGTTGTTATTGGCGATATGGTAAAGATCACAGATGGGCCATTTAAAGATTATGACGTTAAAGTTTCAGGTGTGGATGAGGAAAGAGGCAAGATAAAAGTTCTAGTTCCTATTTTCGGAAGAGACACGGCGGTTGAGTTAGACTCATTGCAGATAAAGAAAATATAATCAACGAATAGCGAATTAGTACGAATTGTGCGAATGTAAAATACCTCTAATTGCACCTCTCTTAAACTAGTTGCTAATTACTAAATAAACTAACCACTATTTTTATGGCAAAACCAATTAAAGCAAAATTAAAATTACAGTTAGAAGCAGGCAAGGCAAATCCAGCTCCTCCGGTAGGAACTGCTTTGGGTCCCCACGGAGTAAATATTCAGGATTTTTGTAAAAAATTCAACGACGCCACCAAAGACATGATAGGCGACGTAGTTCCAGCTGAAATTACTGTTTATGAAGACAGAACCTTTGATTTTATACTCAAAACCCCTCCAGCTTCCGCACTACTTAAAAAAGCAGCCGGTATTGAGAAGGGATCGGCCAATCCTTTAACTACTAAGGTTGGAAAGGTAACTAAAGATGATATTAGAAAGATCGCCGAAAGAAAGATGCCGGACCTGAATGCTTATGACATTGATGCTGCTATGAGAATTATCGAGGGTACTGCAAGGAATATGGGAATTGAAGTTGTGGAGAAATAACTTTATCTGGACAAGAAAAACTGCCCACTTGGGCAGTTTTTTTAGTTTGTTTTATTACTATCTTCGCTTAGAAATTTCTTCGCAGAATTTGTCGAGCAAGCCTTTTCTGTAGTAGATCATTTCTGCTGTGATTATTTTTATATCTTCTTCTGATTTTATTTCTGTATCCAGAAAGATCTCGAAAACCTTGTCATCGCTAAAGCCGTAAGGGCTTTTGGGATCACTGCGAATAGCCATCAGGCATTCTTCTACGGTGTACTTCTTATTATCGCTAGGCATAATCTCTCCTTAATTACGAGTCCTTCGACGAGCTCAGGATTAAACCTTATTTATTTTTTTAAAGTCCTATTATTAAACTACACCCATTCTAAAAATTTGCCAACTGACTTTAAAAGATTATAATAAAAACAGTTTTTTGATAATAAAATTTACAAGTATCGCGTTCGGAAGTATTATTAATGTAAGTTTAATAAGGAGGATATATGGAAAGAGGAAAACTCATTATCGTGGATGGAATATCGGGTTCGGGTAAAGGGCGCCAGATGGAGCTCATTAAGGCATCTTGGCCTGGATGTTATTTTAACCACGAACCAAGCGGGGATTTGTATGGTTGTGTAGCCCGTTCTATAAATGAACACACACCAATGCCCGAGGGATTGTTGGATGCCTGCTTACTTTATGGTGATTCAAAAAAGTATGATTTTTGGAATAGACTTCACGAGATAATTATAAGGATAAAAAATGGATTATTGCCCGATGAGTTAGAAAGACAGCTTTTGATCATGGCTGATAGGATCTATAATTTAGAAACTAAATACCTTCCAAGCCTTGCTAACGGAACCTCGGTTATTATAGACCGATATTTTCCGAGTCTTTTGGCTTATGGTTTTTCTGGGGGATTAGACATGGATGTTTTGTGGCAATGGCAAGAAAATGCTTTTGCTTCAAGCGATATTATCGGTGCTAAGTGGATGCCTGATCTGATGATTATCTTTGATCTGAATGCAGAAGAAGCAACGGCTCGCTTAAAATCTTCGGGAAAGATCATTGATGTTTATGAAGAAAAAATAGAGCGTATGAAAAAGATAAGGGAGGGGTATCAGATTTTGGCAAAACGACAGGATATTTCAAAGAAAACCGTTGTTATTGACGCCAATCGTTCTCCTGAAGAAATCTTTACTGATGTTAAAAGAGAAATAGATAAAGTTTTATAAATCAAAACATCCCGTTTTTATAACGAGGTGTTTTTTTATTGTGTATATTTTTGATATAATAAAATTACTTTATGCCTAAATATTTCCCAACAATTGGTTTAGAAATACATGCCGAACTTGATACCAAAACCAAGATGTTTTGTGATTGCCCAAATAGTCCGGATGATAGGCCAAATACCAATGTTTGTCCTATTTGTTTGGGTCATCCAGGCACTTTGCCGGTAATAAATAAAAAAGCTATTGAATACATGATAAAAATTGGTCTAGCTATTAACGGCGAGATCAATGAGAATTTTAAATTTGATAGAAAGAATTATTTTTATCCAGACCTCCCAAAAGCTTATCAGATCTCGCAATTTGATATGCCGATAGTTAAGGGTGGTGGTTTGGATATTTCTGTGTATTTAGGCAGACAAAAGATCGTGAAAATAAACAGGGTTCATTTAGAAGAGGATGCGGGTAAATTAGTACACGGTGAAAAAGGAGACAATTCTACCTATGTTGACTTCAATCGCGGAGGAGTCCCTTTAATGGAATTAGTTTCAGAGCCGGATATTCATAGCGCCGAAGAAGCCGTTGCATATGGAAAAGAACTTCAACTCATTTTGCGTTATCTAGGTGTTTCAAGCGCCGATCTAGAGCGGGGACAGATGCGTTTTGATGCCAATATTTCTTTGAGCCCCAATGAAAAGCTTGGTACTAGAGCCGAGATAAAAAATCTTAATTCTTTTAGTGCTTTAGAAAGTGCTATAGAATATGAAATTAAAAGACAGGAAGAAATTTTAGATTTAGGAGAAACGGTCAAACAAGAAACTAGGGGCTGGGACGATGTGAAGAAAATTACAGTTCCACAGAGATCTAAAGAAGAGTCTCATGACTATCGCTATTTTCCTGAGCCCGATCTGCCGACTTTAACTAGGGATGGCTTTGAAATCGAAAGATTGAGATCGGAAATACCCGAGCTTCCAAACGCCAAGCGAAAAAGATTTGGCGAGCAATTTGGTCTTTCTTTAGAGCAGATGAGTGTTTTGATACAGGATAGGGAAATGTCTAATTATTTCGAACAGACTATTTCGGAGCTAGAAGAGGAACAACAAAAAGAAATCAATCTTGAAAAAGTGAAATTAATTTTAAATTACTTAACTAGTGATATTAAGGGTGCATTGATGATAAAGGGAATTGGTTTAAATCAAAGCAAACTCACCCCAGAGAACTTAGCTGATCTTATTAATATGATCTCTAAAAAAGAAATATCTAGCAGGGTGGCCAAAGATTTGATAGTAAGAATGATCGATACGGGTTTGGATCCGAGGGAAATAGTGAAAAATGAAGGTCTTGGTCAAATTTCCGACGAAGCCGGACTTAACGATTTGGTAAATAAAATTATAAATGAAAATCCAAAACCAGTAGAGGATTATAAAAACGGGAAAGAACAAGCTATTATGTTTTTAATAGGTAGGGCGATGGCTGCTTTAAAAGGCCGAAGCAATCCGGAGGTTTTGAAAAAGCTTTTTAAGGAGGCTATTAAATAAACTTATCTATTATGTTTAAAAATATTTTTGAAAGTCCTGTATCAAAATCTGGAAAGGAAAAAGAAATTTTATTGAATTATGCCGAAATAGCAAAGAATAGAAAAGAGATCGAAGAAAGGAAGCGGAGAGAGGGGATGGAGGCGCATTTGAAAAGTCTTGGCAAGGAGATAGAGATCCAAGAAGGAGTTGAAAAAGCTAGAAGAGAATTAGGTAAAGAATTTGAACATAAAAGCTAATAATAAAAAACATCCGCCAGCTGGCGGATGTTTTTTATTTGTAATGTATTACTTAATAGGGAAGTTGTTTTTTGATCATTTCTACAAATGCCTCGGTCGTCATAGCTCCCGATTGCTTGTCTGCCGGGGCAGAAGCAGGCTGGTCTTGATTGGCTCTTTCTCGCTGGCGGACAGCAACTGTTTTATTGGTTTCTTCTTGTTCGCCAACTACTAAAATATAAGGTATTTTTTGCATTTCTGATCCTCGAATTCTTTTGCCAAGAGTTTCATTGGATCCGTCTATTTCAACTCGAATTCCCTGTTTAAGCAATTCATTAAAAACTAGATCGGCATAATCTTTTTGTTTTTCACTGATTGGTAATATCATTGCTTGAATTGGAGCGAGCCAGGTTGGGAATGCGCCGGCATAGTGCTCGATAAGAAAACCAATCGTTCTTTCGTGCGTACCTAAAGGAGCTCGGTGAATACAGATCGGTGTTTTTTCGGTCCCGTCCGCGTCTTTATATTTAAGACCAAATCTTTCCGGCACGGCGAAATCTACTTGATTAGTTGCTAGAGTAAATTCTCTGCCAATAGCGCTCCATATTTGGACATCAATTTTTGGTCCATAAAAAGCCGCTTCATTTAGCACTTCGACAAACGGAATTTTTCCTTTTTCCATTATATTCCTGACCATAGCTTCGGTTTTTATCCAAAGTTTTTCATTGTCGATATATTTCTTTCCTAGACCTTCCTTGCTGTGAGTGGAGAAGCGCATTATATATTTTTCAATTCCAAATATTTTGAAATATTCCAAATACATTTTAATAACAGCTAAAAATTCGTCGGCAAATTGTTCCTCTGTACAATAAATATGGGCATCGTTCATGGAGAGCATGCGTACACGCATTAAACCAAATAATTCACCGCTTTTTTCATAACGGTAGACAGTTCCATATTCAGCTAAACGAAGTGGAAGTTCGCGGTAGCTTTTTGGTTCGTTCGCAAAGATCATATGATGGTGGGGGCAGTTCATTCCTTTTAAGTAATAGGTAGTTTTATTTCCTTCTTCATCCATAATCATCGGCGGAAACATAATTTCTGCATAATAAGGAAGATGTCCAGATGTTTTGTACATAATTTCTTTGGCGATGTGGGGTGTTCTAACCTGTTTGTATCCAGCTCGGCGTTCCATTTCTTTAGCCATTTTTTCTAGCTCGTCAATAATCACTGTTCCGTTTGGAAGCCAAAGCGGTAAACCAGGTCCTACAAAATCACTAAATGCGAAAATTTTAAGCTTTTCACCAAGAAGCCGGTGATCTCTTTTTTTAGCTTCTAATAGCATTAGCATGTGTGCATCTAATTCTTTCTTATTTGCAAAAGCTAATCCATAGATACGGGTAAGCATTGGATTTTTTTCACTACCTTTCCAATAAGCTCCGGCAATATGGGTGAGCTTAAATCCTTCCATATTAATTTCGGAGGTGTTTTTGACGTGAGGTCCCTTGCAGAGATCGGCAAAAATATCACCTGTTTTGTAAATAGAAATAGGGGATTTTGCTTTGTCGAGTTCTTCGATGAGTTCTAGCTTAAAATTTTGATCAGCAAAGAGCTTTTTTGCTTTTGCGGTAGTTGTTTCTTCTTTTGTGAAATCTAATTTCTGAGCGATCAAATGCTTCATTTCTTTTTGCAGGTCGAGCAGGTCTGCATCGCTGATCGGTGACGGTAAAAGAAAATCATAATAAAATCCGTTTTCTATAACAGGACCAATGCCAACTTTAGTACCGGGGTACTTTTTTAATACTGCCGCAGCTAATAAGTGAGATAAGGAATGCCTTATTTCGTGCATTTTATCTTCTGTTTTAATGTGTTTATCCATAGGCTTTATTATAAATTAAATTATAAAAAAATGCATTATATGGATTTTTTAATGTAAATTTACTTGACGTAAGAACAAGGCGCTAATATAGTAAAAATATCTTTGAAAATTTAAAGGAGGAAGAATATGCTAAAAAAGAAGAAGATAAAAAAACCATGGTGCGTTATGATCACGGGGGCTGTGGGTAAAGTGGAAAGCGAATCAGAGGTTTCTGCCCATGTGCGATATTGCGAGGGTCAGTTATATCCCCTGAGTCCTTGGGATCATGGGAGTTTGTGGAGATATAAAACTATAAGAGGGGCGATAAACAAATACGCCAAAATGGAAGGAATGCGTTTAGGGGACGCTGCCCATATAGTTTCTATGCATTTTCCTTCAGAACAAAAAGTAATTGCGAAAATTAAATGATATAAGGAGGTCAATTTATGAAGGATGAAGATGAAGTGAAAATTGATGGGGTGCGTGAAAATGGCGTTATAATTTATAACGTTGATTCGATACTTAATAGTGCGCCCGCCAAACGTCATTTGAAATTTCTTCGTAATTCGCAGAAGAAGAAGTTGAAAAAATCAAAGTAAATAAGAATCAAAAAAAGAGCGCTTACAACGCTCTTTTTATTTTATTATTTTCATAAGTTGCATAACCTCACATACATCCTGGACTCTATGAAGCCCTAGCTTTATGGAGTTTTTTAATCGGATTCATTGCAAATATACTGGTATCAAGGGCTTTGTCGGAGCCTCTAATGACTATATTAAGTGCCGGTATATGTTCACTGAAAGAGCTAAATATAAAGTCAGAGCATTAATGTTTTGGGAAAAGCATGGTCTTGAGGCGGCCCTAGACGCTTTTCCAGTCAAAAGATCAACTCTCTATTCTTGGAAACAGGCTTGGATAAAAGAAGGGAAGAAAATTGAAGCGCTC
>Ga0082335_1002534_pt1 | contig 33724 bp, 26 predicted proteins | sample Subgrocontami58m_FD_72375 | JGI IMG/M metagenome (GOLD analysis project Ga0082335, IMG submission 72375) | Subsurface groundwater microbial communities from S. Glens Falls, New York, USA - GMW37 contaminated, 5.8 m (SPADES assembly) (version 2) ... | reverse complement strand
CGAGCCGCACGCCATCAAGCGACGACCGAAAAACCATCAACTGCTCACGGTTCCACGTCGCCTCGCCCGCGCAGCAATCCTGCGTGCGCGCGAAGCGGCGGCTTAAGGTAGTGCCATGGGACCCTGCGCCCTTTGCCTGTGCGCGGCCGTGGTGTTGAAAAACGCCCAGGGCATACGCGCAGTTATCGGCAGCGGGAGGACGAAGCATGAGCGAACAACAATCTCCGGGGCAAGCGGCGACGCAGGGCATCAGTCAGCGGGAAATCGATCAGCGCGTATTCGACCTGTACGACGAGTATTGCCATGGACGCATCGACCGGCGCGAATTCCTGAGCCGCGCGGCATCGATTGCGGTGGTGGGCGGAACCGGGCTGGCGATGGCGCAGGCGCTGCTGCCGCGCTACGCGCTGGCGCAGCAGATTGCGTTCACCGACCAGCGCATCAAGGCGAACTACGTGACCTACCCGTCCGCGGGCGGGAACTCCGGCGCGATGCGCGGTTATCTGGTGCAGCCGGCCGGCCAGGGCCCGTTTCCCGCGGTGCTGGTGGTGCACGAAAACCGGGGCCTCAATCCGTACATCGAGGATGTCGCGCGCCGCCTTGCGGTCGAGGGATTTCTCGCGCTCGCCCCCGACGGGCTGTTTCCGGCCGGCGGCTACCCCGGCAACGACGACGACGGCCGCGCGCTGCAGGCGGGCCTGGACCAGGTGAAGCTGCGCACCGACCTCCTCAACAGCGCGCGGTTTCTCAAGACCCATAAACTGTCGACCGGCAAGCTCGGCGTCACCGGATTCTGCTACGGCGGCGGGGTGGTCAACTTTCTTGCCGCTGCGCTCGGCGGGGAAATGCATGCCGGCGCGCCCTACTACGGCGTCGCCGCCGCCGGCGAAAGCGCGGCCGCGATCAAGGCGCCGCTGTTATGCCATCTGGCCGAACATGATCCGCGCATCAATGCCACCTATCCCGCGTTCGAGTCGGCGCTCAAGGCCGCGGGCGTGCCGTACCAGGTGTTCGTGTATCCCGGAACCCAGCACGGCTTTCACAACGACTCGACGCCGCGCTACAACGAAGCCGCGGCGAAGCTGTCGTGGACGCGTACGGTTGAACACTTCAGGAAATACCTGGTTTGATGAAGCGGCTGCATTGTTGGCGGCCTGAATATTTGGATACCGCCGTGGGGCGAATGATCGGTGGACCGGGATTGCAGAGCGCGGCAGGCGCGCATCGATCCAGGCACAACCGCGAAACGTGCCGCCATTTGACCATGGGCACCGCCGGCGCAATTCCGCTGCCGGCAAAGCCTGTCCCGCAATGAAAGGAGAAATACAAATGGCATTGGTCATGAATTGCGACATGGGCGAGGGCTTCGGCCTTTATGCCTGCGGCGATGACGAGGGAATCATGCCGTACATAACGGTAGCCAACGTTGCATGCGGCTTCCATGCTTCGGACCCGGTAGTCATGCGCAAAACCGTGCGTCTGGCAAAGCAGTACCGCGTCAAGGTCGGCGCCCATCCCTCGTTTCCGGATCTGCAGGGCTTTGGCCGGCGCGAGATGAAAATGACCCGCGAAGAACTCTCAGCCTGCATCATTTATCAGGTGGGCGCGCTCAAAGCGTTCCTGGATGCGGAGGGCATGCCCCTGAACCATATCAAGCCGCACGGCGCCCTCTATGGTTTGGCCGCCCGCGACGAGCAGACGGCGCACGCGATATGCGACGCCGCCGAGATTTTCGGCGTGCCGCTTTTGGGTATGGCCGGCACCCAGCATGAAACGGTTTACACCGGTCGCGGCATTCCCTTCCTTGCCGAGTACTACATCGATCTCGACTATGACGACGACGGCTCGCTCATCATCACCCGCGAGCATCAGGCCAAGGACACCGCTGAAGCAGTCAGGCGCGCGGTTCGCGCGGTAAGTGAAGGCAAGACCCGCTCGATCAACGGCAAGGACATCCCGATGCGCGCGGATTGTATTTGCGTGCACTCCGACACGCCGGGCGCCTTGGTGCTGGCGCAGGCGGTGTACGACGCGCTCGCGCCGTTTCTGGCGGGAAACGCGCCGCGGGCGGCTGTCGCAAACGGATGCGCCTGAACCGGGGTTTTCGGCCATCATGCGGAGCCCCGCATAATGGACGGTTGTTATCTCTGACAACCGCGCCCTACTGCATTTTCGGCCAAGGTCGGCTTACCGGGCGTGTCGGGGACTGCAGGCGACCCAAAGCAGACCCTGCCGGGGATCTTCTCGTACACTGCTGGAACAAGCACAACAATCAGGATGGTCCTGTCATCCCATGCTGCCCTCCCAAGAGGTCACTATACTGCTGTGCCGACTGCCAGCATGACTACCTGCTCGATCGGCTGGACGCTGCCGCCCCCAGTTGAACATTCACTGTAGACAAGACGACTATGTACACAAGGCAAATTACGGAACTTCAGGACCTGATCGAAAAGCCCGTGGAACGGGAATGGCTTGAACTCAAGTCTTGGATAGACCTGAAGGACAAATCGTCCCCGGCCCGCGCAGGCATCGCAAGGCATCTTGCCGCCATCGCTAACTACGGCGGCGGTTATCTCATCTTTGGCTTCAATGACGACGGCACGCGATGCGCGGCAAACGGTGACGTCCGCAAGCACTACAGTCACGATGTGATCGCGGGAATCGTCGACCGCTATTTGCAGCCGAAATTTCAGTGCGAAGTCGCATTCGAGAGCTTCGGCGGCGTTGAGCACGCGATTGTCTGGATTCCGCCGCATGGTTCCAGCCCGGTAATCACCAAAACGGACGGGCCTCAGGATGCAAGAGGCCAGCCGCAGGGCATACGCGCGGGCGCGATCTATATCCGCTCGCCGAAGCCGGAAAGCGTGCCGATCACATCGCCGGAGCAGTGGGACAAGTTGGTACAGCGCTGCGTGCTGGCTCGGCGGGATCAGCTGGTGGGCATGTTTTCTTCTATCGTGTCAGGCGGAATACCAACGTCCAAAGTGGAACCGGGCAAAGAGCGCAAGAAACTCGATGAATGGCACCGCGCAACACAGAACATGTTCCAGCAGGAAGCAGTGAGAATGGAGCCCAAGGTTCGGGTTTGGCTTGAGCGAAACTTCGTGCAGTTCTCGTACATGATCCGAAGCGCGAGCGGCGGGCAGATTCCCGCCTCCGAGGCACTCAGGGTTGCCGAAAAGGTGAACTATGCTGTGCGGGATACGGTGCGCTATGGATGGAGTATGTTCTATCCGTTCACGCGTCCCGAAATAAGTCCGCGCTTCATGACAGATCCTTCAGTGGATGGCGGCTATACGGAGTTCCTGCAGGCCAGCCTCTTCGAAGAGAACCATACCGGTCACCTCGATGTCTGGCGCATTTCCCTGGACGGACGCGCAAGCCTCATCCGGAATTTTCATGAGGATCGTTTCTCCAAGCGCCCTGACGAGATCGGGGAAGAAGAGAAATGGTTTGATCCGTGGTTGCACATTAGGGACATCACCGAAATCGTCCGGCACGCGCGGGCCATGTCCGAAGAGTTCACCGACGTTGAAGAAATCTGCTTCCTGATCGAGTGGAAGGGCCTGAAACTAAGAGTACCCGCGACCCTTAATCCGGAGCGTTACGTTTCCGGTGATACCTGCCAGAGCGATCAGCGAATCGTGTTCTCGTGCTTTCCACAGGCAGAAGTCATCGGCAACCTACCTATCGTAGTCAGCAGTCTGTATGCCCCTCTGCACCGGATGTTTGATGCAAGATTCAATGTTTCGCCTGAATGGGTGAGCGGCCAGATGCCAGGATTCATCGTTCCCGGCCTGTAGTGCACGAACGGAACTTACCTACGTCAGCCTGCCAGCAGATGATAGGGCGCGCTCGGTCAGCTTCCCATGGTGAGTGTACTCGACTTAAGTGTCCGCTTTCGGCCGGGAGTGACGATTCGGTTTGTCTCACGGCACTAGACAGGTCAGGTCGCCGGCTGTCCTGTAAAGTGGCTACGAGCCGAAAAAGGGTCGGCGGACGTACGCATCTCGATGCGCATGGCGAAGTGTTTCACGCGCAGTCGAGCAGCTACGCGGTCGAGCAAGCGTGGTGACGGGATAACATCCCCCGGTGGCACCTATATCGAGCGAGCGTGCGGCCGCCTATTCCGATTGACACGATTGAGGAATCAATGACATGGGCGTAACCTGACAGTGCTAGCTCCCGCTTGTGGGGTCTTATAGGGCCTCACTGAAGGGGCCGCGTCTGTCTTATAGGAGGATGGCAGCCCCTCTTCAAGCTCCCAGAAGGCAACTATGGCGAACCGCAAACACATCACAGAAATGGCACTGGGGTTCTACTCTAATGGTCTTCTGCTCCTTCATCCGAAGGACATTAGGGAGGTTGATCAACAATCGCCAGAAACCACTGCGCTCGCTGAGGACTGCCACATTTACCTGATAGTTAAGCGCCCGAGGCTCTCGTATGTTCCTGGATCAATTGTCATAGGCAACGGCAAGACCGTTGGCCGGATGAAGTACACCCGAAAAGGCGTGCCCTGCGAGTTTGAGTTTCATCTAACTGGTGAGCCAAACGCAGATAGTGTGCAGATTAGCGAATACCCTCATTCAAAGATGTCACTCATCAGGAACGGTGAGATCGCCTTTACTGCACCGGCTCACATCACTAGCATGATTTGCGATTACGTTGAAGATTCTTCCGTGCGCGACTTAGATGTCCAATACGTTGGCATGTCATACGCCGATGGAGCACGTTCAGCGAAAGATCGCTTGCAAAGCCACTCGACGCTGCAGAAAGTTCTAGCCGACCTAAACCAAGATTCACCAGAGTCTGAGGCACTCGTAGTGTTAGTTCAGTACGAGGCGCCACAAGCGTTGATCACATTTGATGGCCGAGACAAGACGCTAAACTTAGAAGACGACCGAGATGTGATCACTGATCTTCGGCGACAGCAGCAAGAGATCACCGTGGATCTGCAGATAGCACTGATTGAGGCCGGTCTGATCAAATACTTTCAGCCACCCTATAACGACAAGTACAAGAAGCGATTCCCACATCCAACGCAGAAGATTCTTGACGAGGTTTACAGCATCGACTTCGGCGCGCTCACCGTCGAAATCAATACCGAGTCAATCAACGCTCGTCTGCTGTCTAGCGCACGAAAGCCCGGCTTCCATCACATCGCAAGCTTTGATCTCCACGATCTTTCTATTCGTCGAAGTTTCTTTAATATCATGAATCTCGCCTCCGGATCCGATGCACCTGATCACTCCGGCCCCGTGTTCTAGATTCCACCGGAGATTCTCAAATTGACACCTGGGCTTAAGATTCATGCCACCGAACTCCTCCATCGAGAGGACGTGCCGCGGCAAGCCAACCACGCCTCTCATGTCAATCGTGTGTGCCGGGCATGGTACGTTACTTCGTAGGTGAAAGTCCTGTGGCCAGGTTTTCGCAGAGCCGAAGGCAGGGAGAAGGGCAAGGGCGTCGTCGCGAGGCGGGGTCTGAAGGAAGCTCAATCCGAAACTGCGGGGCGATGAACAAAAACCGGATATGAGGCGTGATGCATCCGGCGCGAGCGGGCACGTGACCGCGAAGCCCTCCATCTGCGGTTGGGGTGCATTTTGTAAATCCGGCGTCTATGCAGCGAAGGTAACGTGTCTTACCCCGGGAGATCTGCCGGGCTGTTGGCGCTAGCGAGTGAACCCACGCCAACTGGGCGAAGCGAGAGCCGAGCCGAACGAACGGCAGAAGTCTGCAGAGGGCGTACTAGGTGGCGCGAGCCGCTGAAGGCCCGAACGGTTCCCCGCGAGGGGATTGAAAGAGAGGAGAAGTCGCTTGCCAAGGAACTGCGGTATTGCATCCGGCGAGTCCACGGGGCGCAAGCTCGGTGGCTGGGATGAAACCGACGTTGGCGCGGTTGGAAATGACGCTCCGGTTGGCATGCAGGCGCGGTATGCTTTGCACATTGACTCAATCTGCCGAACCGCCGTATACGTGATCCGTTCGTACGGTGGTGTGGGAGGGGGGAGCCGCGAGGCTTCTCCCTATCCCGAATAGGTGTTGGCGCCTTAAAAGGAAATGTTTACGCCGATGGAAATGGAGCCGCTGACGCCCATGGTGGTGATTCCAGCGGACGGCTGAAGTTGCTGTGCATTGAACCAGACGGTTTCTCCTTTTGGCTTAATGCTAGAGAAACTGATGCCCATTTGACAGCCGCCAAGATTAGCAAAAAACTCTTGAAGCTCGGTTGCCGTAATGTTTACGCCCCCGGATGAGAGAGCGCTGACTTTGGCATTGGCCAGATCAGTGAGAATACCTCTCCAAGCCTCATCCATTCTTTTTCCGATTACATCAGCTACACGATCATAAGCGTCAGACATGTTTGCTTCCTCCAGTTGGTTGGGGCGGTGCGAAAAAGCCAAATGTCATTGCCTCAGAGATGGTATTTGGCGTGAAAAACAATCGGTCGCAAATAAAAGATGCACACTTAACGTCTTGGCGTACGGCGGGTCACTATGGACTTAGTTCGTGGCTCAATGCTTCTGGCCCGTCCGCACCACCTAGAGTTTGCGTCCTTGATACATTCCAAATCCCTATCGGGCTTGCTCAAATCTTCTCGCAACTCGGCAACCACGTCATCCTTCATTTTGATGACATCCGCGCGGGAGATGACTCGGACAGGTTGTTGGCCGACCGTCGCGGGCAACGCTGACTGCGCCATACCGTAGAAATCGACGCGTCGTTTTTGGGGCAAGAATCTTTGCCCAGTACTGCTAAGTCTTAATGGGCGCCAGCATTGCTGGCTTGACAGACGACTCAGCGCAACCGGAGAGGGAAACTCCGGCGGCAGACCGTGCATCGGCCACTCTCGGAAAGTTCTCAACCACCGCTCAATAGCGCATGACGTGCAAGCTGTGCAGCTGAGCGCTGCAGGCGACCGGTCCGAACGAGCGTAGGGATGGTTAGTGCTCAGATAAACGAGGCAATCGAGAAGATTGTCAACCAGGCGGAACATGATGGCAAGACGCACGATCTTACAATTGGACTAGGTGACGGAGGAACCGTATTCATTGTTCATTGCAATGGGCACCCCGTTTTCCTTGGCGGCGCCACAACGCTTCGGCGGCACTGCGAACGACGCAAATACACAGATAAAGCGAAGCGCTGGCTCGGTATTTGCGTTCGCCCATACGACATGAGTCTGCGGTTTAGGCTGTGTCTTGAGTATCCATGGAAAGAGGAACCGGCAATGGACGAGGTGACGAAGGGCCTAGCAAGATCTGTCGCCATAGCCGATGCAATGAGCGCGCTGGGACGAAAGAACAAGGTGGGACGAAACCAACCATGTCCGTGTGGCAGCGGTCGCAAGTACAAGAAGCGCTGCTTAAGATAACGCTACGGTGCTCATTGTTTTCACCGAAGTTTCCTTTTCGGCAGAGAGAGTTGACCTCTCCGTGTCATGCCTACGCAGCGCTTGAATGGCCGGTCTACTGCGCAAGGTCAGAGGTCTCCTCTTGGCCTATTCTGTTGAAAATCTCGAAATTGCACGGACAGTAAATTTTCGCGACATGTGAATCCATCCGAAAATGCCATCCGGTTCCTTTCTGTAAATATGTTTAGAGGCACTAAGTCGCGGTATCTGCGTGCGCTCGTAGGCCCCCAGCATAAAACGATCTGCGCGCCCTATAAGGGCCAGAATTTTCCAAGATCGGCCAAAACAGAGTTTTTCAACAGGATAACCGAATAGCAGGCATTCCTAGATTGCGTTCGCATCGTCGACCGGCGGGGTCAGGCAAAGTTCCCTTGCGCGCTCGGTCGTGACATTGCTTTCCGACGGCGCTTCGTCGCGTTGGATCTGCAATGTCGGTATTACCCGAAGGTTGCAGTACCCTGAATTGCGACAGAGCAATCCACTACCACGCTGCTATTCGGGGACACCCTCTCCAGAGCCGGTAGAATGCGCGGGGTGAAACCCGAGCAAACCGTCCGCCGAAGCATGAATCCGCAGCAACACCGATACTCCGCCGCCGAACTCGAGCAGCGCCGCGCCGCCTGCCCCAAGCCGGAGTACCCGGAAGAACTGCCGGTCAGCGCCCGGCGCGCCGACATCGCGCAGGCGATCGCCCAACACCAGGTGGTCATCGTCTGCGGCGAGACCGGCTCGGGCAAGACCACTCAGCTGCCCAAGATCCTGCTCGAACTCGGTCGCGGCATCGCGGGACTCATCGGCCACACCCAGCCGCGGCGCATCGCCGCGCGCGCGACCGCGGCGCGCATCGCGCAGGAGCTGAAGACCGAACCCGGCGGCGCGGTCGGCTACAAGATCCGCTTCAACGACAAGACCAGCCCGCGCTCTTACATCAAGCTGATGACCGACGGCATCCTGCTCGCCGAGACCCAGGGCGACCGCGATCTGCGCCAGTACGACGCGATCATCATCGACGAGGCGCACGAGCGCAGCCTGAACATCGATTTCCTGCTCGGTTATCTGAAGCAATTGTTGCCGCGGCGTCCCGACTTGAAAGTCGTCGTAACCTCCGCAACCATAGACGCAGAGCGCTTCTCCAGGCATTTCAATAGCGCGCCGGTGATCGAGGTGTCCGGCAGGTTGTATCCGGTCGAGGTCCGCTATCGGCCGCTCACGCCCGTAAAGGCGGCGGGTGCTGCCGCGCCCCGCGTGGGCGTAAACGAGGTACCGGATCTGGCCGATGCCATCGTCGATGCCGTGGACGAGGCGGCGCGCTGCGGGCCGGGCGACGTGCTGGTGTTCCTGCCGGGCGAGCGCGAGATCCGCGAAACAGCCGAGGCCTTGCGCAAGCACCATCCCCCGCACACCGAGATCCTGCCGCTCTTCGCGCGGCTGTCGGCGGCGGAGCAGGAGCGGGTGTTCAGGCCGCACACGGGCAGGCGCATCGTGCTTGCGACCAACGTCGCCGAGACTTCGCTCACCGTGCCGGGCATACGCTATGTCGTCGATCCGGGCGAAGCGCGCATCAAGCGCTACAGCTACCGCAGCAAGGTGGAGCAGTTGCAGGTGGAGAAAATCTCCCAGGCGAGCGCCAACCAGCGCGCCGGACGCTGCGGCCGCGTCGCGAGCGGCGTGTGCATACGCCTGTACGCCGAGGACGACTACAAGGCGCGACCCGCCTACACCGAGCCCGAGCTGCTGCGCTCTTCGCTCGCCGGCGTGATCCTGCGGATGAAGTCGCTGCACCTGGGCGAGATCGAGGACTTTCCGTTTCTCGATGCGCCGCTGCCCAAGGCGATCAGCGACGGCTATGGCCTGCTCAGCGAACTGGGCGCGGTGGACGATGCCAACGACCTGACCGAGACCGGCAGGCAGCTCGCGCGCCTGCCGCTCGATCCCTGCATCGCGCGCATGATCCTCGCGGCAAAACAGGAGGGCAGCCTCGCCGAAGTGCTGATCATCGCGGCGGTGCTCTCCTTGCAGGACCCGCGCGAGCGGCCGCTGGAGCGCGCCGGCGCGGCCGACGCGGCGCAAGTGAAGTTCGACGACGAAAAATCCGATTTCCTCGCCTGGCTCAAGCTGTGGAAGTTCTACCAGGAGGCGCTCGCGCACAAGAAATCCAAGCGCAAGCTGATCGATCTGTGCCGCGACAATTTCCTGTCCTACAACCGCATGCGCGAGTGGCTGGACATCCACAGCCAGCTGCATACCTTCGTCGCCGAGCTCGGCTGGAAAGTTTCGGAGAAAGAGGCGAACTACGCGCAGATCCACCGCGCGCTGCTGGCCGGCCTGCTCGGCAACATCGGCTGCAAGTCGGAGGACAGCGAGCACTACCTCGGCGCGCGCGGCATCAAGTTCCTGATTCACCCCGGCTCCGGCGTGGGCAAGAAGGCCGGACGCTGGATCATGGCCGCTGAAATCACCGAGACCACGCGCCTGTATGCGCGCTGCATCGCGCGCATCGAGCCGGAGTGGCTGGAGAGCGTGGGCGCGCATCTCGTCAGGCGCCACCAGTACGAGCCGCACTGGGAGAAAAAGCCCGCGCGCGTCGCCGCGTTCGAGCGCGCCACCCTGTACGGCATCCTGCTCTACGCCAACCGGCGCATCCACTACGGCCCGCTCGACCCGGCCGAGTCGCGCAGGATATTCATCCGCCAGGCGCTGGTCGGGGGCGAGTACGAGACGCGCGCGCCGTTCTTCCAGCACAACCGCAAGCTGATCGGCGACATCGAGACGCTCGAGCACAAATCGCGCCGCCCCGACGTGCTCGTGGACGAGGAACTGATCTACGCCTTTTACGACAGCCTCATACCCGAGGGCATCCACAACGGCGCCGCCTTCGAGCACTGGCGCCGCGACGCCGAAGCCGGCACGCCGAAGCTGCTCTACCTCAAGCGCGAGGACCTGATGCGGCACGAGGCTGCCGGCATCACCACGGCGCAGTTTCCGCACCAGCTGGAAATCGGCGCGCGCAGCTATGCGCTCGAATACCTGCACGACCCGGGCAATGCACGCGACGGCCTCACGCTCAGCGTGCCGCTGATCGCGCTCAACCAGCTCTCGGCCAAGCGCTGCGACTGGCTGGTGCCGGGCCTGCTCAAGGAGAAGGTCGCGCTGCTGGCGAAGACCCTGCCGCAGAAAATCCGCCACAAGCTCGGGCCGCTGCCGGAGTTCGCCGAGGGCTTCGTCACGGCGATTACCTCGATGGTGCCGCAACGCCAGGAAGACCTTGCGTTGGTCGAGGCCATCGCCCGCTACGCGCGCGAGGAATTGAACCTGGTGCTGCCGCTGGACGGTTTCCGCCCCGAGCTCCTGCCCGCCCATCTCGCCATGAATTTCCGCGTGATGGACGAGCACGGCCGGCAACTGGCCATGGGCAGGAATCTGCCGCAGCTGCGCGCGGAGCTGGGCGAGCAGGCAGGCGAACAGTTCAGCGCCATCGCCCAGCCCAAGGCGGCGCTGTCCGGCATCACCGCCTGGAATTTCGGCGCGCTGCAGGAGATCATGGAAATCCGCCAGGGCGCGCAGACCCTGATCGGCTATCCGGCATTGGTCGATCGCGGCGACAGCGTGGACCTGGAAGTGCTCGATGCGCCGCAGAAGGCGCAAGCGCTGCACCGTGACGGCCTGCGGCGGCTGTTCATGCTGCAGCTGAAGGAGCAGACCAAATACCTGGAGAAGAACCTGCCCGGGCTGCGCGACCTGGGCATGCAGTTCCTGCCCTTCGGCGATGCCGCATCGCTCAGGGACCAGTTGCTGCGCGTGACTTTCGATCGCGCCTGCATGGCCGAACCCCTGCCGACGATGCAGGCGGAATTCCTGCGGCGCTGCGACGAAGGCAAGACGCGCCTCGCGCTGCTGGCCCAGGAAATCTGCCGCCTGGTCGGCGCGATACTCACCGAGCATCAGGCGCTGCAGAAGAAACTGCAGGGGCTGAAGAATCTGCCGCAGCCCGCGCGCGAGATCGAGGAGCAGCTCGCGCGCCTGCTGACCAAGAACTTCGTCGCCGCCACCGCCTGGGAACGGCTGCAGCACTTCCCGCGCTACCTCAAGGCGGTGGCGCTGCGGCTGGAGAAGCTGCGCGCCGACCCGGCGCGCGACGCGCGCTGGAGCGCCGAATTCAATCCGCTGTGGCAGACGTGGTTGCGCGAAGACCTGAAGCAGAGGAAGCAGGGCGTGGCCGATGCGCAGCTCGACCAGTTCCGCTGGCTGCTGGAGGAGCTGCGCGTGTCGCTGTACGCGCAGGAACTGCGCACGCCGGTGCCGGTGTCGGTGAAACGGCTGCAGAAAATGTGGCAAAGTATGCAGCGCTGAGATAAAGAGGATGAACGAATGAGCGAGATCACCAAAGCGCTGCTGCGCGCGTTCGCCAGCCTGCTGCATCCGCGCATGCTGCTGCTGATGCTCTGGCCGGTGGCGATCGCACTGGTGCTGTGGCTGGGACTGGCGCTTGCGTTCTGGTCGCAGGCGGCGGCCTGGCTGCAACTGCAGTTCGAGCAATCGGCCGCCATCGGCTGGGCCATCAGCGTCTGGCCGCTGTCGCTGATCGCCGCGCATCTCGCCGCCATCCTGCTGGCGCTGCTGTTCATTCCGCTGGTGCTGATCACGGCGGTGCTGATCATCGGCGTGTTTTCCATGCCCGCGATGGTCGCGCATGTGGCCGGGCGCAGCTATCCGCAGCTCGAGCGGCGGCAGGGCGGCACCGTTGCCGGCGGCGTGTGGAACAGCGTGATGGCGCTGGTCTGGCTGACGCTGCTGGTCGTGTTGTCGCTGCCGCTGTGGTTGTTCCCGCCGCTGTGGCCGCTGCTGCCGCTAGTGCTGTTCGCCTACCTCAACCAGCGCGTATTTCGCTACGACGCACTGGCCGAGCACGCCAGCGGCTGGGAAATGGAAACCCTGTTCCGCCGCCACCGCCGCGAACTGTTCCTGCTGGGCGCCGCGCTGGCATTCGTGGGGCTGATCCCCTTGCTCGGGTTTTTCGCGCCGGTGTACGGCGGACTCGCGTTCATCCACTATTGCCTGGCGCGCCTCGCGCAACTGCGCGACGAGCCGGTTGAGGCCCAGTGAGCAGCACTTAAGGAGAAGATCCATGCCTTTCGGCGCCCTTATCATCGGCGATGAGATCATGCGCGGCAAGCGCCAGGACAAGCACATGGCGCAACTGATCGCCATCCTGCGCAGCCGCGGCCTCACGCTCGCCTGGTGCGAGTATCTGGGCGATGACCCCGAGCTGATCACGGCGACGCTCAAGCGCACGCTTGCCGGCCCGGACATCGTGTTCAGCTTCGGCGGGATAGGCGCGACGCCCGACGACCATACCCGCGCCTGCGCCGCGGCTGCGGCCGGCGTGGAGCTGGTGCTGCATCCCGAAGCAGAAGCCGAAATCCGCGCCCGCTTCGGCGCCGACACCACGGCGAACCGCCTCAAGATGGGCGAGTTTCCGCGCGGCGCGAACACCATACCCAACGACTACAACCGCATCCGCGGTTTTTCCCTGGGCGAGCATCACTTCGTCCCGGGCTTCCCGATCATGGCCTGGCCCATGGTCGAGTGGGTGCTCGACCAACGCTATGCCCACTTGTTCCACCTTCAGGCGGAAACCGAGGCCTCGATCATGGTGTACGACTCGGCCGAGAGCACGCTGACGCCGCTGATGGAAGCGGTCGAGGCCAAATACCGCGGGCTCAAGGTGTTCAGCCTGCCCAGCGTGGGCGAGGAGGGGCGGAGGCGGCATATCGAACTGGGCGTGCGCGGCGCGCCCGAAGAGGTGCCCGCGGCGCTGGAAGAACTCAAGCGGGGTGTGACCGAAACTGGGGGGAACTGGGAGGCGCATGGCGGGCCTCGCCCGCCGGAGGGGCCGGGAACCTGAACCCGGTTCAGGTGGGGTGGGCTGGATCCGACCTGTCGAGCATTGTCCGGGCGGCAATGCCTGCAAACGACGCAAAGCCGAGCCACAGCCCAGATCTAGTGTCCTGTTCCGTAAGTTCCGACGATAAAGGAGCGAGCGCAGTTGGCCGTCAGGCAAGGCGCGAGGCTGAGACAGTAGCTGAGCCTACGGCGAAGCCGAGCAACGCCGCCTGGCGGCCAAATGCGCCGCGAACTATCGAGCGAATTTACGGAACAGGACACTAGGTGACCGGTCGGCTGCGCCACAGAGCGGTCATTCCCGCTGACCCAGATCCGAGCCCTCGGTTCGAGCCCTGGTCGGGGAGTCATCTCGGTACAAAACCGGCCACTGATTCAGCGTCCCACTTTGTTCTGGATCATCGAATTGGCACAGTATCCTTGGTAAAGGATCCAGCCAGGCCCACGTGCTACATTAACGGGGCCCTGGCGGTGAAAAAATTGGACAAGGAGTGTGTGCCGTGAACAATCGGTGTTTTGCTTACGCTTTGGCCGGCGCGATGCTATTTGCATCCAATGCGTGGTCGCAGGTCACGGTCACTGCGCCTTGGGCCTGGGTCACCATGCCGGGACAGGACGCCGGCGCCGCGTACATGCGCATCCAAAGCGACCAGAAAGCCATTCTGCTCGGCGCGGACAGCCCGGCGGCGAAAACTACGGGAATCCATGAATCGAAAATGGATGGTGACGTCATGCGCATGCGCGCCATTCCAAAGCTCGACCTGCCTGCGGGCAAAGCCGTAGAGTTCAGGCCCGGAGGCTATCACCTGATGCTGACAGGCCTGAAACAGCCGCTGAATAAGGGCGATGTCGTGCAGATTCATTTGAAATTCGAGGCAAGCGACAAATCGGTGAAGACCGTGGAAGTGCTTGCGCAAGTACGGGATGCCCCGCCGGACGCCGCGGCAGCCAAAGGTGGGGGCATGCAAGGTATGAAGATGCGCTGACGCGTTGGTGCCGGCCGGGACGTTTCCTGCGGTTGCGCGCCGCGATGTCGTAGCGCGGCTTTGCATTGGGTCTGAGCGCCTTGATCATCGCGCTTGGGGCGCGAACGTGGCGCTCTGCGACGGGGCGGCGCCGGCAGTTCTTGCGGTGCCGGCCCGTGGCCCGATTTGCAGCGGCCGCGGTTTCTTCAAGCGCACGCTCGCGGGGACCGGCATCGTGTTCAGCGTGGGTGCTCGATCAGCGCTGCGTTCACCTGTTTCGCCGGCGTGCGCAAACCGAGGCCTCGATCATGGTGGCCGACTCGACGCAAGCGGCGCGCTCTGGCAAACTTCCCGGCCATGAGTACCGAGAAACCCACGCAGAGCGAATTCAAACCCGGCGTCCGTGCGAGCACACCGGAGGACCTGCCGGCGATTACCGCGATTTACGCCCACCATGTTCTGCACGGCCTGGCGAGCTTCGAGCTTTCGCCGCCGGATGTGGATGAAATGGCGCGGCGGCGCGCCGATGTGCTTGCGCGCGGCCTGCCCCACCTGGTGGCAGAGGCGGGCGGGCAGCTTGCCGGCTACGCTTATGCCGCACCCTACCGCGAGCGCCCGGCCTATCGCTATGCGCTGGAGGATTCGGTCTACATCCATCCCGACTACATCGGCAGGGGCATAGGGCGGGCGCTGCTGCAGGTCCTGATCGAGGCATGCACCGGCGCAGGCTGCCGTCAACTCATCGCCGTGATCGGCGACAGCGGCAATGCGGGTTCTATCGGCCTGCATGCCGCCTGTGGCTTCGAACGCACCGGGCTGCTTCCCAGCGTGGGCTTCAAGTTCGGGCGCTGGGTCGACTCGGTGTTGATGCAAAGAGCGCTGGGCGAAGGCGACCGGACTTTGCCCGACACCATGCCCAAGCGGGGAGAGAAGGAAGGGTCGGCGTGAGGGAATTCCGTTATCGCTCATGTCCCTGGCGCCGCAGTGGGCGTCGTCGGTCGCGGGGACAGCGACTGGCGCGCAGAAAAGCTAAAGGTTTTCCGGAATCCGCCGTAGACATACTAGGAGGCCGGCGGCAACCGCGTTGGCTATGAGCGGCCTGCGGAAGATATCGAATCCGGGCCTGCTTCGTCCGTATCGGAGCCTTGCCGGCGATGGCATCGGCACTGCATTGCAACAGCTCATGCCACCAGCGTAGAGGCGGATGCCGTTCATGAAGCCGGCGACAAGAGCGATTGGGCTGACGTTTTTCGGAGGCAAGCAGGCGCCCGGGGACTATTGGGGTGGCATGGCTGCCATGCTCGTGGCGCTGCCGGCTTCGATGGCCTTCGGCATGACCGTCTATTCCGTCCTCGGCCCGGCATACGCGGCCTATGGCGCGATCGCCGGGATCGTCGGCGCCACCGTGATCGGCCTCGTGGCATCGACCCTGGGCGGCACCGACCGTCTTATCAGCGCCCCCTGCGCACCGGCGGCGGCCGTGCTCGCGGCCTTTGCCTACGAGCTGATGAACCAGGGCATCGCGCCCGGCGCCATCGTCCTCTTGATGATCACGATCGGCATCATCGCCGGCATGGTGCAGGTGCTGCTAGGCTTTGCCGGCGTCGGCGCTCTCATCAAGTACATCCCCTATCCGGTGGTGAGCGGCTACCTGACGGGCGTCGGCCTGATCATCATCGGCAGCCAGATTCCGCACATATTCGGCGCCGTCGCCGGAACCCGTTGGTGGGAGGTGCTGCTTGATCCCTCGACCTGGGATTGGCGCTCCCTCGCCATCGGCGGCGCCACGGTCGGCGTGGCGGTTGTCGCCCCGCGACTGACACAGAAGGTGCCGGGCATCATCCTCGGCATCGCCGCCGGCTTGCTCGCCTATCTCGCCCTGGCCATGGGGGACCCCGCGCTCAGGGACGTGGCCGGCAATCCCCTGGTCATCGGCCCCGTCGGCATTTCTGCCGACGGCCTGTTCAATTCGGTCGTGGGCCGCTGGCGCGAAATAGGCGACCTCAGGCTCGGCCAGATCGCAGCCCTGTTCGGCAGCGCCCTGACGCTCGCGGCGCTGCTTTCCATCGACACCCTCAAAACCTGCGTCGTGCTCGACCAGTTCACGCGTACGCGGCATGATTCCAACCGGGAACTCGTCGCCCAGGGCGTGGCCAACATCGCGTCTTCCGCCGTTGGCGGCATCCCCGGCGCGGGCACCATGGGGGCGACCATGGTCAACCTCACCAGCGGGGCGCAGACGCGCGCCTCGGGCGTGTTCGAGGGCGCATTCGCCCTGGTCGCCTCGCTCATCCTCAGTACCCTGATAGCATGGATCCCGGTCGCCACCCTGGCCGGCATCCTGATCGTCATCGGCGTGCGCATGATCGATCGGGAACCTATGCGCTTCGTCGCATCGCGCGCCACGGTGTTCGACTTCGCCGTTGTCGTCGCCGTTGTCGTGGTCGCGCTGACGATCGGCCTGATTGCCGCCTCCGCGGTCGGGGTCGCCATGGCCATCCTGCTGTTCGTGCGTGAGCATATCGGCGGCTCGGTGGTGCGCCACAAAGCGTATGTAAACCAGAGGTCATCGACCTGGCACCGCCCCGAGGCGGAAATGCGCATTCTCGAGCAGAAGGGCGACCAGGCGGTGATCGTCGAGTTGCAGGGGAGCCTGTTTTTCGGCACGACGCAGCAACTCTATGCCGATCTCGAGCATGAGCTGAATACGCGAAACTACGTCATCCTGGACTTGAAGCGGGTGCAGTCGGTGGATGTGACCACGGCGCACATGCTCAACCAGGCGCGCGACGCGCTGCTCGAGCGCGGCGCCAAGCTGATCCTCTCCAACGTGCGCGAGAACCTGCCCAACGGCCGCAACCTGCGCGAATTCCTCGAACATACGGGCGTGCTCGACGACCGCGAGACCGTGCGCATCTTTCCCGAGCTGGACAGCGCGATCGCGTGGGTGGAGGATCGTCTCCTCGGCGGGCGCGAGGGCGAAACCGATGTTCAGACGGAAGCGCCGATGCAGCTGGCCGAGATGGAGATTTTTGCCAGGCACAAGGACGAGACGCTCAAGGATCTGGAGGCGCACATTGAAATTCGCAGCCACAAAGCCGGCGAAACCATTTACATGCGCGGCCAGCCGGGCGACGAGATTTACTGGATTCGTTGCGGCAGCGTGCGCATTTTCGCGCCGATCGGCGCCGGCCGCATGCGCCACATCGCCAGCTTCGGCCGCGGTGATTTCTTCGGCGGGCTGGCCTTCATGGATCGCCAGCCGCGCGGCAACGATGCCACCGCCTACACCGACACGGAGATGTATTTCCTTTCGCGCGAGCAGTTCAACCAACTCGCCGAAACCCACAAGAAACTGGCGTTCTCGCTGATCATGGCCATTTCCCGCACGCTGGCGCTGCGGCTGCGGCACGCGGACACCGAACTTGCCACGCTGCAGGAATACTGAAACATCCGACGCGCAGGCCGGTCAGGGCCGAGCGTTTCTACAGGAAGGAGAGCAGCGATGAACAAAGAGCCGGGACGCGGGAAAACGGCGCCACTCGATGGAGAAATCCGTCGCGACACGAAGGAGGTCACCACCATCGAGGAACGCTGGCACGTTCTCGGCGACAGCAAGCCGCCGCGCCGCTCGAAGAAGAAGTACAAGTACATCGACGAGATGACCCGGCTTCAATTCGAGTTGCTCAAGTTGCAGGAGTGGGTCAGGGTGCAGGGGCTGAAAGTCTGCATTTTGTTCGAGGGGCGCGACGCCGCGGGCAAGGGCGGCGTGATCAAGCGCATCATGGAAAGCCTCAACCCCCGCGTCTGCCGGGTGGTGGCGCTCGCCACCCCCACCGAGAGGGAGCGCACCCAATGGTATTTTCAGCGCTACGTCGAGCAGCTTCCATCCGCGGGCGAGATCGTGCTGTTCGACCGCAGCTGGTACAACCGGGCGGGCGTGGAGCGGGTCATGGGATTCTGCTCCGAGGACGAATACCGGGAGTTTCTGCGCGCCTGTCCGCTATTCGAGGAAATGCTGGTGCGCTCCGGTATCTATCTCATCAAATACTGGTTCTCGGTCAGCGACGAGGAGCAGGAGAAGCGCTTCGCCGAGCGCATGCGCAACCCGATCAAGCGCTGGAAGTTGAGTCCGATGGACCTCGAGGCGCGCAAGCGCTGGGTGGAATATTCCATGGCCAAGGATGCGATGCTGAAGCACACCGACCGCAAAAAAACGGCGTGGTTCACGGTCAACGCGGACAACAAGAAGAAGGCACGCCTCAACTGCATTGCTCATCTGCTGCGCCAGATTCCATACAAGGACCTGAGGCCGATCGAGATGGAGGTCCCGCCGCGCCAGCCGGATACCGGCTACAAGCGCTCCAGGAAATCGCGTCAGAACTGGGTGCGGCCGATTTATTGATTGGCCGCGATTGCCTTGATTTGCGCTGAAATGCGGGCGTCTGCCTGATTCGGTGGAAGCGGATTATGCCGGCCGAGGCAGCGGCGCAGCGGGCGCGAATGGACGCGCCTGCGGCACGGGAGCAGCCGGCGGCGATGCCACGGCCTGCCCGCAAGAGGCTGTTGCGGCATCGCCGCAACAGCCTCCGCACAGCGCGTCGCGCTATTTGATGGTGAGCTTCTTCGTTTCGGCGCCTGCTTTCTTCGGCAGGGTCAGCTTGAGCACGCCATCGCTGTACTCGGCTTCCGCCTTGGCTTCGTCGATGTCGTGGCCGAGGGTGAAGCTGCGGAATTGCCTGCCGTAGTAGCGTTCGCTGCGGACCAGTTTCTTGCCTTCCTTTTCTTCCTTTTCGCGCTTGACTTCGGCGCTGATGGAAACCTGGTTGCCGTCGATCGACACCTGGATGTCGTCTTTTTTCACGCCGGGGACATCCGCCTTGACCGTGTAGGCCTTGTCCGCTTCCGCTATCTCGAGTTTGATCTCGGGTTCGGCTTCCAGGCCCTGGAACACGGGCCGCAGCATGAAGCCTTTGAAATAGTCGTTCATGTCCCGCAACGGATCGAATCGCGCCATTTCGCTGAACGGATCCCAACGAGTGAGGTTTGCCATGATGATGCTCCTTTCGTAATGGATAAAAGCAGCCGTTTCGCTGAATTGATCTATTTGAGCCGGGAAGCGGCGCGCTCGATCGCTTCGCGCAACTCTTTCCATGCCTTGTCCGCGCCGTCTTTCAGATCCTCCCACGCCCACTCTCCATGCTGGCGCAGTTCGCGCAATTTCTCCTGCGCGAGCGCCTGCTTGGCGGCGAGGGATTCAAGCTGCACCTCGAATTCGGCACGGATTTCGGCTTTTGCTTCCTTCGCTTTGGCCCGCAACTGTTCGAGCCTGGGTTCCCATTGCTTGAGCTGGGCCTCCAGCTCCTGCTGAAACGCTTGTTTCGGGCTGATCTTGGGGCTATCGGCCGGCTGCGGCGTTTGGCTGGACCGGTGCTCGATTTCAGCTTCTGCTTCGAGCCAGTCGGCAGTCGGGTCGCCGGGCGCGAATCCCCGGTGTTCGGCGCGGTAATACGCCGCTACCGCGACCATCTCGCGGTGCATTTCAGGGGAGTACTCCGGCTGGTTTGGGGAGGGAGATGATGCAGCGTGGCGCTTGGACATAGCGTTTTCTCCTCTTGCATATCACTACGCTACGCCGTCCCCAAATATTCGACGTGACAAAAGTCAAAAAGAGCTGAAGTCGGCGGCAGCAAGCGCTGCTTGCCTTAGCCGGCTTCAGGTTTCAGCGGGCGATGCTGCTGGCGTAATGCCGACGCCGGGCTCGATGGCCATGCGCACCGCATCGTCCACGTCCTCGAGAAACACGAACTCCAGCTTCTGCTTAGCTTCGGCCGGGACTTCCTCCAGATCCTTGCGGTTGCGCGCGGGCAGCATCACCCGGCTGATGCCCGCGCGCATCGCGGCAAGCACCTTTTCCTTGATCCCGCCCACCGGCAGCACCAGGCCGCGCAAACTGATTTCGCCTGTCATCGCGGTGTCGGTGCGCACCTTTCTGTCGGTGAAAAGGGAGGCCAGCGCGATGAACATCGCCACGCCGGCGCTGGGACCATCCTTCGGGATGGCGCCGGCAGGAACGTGCACATGCACGTCGCTGCGCTCGAATGCCGCGGCGTCTATGCCCAGGCCAGGTGCGCGCGACTTGACCAGGGTAAGCGCCGCCTGCGCGCTCTCCTTCATCACGTCGCCGAGTTGTCCGGTCAGGATCAGCTTCCCGCTGCCCGCATTCCTGCTTGCTTCGATGAACAGGATGTCTCCGCCTACCGGCGTCCAGGCGAGCCCGGTGGCCACGCCGGGCATGCCCGCGCGCAGCGCCACTTCGTTCTCGAACTTGGCCGGGCCGAGGATGTCGGCGAGATCGCCCTCTTCGATGCGCGCCTGGCTTAACTCGCCTTCCGCGATTTTCACCGCGATACGGCGGCACACGGCGCCGATCTGGCGCTCGAGCGAGCGCACGCCGGCCTCGCGCGTGTAATCGCGAACGATGGCGGCAAGCGCCGTGTCGGAAATATCGAGTTGCTCCGGCTTCAAGCCATTGTCCGCGAGCTGGCGGCGTACCAGATAGCGGCGCGCGATCTCGAGTTTTTCCTCCTGCGTGTAGCCTGGAAGGTGAACGATCTCCATGCGGTCGCGCAGCGGGCCGGGTACCGTGTCGAGCACGTTGGCGGTGGTGATGAACAGCACGCGCGACAGATCGTAGGGCACGGCAAGGTAGTTGTCGCGGAACGTGTTGTTCTGCTCCGGGTCGAGCACTTCCAGCAGCGCCGCGGAGGGATCGCCGTGCATGCCGGCGCCGGACTTGTCGATTTCATCGAGCATCATCACGCAGCCGCGCGTGCCGGCTTTTCTGAGCGCCTGGATGATGTTGCCCGGGAGCGCGCCGATATAGGTGCGGCGGTGGCCGCGGATTTCGGCTTCGTCGTGCACCCCGCCCAGCGATACGCGCACGAATTTGCGGCCGAGCGCGCGGGCTATGCTTTGGCCGAGCGAGGTCTTGCCCACGCCGGGCGGGCCGACAAAGCACAGGATCGGACCGTGGCCGTCCGGATTGAGCTTGCGCACAGCGAGGAATTCGAGGATGCGCTTTTTCACCATGTCCAGGCCGAAATGGTCCTCGCCCAATATGCGTCTCGCTTCGGCGATGTCGATCGCGCTCGCCTCGGGCGCTTTCCATGGCAACTCGATCAGCCAGTCGAGGTAGGTGCGCACCATCGAGGATTCGGCCGAGCCGTCCGACATCCGTTCGAGGCGTTTCAGCTCCTTGGTGGCCTGCTTTTCGACTTCTTCCGGCATTTGCGCATCGGCGATGGCCTGCCTGAGCTCCGCGATTTCGGCGGCGTTTCCCTCTTCGCCTTCGCCCAATTCCTTCTGGATCGACTTGAGTTGCTCGCGCAGCAAGTACTCGCGCTGGCGCTCGTCCATGCTCGCCTTGGTGCGCTCGTCGATCTCGCGCGAAAGCCGCAGCACTTCGAGGCGCTGCGCCAGCAGTTCCAGCACGCCGTCGAGCCGCTGCTGCAGATCGACCGCTTCGAGCAGTTTCTGTTTTTCCGGCGCCTTGATGTCCATGAGGCTGGCGACCATGTCGGCGAGCGCGGCGGCGGAACTCATGTTTTGCACCGCGCCCACCAGTTCCTGCGACGCCTGCGGCATGAGTTGCAGCACCTCGAGCGCGCGCTCTTTCAGTTGCATGAAGCGCGCCTCGATTTCCTTGCCCGTCGCTTCGGGTTCTTCGATCCGGGCCACCCGGGCCACGAGGAAGGGATAGCCATCGAGCAGTTCGACCACGCGAAACCGCTGCTGCCCCTGGCAGATGATGTGATGCATGCCGTCCGGCGTCGTGACATAGCGCAAGACGTTGGCGCTGGTCCCCACCGGGTACAGATCCTCCAGCCCGGGCCGGTCGATCTCCGCATTGCGCTGCAGCAGCATGCCGATCGGACGCTCGGTCTTGACTGCCTGCTGCGCGCCCGCGATCGAACTGTCGCGGCCGATGGTGATCGGCAGGATCATGCCCGGGAACAGCACCATGTTGCGCACCGGCACAATGATGAGCGCGTCATCGGGGATGGCGAGCGTGTTGCTCGCGCTATCGCGTGCTCCGCTGGCGGTGATTTCGCTTTCGGCCTGGGGGTGGGCGTTTTCTAGTTGCATGGTGTTCTCGTCTACGTTAGGCGGCGCAATTCCAGTACCAGGCAGCCATGCTCCAGCCGCCGGTCGATGAGTTCGAACTGGCCCGGGGGCAGGGCTACGCGGCGTTCGAAACGTCCGTAGGGAATCTCCAGGCGATGGATGGCGGCGCGCCGGGAATTCGCGGGCAAAGGGCGCTCGCCGCGCACGATGATCAGGCTCGGCGCGAGCACGACTTCGAGTTGCTGCGGCGTGACGCCGGGCAAGGCGACCAGCAGCCACAGTTCATTGCCGTTCTCGTACAGATCGACAGGCGGCTCCCAGGACGGTACGCCGTGAAGCGCGCCGACCTGGAAGAACTGGCGCTGCAAGCGCTCGGCGTCCTGCAACAGCTCCAGGGCCTCCGCCCACATCCACGATCTCGGATCGCGCGATCGCATGGTCAACGTCCTTGCTTGGTGTGTTTGGGATAGTGTGGACCGCGCCTGCGCCACCCACTTGATCCCGATCACGGTTTATATGCGGGCGGTCCCTCCGCAAAACAAGCATTGAGCCCTGAAAGGTGGAATCGTCCGCGCAATTGGTTGCGGCATCTGTGCGGGCGCGCACCGAGGGGAAAGGAAATCCGCGGAGAATGACCCGCGGATCGGTTTTCAGGCAAAAAAAACCCCGGGTCTGGGCCCGGGGTTCAGGTTGCCCCGAGGTTGCCCTCGGGGCCGCTGACAGCAAGGAGGAGGAGGGGCTGTCAGCGTTTCTTGGAAGAAAGCACTTGCAAGCTCTGACGCAATCCGGTATCCAATCAGAGCTTGCTCTGACGTGGGGGATCTACAAGGGGGCGTCGCCCCCTTGTTCAGGTCAACCTTACGCAGCTTTCTTTTTGCCGGCTTGTTTCACCACGTTCGCAGTGGCGGCAGTAACATTGGCTTCGGCCATATCGGTCGCTTGCTTGACCACTTTGGTGAAGCTGTCGTAGGCGGAGTTGGCGGCAGCCATGGCGGACTTGACCGCGGCTACGGCGACGTCCGAACCGGCGGGCGCGTTCTTGCTCAACTTGTCCATCAGGGAAACGACGGTCTTGTTCATTTCGGCAGCCTGGGTTTCGGCCAGCTTGGTGACTTCGGCCTGGGTTTGGGTCGCTACTTCGTACACATTGCGCGAGTAGGCGATCGCTTTTTCCAGGGCCGGCTGGGCCGAGGTGGCGCTCAGGTTGACGAGTTCTTGTGCATCCTTGACCGACAGCAGCGCCTTGGCTTGGCTGACGCCGTCTTCGAACGCCGTTTTGGTGGTGTTGAAGTTCAGCGCCGACAGGCGCTCGAACGCGGCGAACTGGGCTTGGGCGATGGTGAACAGCGCATCTACGCTGGCTTTGTTGGCGGCGGCAAATTGTTCAGGGGTGGCGTACATTTTCAATCTCCAAATAAGTTACGAAAAGATCCGGCAATCTTGGGTGCAGTCGCTTCCAAGGGAGAAGATATTGCACTGCAACAATTTGAATTCTACACTCAACTGATTGCCTGTCAAGTACTTTTCGTAACCAATGGATTATTCTTTGATGTGTTGCACAAATCATATTTAAATCAATGTCTTGGCCCATTCCAACTGGCAAGCAACGCTAGCTCTTAGCAATATTATACATATAAAACAAATGGTTAAAATATAGAGCGGCGATCCGCTTGGGCGCAGGTTAGCGTGGGCTTACTTTTCGGGGTGTATTGCCTCGCAAAACCGGCCCGCCGGTGGCCCGCTTGATATACTGCGCGGCCTTCCGAAGCGCATATGCCTACAAATTCCCTTCCATCACCACGAAGTCGCGGCGGCCATGCCGGCCGCTGAGAACGGCGCCGCGCGGCTTTGGCTGCAGGCCATGCCTGGGCTATTCGTACTGTTGTGGAGCACGGGTTTCGTCGGCGCCAAGTACGGCCTGCCTTACGCCGAACCGCTGACTTTCCTGCTGTTGCGCCTCGCCTTGGTGGTGGCGTTGATGCTGCCGCTCGCGCTGGTGATGCGCGCAGCCTGGCCGGGCAGCCTGACCCAGGTCGGGCATGTCGCGGTGGTCGGCGTGCTGATGCAGGGCGGCTACCTCGGCGGCGTGTTCTGTTCCATTCATCTGGGCATGTCTGCAGGTGTGAGCGCGCTGATCGTCGGCATCCAGCCCATCCTGACTGCCTTCGCCAGTGCGCCCCTGTTCGGCGAAAGGCTGCGGGCGCGGCAATGGTCGGGTCTGGTGCTCGGCTTTGGCGGGGTGCTGCTGGTGGTGCTCGGCCGCTCGGCGCTGTCGGGCATTACGCCGGCGACTCTGGCCTTGTCGGCGCTGGCACTGCTATCCATTACCATCGGCACGCTGTACCAGAAGCGCTACTGCGGCGCGGTCGATCTGCGCACAGGTTCGGTGATTCAGTTCAGCGCCGCCGGTCTGGTCCTGCTGCCGCTGGCGCTCGCGTCAGAAACCATGCGCGTGCACTGGACCGCCGAATTCATTTTCGCCCTGGCCTGGCTGGTGCTGGTGCTGTCGATCGGCGCGATTTCCCTGCTGTATATCCTTATCCGCAAGGGCGCCGCGACCAGGGTGACGAGCTTGTTCTACCTCGTTCCGCCGGCCACGGCGTTGATAGCCTACGCCATGTTCGACGAAACGCTCAGCGCATTGGCGATGGCGGGGATGGCGCTGGCGGCGATCGGCGTCGCCTTGGTAGTCTACCGGCGCCAGTAGAAGCCGCCATAGGGGCGAAATGGGGGAGCTTGAGGGGACGTATCCTCTCATTTTGAAACGAACTCCAAGCCGCTTATTCAGTTGATCGGCAAGTGTAGACTGCGATCGCCATCACTTGGAAGTTTCCGTGAGGGCAGGGCATAAGACAAGCAAGAATATGATGAGGAGCCGTGATGGAACCGCTAACCCTGCGTTACTTCCGCGAAGTTGCCGCACACGGTTCTGTGCGCCATGCCGCCGAGAGACTGTTCGTGGCGCCGAGCGCGGTAAGCCGACAGGTTGCGTTACTTGAAGAGGAACTCGGGGTGCCATTGTTCGACCGGCACGGGCGCGGTATGTCCCTGACGGAGGCTGGGCGCCTGTTACTCGCGTACTCAACCGACATGCGCAGCCGCTTCGAGGAACTGCGCGGGATGATTCAGGAATACGGAAGCCTGCGGCGCGGGCATGTCGAGATCGCCTGCGTCGAAGGCGTACTCGCCCGCTTCATGCCCGAAGCGTTGCGTATCTTCGCGGACGAGTGCCCGGGAATATCGCTCAGTGTCGTTGCGATGGGCTCGCACGCGGTCGCTGAGGCGATCGCCGAGTATCGTTGCGATATTGGGATTGTGTTCGGCAGTTCGCCTCGAACCGATCTGTTGGAGCTCGCGCAAATGAGCCAGCCCTTATGCGCAATTGTCCCGCCCAGTCACCCGCTGGCCAGGCAAAGCCGTTGTACTCTGGCCGAGGTGGCTGCTTACCAAGTGGTCCTGCCCGACCGATCGTTCGGGATCCGGCAATTGGTCGATCGCGTCAGCGCAAACGCCAAATTCACACTGAAAAAGGCAGTCGAGACCAATACGCTTGCGTTTGCCCAGCGGCTCGTGATGCAGAGCCAGAACCGCGTCACCTTTTTACCGGGAGACATGGTGTTGCCGGAGATCGAGGCTGGTATGCTGGTCGCCGTTCCGCTTAGCGATTCAGCCCTGCGCAAAACGCGCGTAACGCTGGTCGCCGGCACAACGCGTAAGCTTTCCCGGGCCGCGCGTCACCTGGCCCGGCATTTAAGCGAGTACATGAAAGCGAACGATGCAGCGATGCGCACTCACGTGCGTTCCAGTGCCCGTGGCTGACGGCTTGATTAGCGTTCGAATTATTAGAACCCTCCGGTCGAAAATCGGAGCCTCTCCTAGCACCGGTCAGCTGCTACGATAAAAACGCTGTGTTTTGGTATTCCGATTTTTGTTGCAGTCACTACTAAAGGGGATCTTTCATGCTCGGCTTATATTTGCGCTCCCGCAGTGCCCGCATGCTGTCCATGTTTGCGTGCGCTGTCGTAACGACCTTCGCCGCAACGACCGCTCATGCGCAGGAAGTGATCCGGTTTGGCGCGCCGCTTCCCCTGACTGGCGCGCTCGCCCCGGAAGCATTGAAGCAGCAGCAGGGTTACGACCTGTGGGCTGAACAGGTCAACAAGGCGGGTGGCATCAAGGTCGGCGGCAAGAAAATGAAGGTCGAGATCGTCTACACCGACTACCAGTCGAATACGCCGCGCGCAGTGCAAACGGCGGAAAAGCTGATCACGCAGGAGAAAGTACATTTCCTGTTTTCGCCGTTCGGCTCGGGCGCGGCGAAGGCTGCCAGCACGGTATCCGAAAAATATGGCGTGCCGACCATCGCATCGACCGCTTCATCCGCCCAAGTCTACGATCAGGGTTACAAGTTCCTGTTCGGGACCTTTACACCCAACGATACGCTGACCATCCCGTTGGCGCAGATCGTGAAGCAGAAAGCGCCGGGCGTCCGGCGCGTCGCGATCCTTGCGCGCAACGACCTGTTCCCGCTCGCAATCGCACAGGAGATGGAGAAGGCGGCGAAGCAGCACGGCATGGAAGTGGTGTTTTTCGAGAAATACGCGATCAACACCATGGACCATTCTTCCGCTCTTTCCCAAATGAAGGCGCAGTCGCCCCACTGGATTTTCGCCACCGGCTATATCAACGACCTGGTGCTGATCAAGAAACAGATGGGGGACCAGAAAATGGAGGCGCCGGTGGTGACGATGATCGCCGGTCCTGCCTATCAGGAGTTCATCACCGCGACCGGCAAGAGCTCTGAAAACATCAGCAGCGCCGCGTGGTGGCACACGGCGGCACGCTACAAGGGCCAGGATATCTTTGGTTCGACTGAAAACTACACCAAGCTGTTCCGCGAGAAGTACAAGGCTGACCCCGATTACGCGCAGGCGTCCGCATCGGTGTCGGGAGCGCTGTTCCAGATGGCGATCGAAAAGGCCGGCTCGATTGACCGGAATAAAGTACGCGACGAACTCGCCCGCATGAATGTGCAGACCTTCTGGGGTCCGGTGAAGTTCGGCGCGAACGGCCAAATCACGTCTTTGGTGCCGCCGGTATTCCAGATCCAGAATGGCAAGACGGTGGTCGTGCACCCGGCCGCGATCAAACAAGGCGAATTCAAGCTCGGCGTGAACTGAGTTGAACGCTATGCTGATTTTGCAGATCCTGCTCAACGCGATAGTGCTGGGCAGTCTGTATGCATGCATAGCGGCCGGGTTTTCCCTGGTGTGGGGAGTGCTCAACGTGATCAACCTGATGCATGGTTCGTTCATCGTGCTGGGTTCGTATCTCGCATGGGGTGCTTATAACGCGCTTGGGCTCGCGCCATGGACTTCGCTCCTGATCGCCGCGCCGGTATTCTTTTGCCTCGGTTATGCGATACAGCGCGGCATCCTCAACCGTGTCATCGCGGCGCCGGTACTGGTCACGCTCACGCTGACGTTCGGTTTGGACCTGATGCTTAATAACGCGATGCTGGTTGCATTCAAGGCCGACTATCGCCAACTGGTCCTTGATCCTTCGCTTGGCTCGCTGTCCGTGGGGTCGCTGGTAGTGCCGATCGATCGCATCGTCGCCACGATCTTTTCCTTGCTGCTGACCCTGGCGCTGTTTCTCGTGCTGCGCCGTTCCCGCGTCGGGCGCGCGATCGTGGCCGTGCGGATGGACCGGGACGCGTCGCGCCTGATGGGAGTGGACGTGCCATCCATCTATGCGACCGCCTTCGGCCTTGGCGCGGCGATGGCGGGCTGCGCGGGTGTTCTGTTGGCGATGATCTTCCCGATCTCGCCGATCGCTTCGGGATCGTACCTGGGCAAGGCATTTGTCGTTTGCGTCCTCGGTGGCCTTGGCAGCGTGCCGGGCGCGGTGGTGGGGGGGCTGTTTCTCGGCCTAGTCGAAAGCTTCGGCTCTCTGGCTTTCGGCCCGGAACATGCGGTTACGCTGTCATTTGCCCTGCTGATTGTGTTCCTGATCGTTCGCCCTCAAGGGCTGCTCGGCAAGCAGGGATTCGAATGAAAAATCGAATCTATTATGGCGCGATCGCTTTACTGGTCGTGTTCGGATGCCTGCCGCTATTCGACAGTTCGTACGCGCTGCGTATCGGCACCTTTGCCTGCATGTACGCAATCATGTCCGTTTCATGGACCGTGATCGGCGGTTTCACCGGATATCCGTCTTTCGCAACGGCTGCTTTCTTTGGCTTCGGCGCCTATTGCGGCGGCATGCTCATTAACAAAGGCTGGCCTTTGTTTGCCGCCGCAGGTGCGGCGGGTGCGGTCGCCTTTTTAAGTGCGCTGGTACTGGGCATCGTCCTGCTGCGGCTGCGCGGCCACTATTTTGCGATCGCCAGCCTGGCCGTCGCCGAAGTGCTGCGCGAAGTCACCAATTCAGCAACCGAGTTGACCGGCGGCGGAATGGGATTGAACATCCCGGTGTCCGTCGCCGGCTCCAACAGCGTGATGGACGAGGCTTCGTTCTTTTTCTGGGCCATGTGGGCGTTGCTGTTGTCGACCTTCATTGCGGTTCGGCTGATCCAGGAGTCGAAGCTTGGTTTCGGCCTGATCTGCATCAAGCAGAACGAGTCCGCCGCCGACATGATCGGCGTCAACGCCACGATCTATAAGAGCCTCGCCTTCGCTTTTTCCGGAGTGTTCGTGGCAATGGCAGGCGCACTCTATGCGGCGTGGGTGCATTACATCGAACCGCCTGATGTGTTCGACATTCTGTTTGCCGTCAAGCCTATCGTAATGGCGCTGCTCGGGGGACTTGGATCGCCCGCCGGCGCTGTGCTCGGTGCCTTTGTCTTCCTCGGTATCGAGGAAATGGTATGGCGCAATTACCTGCAAATCCACTCTGGTGTCCTTGGCTTGCTGGTGGTCGTGCTTCTGCTTTTCCTGCCTAACGGCATGATGTCTATTTCGAAGCGCCTGGGCCTCATTGGAGCGCGCCGTGGCTGAGGTGTTGGTGCTGGAACGGGTGTCACGCCGTTTCGGCGGGGTGCAGGCGCTGCAGGATGTCAGCCTTTCAGTCGGCAGCGGCGAAATTCTCGGCCTGATTGGGCCAAATGGGGCGGGCAAGACGACGTTGGTTAACGTCGTAACCGGTGTCCGTCGTGCGTCTGCCGGGCGCGTGGTTTTCGAAGGCAAAAATATCACCGCCCTGCAGCCGTACCAGACTGCGCGTGTCGGCCTGGCACGCACCTTTCAGATCGTGCAGCCTTTCCCCGACTTGACGGCACTCGACAATGTTGCCGCCGCCGCGCTGTTCTCACAGCGCGGCTTGTCGCTGTCCCGCGCGCGTGATTTTGCAGCGAGCCAGCTCGAATTTGTCGGTCTTGGCCAGCATGCGACCAAGCCCGCGCACACGCTCACCCTGGCGATGCGCAAGCGGCTGGAACTTGCAAAGGCCGTGGCAATGAAACCGAAACTGCTGTTCCTCGACGAGGTAAACGCCGGGCTGAATTCGTCCGAGGTGGATCATGCGATGGAGCTGATACGTGAGATTGCGCAGCGCGGGATCACAATTGTGCTGATCGAGCACATGATGAAAGTCGTTCTGAACGTATGCAGTCGCGTTGTGGTTCTTCAGAATGGGGCGCTTATCGCGGACGGCACGCCGCAGGGAATCGCCAATGATCCGCGTGTCGTGGAGGCCTATCTCGGCAAAAAGTACGCGCAATTGAGCGCCGCCACCAGTTAGGACGACGATGACGCAATACCCCCCTTTGCTCGAACTGACCGGAATTGAGGCCGGCTATGGCGAAATCAACGTGCTGTGGGGCGTCGACCTGACGTTGTTTCAGGGCGAGATAAGCGCGTTGGTCGGCTCGAATGGCGTCGGCAAGTCGACGTTGATGCGCACTCTGTCCGGATTGATTGTGCCAACGGCAGGGCGAATCGATTGGGCAGGCGAGGATCTACGCGGACTGTCGCCTGCGCAAATCCTCGCGCACGGTATTGCCCACGTGCCCGAAGGCAGGCGGCTGTTTAGCGCGATGAGCGTCGAAGAGAATCTTTTGATGGGTGCCTACGCACGCAAGGAATCACGCGCCGTCATCCAACGCGATCTCGATCGGGTCTATGCCACGTTCCCCAGGCTGCACGAGCGACGCAGCCAGGCCGGCGGCACGATGTCCGGTGGAGAGCAGCAGATGTGCGCGATCGGACGTGGGATGATGAGCGCTCCCCGCTTGTTGATCATTGACGAGCTGTCGCTTGGTTTGTCGCCGCTCCTGGTCGAGCAACTGGTTGAGGCGTTGCAGTCCCTCAATCGCGAAGGACTGTCGATCCTGGTGGTCGAGCAGGACGTCATCACAGCACTGGAATTGTCGACCACCGCCTATGTGATGGATATGGGGCGCATCGTCCAGAGCGGGCGCAGTTCAGAACTGATGCACGATCCCGCGATCCGCAGCGCCTATCTTGGTGCGCTGGCGGCGTAGATCCGCAGCGCACAACAAACACCTTCCCTCTTAAACCTGTTTGCGAAAGTCACACCATGTCCAGCACAATAGTCTATCCATCTGGTAACTATCGGTTCATCCCTGGCGTTTTTCAGTACTCCGCAGGCGTTGCTGCCGAACCCGGGTTCCGGATTGAACGTGTCCGCTTCGTCAAGCCTGTCCCGCTTGCCGAAGGCTTCCGCCGGATCGAGCAGACCGTGCAGGCCGCGGGCCGGCCGCTCACCGCGTTTTGCGCCTGTGAATTGCGTTCTCCGGCACCGTTCGATGAGGCTGGCTTCGAGGCATTCAACAGGGAATACGTCGGCACGCTCGCGCGCTGGGGCATTTTCGACGGCAGCGTCAACCCGGTGGCACGCAGCAATGTTTGCCCCGAAATCGATCCGCCGAAGGTTCCAAGTTTTTATGCATTCTCTTATACGTTGGCCGCCCCGTCTGCAATGCCTTCTTTCGTCGTCGCCGGCAGCGGCGAAGCACCGGAAGGCAAAGGCAGCTATAAGGATCACGTCATCAGCCGTGGTGACGTATCGACGCAAGGACTGCGCAACAAGGCGCGCTTTGTGCTCGCTGAAATGGAGAGCCGAATGGGCGCTCTCGGTTTTGACTGGCCGGACACGACTGCGGTTCAACTCTACACCGTGCACGACATCCATCCGTTCATGGCGGACGAGCTCGGCCGGCGCGGAGCAATGCGCGGCGGGCTGACCTGGCATTTGAACCGTCCACCGATCGTCGAACTCGAGTACGAAATGGATTGCCGAGGCGTCCACTTCGAAACAGTGTTCGCTGTTTGACGCCCTAATCCAGACTGAATTCCCGTACATAAGGACCCAAATGGCGACCGACAAGATTCTTTCACCCTTCGACGGCAGAGTAGTGGGCGAGATGCCCGTATCCACGGCAGAGGACGTCGAGAACGCGATTGTGCACTCCCAGCAGGCATTTCAAACAATGCGAAAGCTGCCGCGATTCGTGCGAGCGGACATTCTGGAGCGGACCGCGGAGATCCTTCGCAGCCGGCGCGACGAGTTTGTTTCGACCATCGCCGCTGAGGCCGGGAAGCCGATGTACGACGCGCGTGGCGAGGTATCGCGCGCTCTCTTCAATCTGACGAATGCGGCGGCCGAAGCGCGCCGCTTCGGCGGCGAGGAAATTCCTCTCGACATGGATGCCGGCGTTTTCGAATACCAGACCACGGATAGCCAGGGCCGTTCGATTCAGCTTTCCGATCTCGACGCGGACGCTTTGAACCGTATGCGGCGCAGGATCGGCATTGCGCGGCGTTTTCCGATCGGCCCGATTCTGGCGATCGCGCCGTTTAACTTTCCATTGAACCTGGTCCTGCACAAGGTGGCGCCGGCGATTGCGGTCGGTAACAGCGTGGTGCTCAAGCCGGCACCGCAGACGCCGCTGACCTCAGTGCTACTGCAACGGATCATGACCGATGCCGGGCTGCCGGCGGGGGCGCTTGAGATTTGCCACTGCCCGGTTCCGCTGGCTGAGTCGATGGTGCGTGATGAACGGTTCGCCATGGTCAGTTTTACCGGCAGTGCGCGCGTCGGCTGGCACATCAAGGAGATGGCGGGCCGCAAGAAGGTGGCGCTGGAGCTCGGTGGTAACGGCGCTGTGATCGTCGCCGAAGATGCCGATCTCGACCTTGCGGCGGCGCGCTGCGTTCGCGGCGGTGTCGTGTACGGCGGACAGTACTGCATCGGTGTGCAGCGCATCCTCGTGCACGAATCGGTTGTGGAAGCGTTCACGCGCAAGCTGGTCGAGCGCGTGCGTGCCTGCCGCGTCGGCGACCCGATGCAGGAAGGGATCGATGTTGGCCCGGTGATCGACGAGGGATCGGCTGTCAGAATTCAGGGCTGGGTTGACGCGGCTGTGGCCGCCGGCGCCCGTCTTCTGACCGGCGGTTCCCGATCGGGCGCGGTGGTACAGCCGACCGTACTCACGGATACAGTGAAAGGCATGAAGATTGAGGACGAGGAGGTGTTCGGGCCGGTACTCACCGTCAATAGCTATCGGACATTCGAGGAAGCAATCAAGCGCGCCGGCGATTCCCGCTATGGTCTTCAGGGCGGGATGTTCACCAACGATCTGCGGCGTGCCTTTCAGGCGCTTGAGGACTGGGATGTCGGTGGACTGATGATCAACGATGTGCCGATCTACCGGGTTGACAGCATGCCTTTTGGTGGCTGGAAGGAATCCGGTTTTGGACGCGAAGGCACGCGTTACGCTATGGAAGAGATGTCGGATATCAAACACCTGGTCATCAATTACGCTTGAGACTCCACGACTGCGGCGCGGCCAATGTATCGCGGAATTCGTATCGCGGAATTCGTCCCCCACATAGGAGCACCACGGCATGCGCATCGGCATCATCGGTGGCGGCGTCATCGCGCGCCTGTTTCTCGAACACGTAGCGCGAGGCGACATGGGCGAAGCCCGAGTGGTGGCCATCCAGGGCCGCAGCCCGGCCTCGCGCGGCAAGCCTCTGGCCGAACAGTACGGCGTGCCCTTCGTCACCAGCCTGGCCGCGCTGATCGCCGAGCGCCCGGAAGTGGTGATCGAGGCGGCCTCGCACGACGCGGTGCGCGAGTTCGCCCGGCCGCTGCTTGAGAAGGGTATCCCGGTGATCATCCTCTCTGCCGGCGCGCTCTGCGACGACGCCTTGCGCGCGCGGCTGGAGACCGCGGCGGCGAAACACAAGGCCCTGCTCTACGTGCCTTCCGGCGGCATCGGCGGCCTCGATGCGCTCAAAGCGGTATGCGTGGCCGGCGCCGATACGGTCGAAATCGCCGTGACCAAGCC
>Ga0082335_1002529_pt1 | contig 33795 bp, 39 predicted proteins | sample Subgrocontami58m_FD_72375 | JGI IMG/M metagenome (GOLD analysis project Ga0082335, IMG submission 72375) | Subsurface groundwater microbial communities from S. Glens Falls, New York, USA - GMW37 contaminated, 5.8 m (SPADES assembly) (version 2) ... | reverse complement strand
CAATTCATTAATAATATTCTTCTGTAATTGAGATAATCTGGCTATTTTTTAGTTGTAATTATATTATTTTTTGTCGTCTATAAATAAAATGGCTTTATAGTTACAATTAACTGTTAGTTCTTTAATTATTAATTATCAAGTAGTTACATATAGAAAGGTTTAAAAGTTTGAAATGAAGAGTATTTTTATGGGAAAGAAAGCATTTTTCAGAGAAAGAACTCTTAAAGAAATCAGAGAATTAAATAGGAAAATGGCATATAATCAGAAAAACTTAGTTAGAGCTATTGATTCTTTAGACCATAACGAAGATTCTTTGGAGATAAGGGCGCAAATAATTCCTGGAAGATTTTATAGAAATGTCAAAAATAGTGCGCAGGCATCAAGAAAATGTTTCAAACATGGAGATTTGATTGTTTCTAGTCATCCTAAAACAAAAAAAGATTGTTCTAGATGCCCTGAAATTCCTTTAGCAATAAGAGCAAGGGACTTTTCAATTCTTGGAGAAATGAGGGAAGAGGAGATTAATTTTGTAGGATATTCAGTACATCCAAGATGGGGCGGGGACTCAATAAAAAGAGTTTTCCCTTTTGTTTTTATGCCTGAAGGAGTTAGAATTTTTACTTATGCAGAAACTATGACTAGAGGAATTGAAACGCAACCTTACAGCGAGGCTTTCAAAGTTGCAAGCGAGGGGGCAAGTGTGGTTGTTCAAGTTCCTTCAAGAACAAAAAGGCAAGAAAGATACAAATTCAAATTATTGCATGTTCCGATGGTTAGAAGTTTAGACAATCTGGCAAACGTTTTAACTTTAAGACCGGCCTTATTACAAGATGAAGAAACAGGAGAATTTAGTAGGGGAGTAACTGAACATGAAAATTATAATATACTATATGGCTGGGGAGGAGAAAGAGAAGCAAGTAATATCATAACTTTCTATCCTCATCTTGTTGCGGCGTATATAAAAATTGCTGGTGAAGAATGGAAACTATATAATCTAACTCCCATGGATTTTAACCCTTTTGCTTTAACTTCTCAACACGGTAGAGAATTTTATCTTAAATTAGAGAATAATGTCTTGATTTATGATCCTTCTATTGAGACAAAAGACAAATTGAGAAGATTACATTTAGCTGAAAAATCAATCCTATGGGCAAGAGCAATAGGAAGATTTGGCCACGATGATATTGCTTATTGGGATCCTGCAAGAGACGGAAAGTTAAGAGATTATGATTGGACTATTCCTGGATTGAAGAATGACGGAGAGGAGTGAAAATGTCAAATAAACTAAAAAAATTAAGAATAAAAGATGAATTTGAAGATAGTATTCTATTCTTTGTAGATGTTTTTGCTGATAAAATTGACAATTTTGGAAGAAAATATGGAGATGTAAAATGAATAGAGAAGAATATATTGCTGAATTAGAAGCAAAAAATGGTTATTCTAACTGCCCCAAATTACAAGTCTTGTATCAGGAAAGGAGAGTCATAAAAGGTTTAGAAGGAAAATGTGATTTTCTTGGAAAAAATGTTGATTTGAAAAGTCGGAGAAAAGAAGATGCAGAATTTATAATAGTTTATCAAAAAGCTGCAATTGAATTGCATGAAGCATTCGACAGATATAGAGAAAGTCTTGATGAACAGATAATATCGGCAAATCTTGTTTTAAGATTGCACAATGCTAGCAATTTCAGGCTAAGAAATATCTCTGTTAAAGATTTCTTAAAATCTAAAAAAGCAAGAAATCTTATAATAACCGCACATTGTGATAATTGCGATCAACAATTCGAAGTTGTTTGTCGTTGAAAATTAAACTTTCTCTTTAGAGAAAATTGCAAAAGGTTAGAGAAATTACTTTGAATTATAGGAAATAACATTAATTTTCGTATATTTTCAATGTCATTTCCTATCTAGCAAATAACCCGATTATATCCGATTATTGAAGTTATTTGCTATAATGTGGAAAATTGCGAAAAGATAGATTAATAAGTATTAAAATTCTATAAATTATATGGCAAGAAGAAGTGATGGGTCTGAATTGAGACATAGGAGTGATGACTCTAATGAGGAGGAGATAGCTCGCGGAAATGCGGGCCATGATAGAGACGGCCTTGGGATAAGGGAAGCAGGGGCTAGTGGAGGCGATATTGTAAATGCTGCAATCCAACATGGGTTGGGTGCTATTTTTAAGAAACATCCTGCGTTTAGAGATTATCAAGAATATATTGCGCGGCATGTTGATAAAAAAAGGTTGGAAGAAGGAATTAGAACAATTGGCGAATATGTTCAAAGAAACGGAAGAAATTGGGGTGAAGAAGATAAAGCGAGATTTATGTATGAAAATATTGCTAGCTTTGTCGCATCTGGAAGAGCATTTGACGATTCTGCGAAAAAAGTTATTTTAGGCGAGAGTTTAGAGGAAAAAGCTGAAAGAGGTGGAGGATTATTTGGAAGAAGAGCAAGGAGAAGTGATGTTGAAGGCGAGAAATATATTGAAGAAGCGACTGAAGCCTTTAGAGATATAGTTAGCATTGCGAATTCTTCGGGGCACGCAGAAAGAATGCCTGAACTTGTTGGAGCTGCCCAAGTAATATATGATCTAGGATTTTTAAAGACAGCAATGAACATTCTGGAATCTAAAGGATTAATTGAAAAAAGAGAATATAGGGAGATTATGAATAGCATTGATAAAAAAAGAAAATTAGCATATCAACAATTTGGTTCTGCTGTAAATAAATATGTTTCTGCAGAAGAAGCTCAAAGAGGGGGGACTCATGCTGAAGGAGCTCAAAGGGAGAAGTATAAAACAGCTGAGAGAGTTGCAGCGTCGGTAATTGGGATTCTAGGTCTGGGCATTGCAATTTTTGCGAAACAAGGAATTACAGGAAATGTAATTGGTGTTTCGAGAGCAAGCTCATTTGGAGGAGTAGCGGGCTTCTTGCTGATATTAATATCTGTGGTGTTGTTTTTGAAGAAGTGATTTGGGAAGAAAATTAAGAACGGAAATGGACACAATGTCCAACAACTTTATAAGACAGTAAAACAAAGTGTAATAGTCAGTAAAATGATAATCTTCTAGCACAATAATCTATTAATAGATATAAAGTTCTCTTTTAAAATGAAAATAGGTCTTGATTTTGATGGGGTAATCTCTAATTGTGGTAAATTAAAGAGCGATGGAGCGAGAAAGCTTTATGGTGTAGAAATATCCCCAGATGATTTTAAAAAAGAATTGGTTGTTGGTAAGGGAATATTAACATCAGAACAATATAGAAATCTACAAAGGCAAATATATGACAATCGTGAAATTGGATTATCTATGGTGCCTGTTGATGGTGTTTTAGAATTCGTACCAAGACTTCAAATGGAGGGTTACGATTTAACGGTTGTTACATCTCGTAGAGAACTTGAAATTCCGAATGAATGGAGCAAACTACACGGACTACATTTGAATATGGTTGGAGTTGGTGAAGGAAGCAAAGCTGGGGCTTGTAGTGGTTTAGATGTTTATATTGATGACGACTTAGATAAACTTGAACTTTTAGTCGGGATTGTGCCAAACAGGTATTTATTTTCTTGGGGATATAACAGACATATCGATATTCCAGAAAATGTGGCTAAAAGAATAGAGTCTTGGAAACAGTTTTATGAGGAGATAGTTAGTCTGAACAGACATTAATTCATGACCTTAAGATAGTGGACAAAATGTCCAACAACTTTATAAGACAGTAAAACAAAGTGTAATAGTCAGTAATTTGCCTATTTTTTCCTTAGATCTATGACTTTGAACCCAAACTTTTCATATATTTTATCAGAACTAATTATCTCGCTTTCTTCAGAAAAAGCTACTTCACTTTCTTTAGCAAACGCCATAACCAGAGAATCAAAAATAGTTGCTCCCTGTTCAATATATTCAATAGCCTTAAAAAATAAATCCCACTTAATAAAAGTTAATTCAGCAATTCTAGATATTTGAAATAAAGTTTCTTTAATAGGGATGCCTTCCCGAATACAAACAATCATCAACTCCACAACCGTAAAAGGAGAAATGCAAATAGAATTTTTATTTTCTTCATAAACTTTTTTCGCCCTTTCTTTCAGCCAGTCAGAGTCTTTCAATAAAGCCAAGAAAAAATCAGAATCTGCGTATTTTTTTGAGTGCATACTTTTCTATCTCCCCTCTGGCTTCCTTCTTTAGAGTCTCAATTGATTTTCTTTTTAGTTTTTCTTTTCCAAGCTTACTTAAAGCTTCAATTGGATCATCTTCGATCGGTTCAATAACAAGAGATTTACCATAGATTCTCAATACTACTGTCTTAAACTGCATAAATTTTCTTACATCTTCAGGGATGTATAATCTTCCTTGTTTGTCAAAAGAAACTATTTTTTCCATAGATATTTAGATTTACCATTGTTTATAAACTTTTCCATTATTCAAAAATTCAAACCTTGTTTAAAGGCGTCCTTATAACATAAAGAGATAATTTCTTTTGGGCTAAATTTAAATAGAATGTTCATTTTTATTTTATATGAAAGTTACAATTAATGTTGAAACAGGAAAAGGTAATAAATCAACTACTAAAGATGTAGATATGGAGAATTCGGTTGATTGTTTTCGTACGAATTCTCCAGACAGAGAATTTGGACTAAATGTAACTTAATTACCCAAATTCTCTATAAAAGTGTTGACATAATAGAAAAGATTAGTGAATTTGTTGAACTAAAACTTAAGGCTAAAATGAAGGAAGTTAAATGTTATAGGAATGGAACGAGTGCGGTTTTTGAGAAGTGATTTACTTCTTTCGCTAAAAGAAACCCGCTTTATAGACAATTTAGTTGATTAGGTTTACTTTTTTCCAAATTGTCTTATTAGAGAATTCTGTATACTTTCTAATCTTTCTACTTTATTCTCTGCTTATTCATCTATTAAAAACCAGCCACAACCTCATAGTCAAAGTCAGAATTAATAATACTGTCCAAATAACATGGTGAATATAATGTTTCTTTATATGATAAAAAAAAGAATAGCATTTTTCTTTAATAAAGCCCACGAGTAATTGTTCAACCCATTATTCTCTTTCATACTAATGAACAGCATAATCACTTATAAAAAGCTATCGTCTATTCAAATAGAGGTAAATATTCGTCTTAAGATAGTGGACAAAATGTCAAATATCTTTATAAATTTGGGTACGAAAGTGTCCCAAAATTTTTCCTTATTTTGTCCAATCTTGCGACTTTGAAATCACAATTATATTCAAACAACCGCAATACTGGCGATTCTTTTTACTATGCATTCTACTTTAAGAACCACTTCCATGCAGGAATTACTGAAATCCTCTTATTACCTACCTTCTGCTCTTTCTCTTTGTCTCTTGAAATAACAAACCCCTCTTTAACATTGAATAAATCCATAAATTTAAACATTCCCTCAATATCTTTTATCTCGCCATATTTAACCTCTATAGGAATTATTTTCCCTTCATCTAAAACAATATCAACTTCGTTTTTATAAGCATCCCTCCAGAAAAAATTAGCTCCTAATTGCAAGACTATTGTATTCTCAAATATCTTTGGCTTTACATCTTCATTTCCATAAATAAATCCTAAAGCTGGAATAGTAGGGTAATATTTTTTTAGTTTCTTTGCAGTTTTTCTCTGATTTCTTGAGAAATTATATATCTTTTTTATTAAAAACGAATTTTCAAGGTAGCCAATATATAAAGATACAACCCTTCTAGATAATCCAACTTCGGAGGCAAGCTTGTTTATTTCAATTATTTGACCTGGATTGCCAGATATAATCTTAAATATAGATTCTAAAACAGAAACATCTCTTATAGGATATATAAGAGGTATATCTCTAAAGAGTATTTTTTCAACAACAGTTTCTCTTATATAATTCTTGATAAAATCGTTATCTTTCATATCTACTAACTCTGGAAATCCTCCGGAAGACATAAATTCTTCAAAGATTTTTAATAATTCTCTTTCATATAACCCTGTTGGTTTTAAATTTAAACCTTTAAATGACAAGAATTCTTTAAACGACAATGGCTCTACTTTAAATTCAAACATTCTTCCGGCTAAACTTTCTTTAGATTTCTTTCTGATAAAAAGAGATTCTGACCCTGAGATTATTATCTTAAAATTAATATGTAGGTCATATAACCTCTTTACTTGTTCTTCCCAATTATTTACTTTTTGAACTTCATCAAATAAGAAAAGATACTTGGAGGTCTTTACGTCCTTATCATATTCTTCCGAATATACTTCAATTAATTCAGAAATATCTAAATCTCTAAAATTATCAAAACTAAAATAAACAATATTGTCCGGAGCAAATCCAGAGTCAATCTTTTCTTTGATTATTTTTAGCATTATTGTTGTCTTTCCAACCCTTCTTAATCCCGTCATAGCTATTATTTGTTTTACCCCCAAGTATCTTTGTAATTTCTGATATATCTCTCTATCTTTGTAATTTATTTCCAATTTCTGTCTCCACCAAGGATTTGATTCAAAAAGTGCTTTTTTTATCTTTTCTTTTTCTGCCATTTTATAGTTTCATATATTCTATTTTATGTATCTTTAAGATTACTTATATTTATAAACTTTTCTATATAGGGAAACTCCTTAATCTTTGGGATATGCTAGTTTTATAAGATTCAACAAATTGAAGAATTCTCTTTGAAGTAAAAACCCTTATAAAGTATATTTTCCATCATATATTATGTTCAACCTAAGAAAGGGGCAAGGAAAAATATTCATTATTAACATAATTTACTTGTTTATCTTTCTTATAATCTTCATGCAAAGAAAGAACTACGAATTTGTTGGATACATAGTTGTTGTATCTCTTGTGTTGATATTGATATTGTATACTAATAAAAAAGTAAATTACCCCAATATTACACTTTGGGGATTAACTCTTTGGGGTTTGATGCATATGTGTGGGGGCGGGATATTGTTTAATAATGGAACAATGAAATTATATGCTTTAATACTCATTCCTTTATCTGAAACATACCAGATATTTCGTTATGACCAGCTCGTTCATATAATTGGATTTGGAGTCTCGACTTTGATAATGTATGCAATTATCAAATCACATATAAACTTTAAAATTAAAGGAAAGGTTGCTCTTGGAATTGTTATTATAATGGCCGGCCTAGGTGTTGGAGCAATTAACGAAATAATAGAGTTTACAGCAACAGTTTTTGTTCCAGAAACAGGCGTTGGAGGCTATATTAATAATTCCCTAGACCTCGTTTCTGACTTGATTGGAGCTATTTTGGCATGGATTTACATGGTTATTAAGAAGTATGAAATTTAATATCTAAATGGATTAAAATTAGTTTGATAATCGAATTGGTCAATTCCTTCTTTTTTCTTTAGGAAATTTACAATTTTATAAGTTAGGGGGGTTGCAATTATTTCATATACAACCTTAAACAAATAAGCGGATATTATAGCCAATATTAATATAGAATTTGGAAAAATACCATAAAATCCGATAATTACAAATAAAGTAGAATCTACTCCCTGTCCAACAATTGTGGATCCAATAGTTCTTGCCCACAATTTTTTTCCAGATGTTAGAATCTTTAATTTTGCTAATACAAACGAGTTAGAAAATTCTCCTGCCCAAAAAGCGATTATTGAGGCAATAACGATTCTTGGAACTATGCCCAAAATTAATGAATAAGCTTTTTGATTTTCCCAACCTGGTGCCGAAGGCAACAAACCAACTATCCAATAAACTATTGACATTCCTATTAAGCAAAAAAAGCCAGTCCAGATTATCTTTCTTGATCTTTTATATCCGTAAACCTCAGTTAAAATATCACCAAAAATATAACTTATTGGAAAAACCAATATTGCCCCAGTAAAGACAAACGGGCCAAATGAAAATAGTTTAGTAGCCACCGTGTTTGATATTAAAAGCACAGAAACAAAGATAGATGAAACTATGCTATAATACTTAAGATTTTCTTTATCCATGAAGTTCCCCTCTTGGACTAAAAGACATTCCAGTCATTATTCCGTCAGTTAATCCCATTCTAGCACGACCAACAAGCGCCCTTGCTTTGTTTACATCTTGTATACTCGCTTTTTCATAGCTAGTTCTTAGTTCTTTTGCTTTTTCATTTGGCAATTTAAATACAACCCCTCCGGCGGGTTTAAAAAATAAAATACGACCAACAGAGCTTACAAACGTTTCTAAGTCTTGCTGTTTTGTAACATCCATAGCACACAACTGACCTGCTCCAGTTATTAGAACCCCTGCTAGAATATATCTTTCTCTATCAACAGAAGAACATGCTCTGTAAAACTTATCTGAGGGATTCTTTGTGGTTATAACTATCCCCCCTTCATCTACTACCCTATTTGTATTGTAATATACTATTTTTTCATTTGTCATGAAAAAGCTTAAATAGAAAGATATTTAAATATAAGCCCCCCCTATAGGGGCTACTATGAAAGAAGAAATACTAACAACTACTCTTAGAAAGGTTGGATTGACCGAATCCGAAACAAAAGTATACTTAGCAATACTTGAATTAGGAAGTTCATCAAAGACAGACATTATAAGAGAATCAAAGATAGCCTCTTCAAAATTATATGAGGTTACTGATAAACTCATAGAAAAGGGGTTATGCAGCATAATTATAAAAGACGGAGTAAAATACTTCTCCGCAGCTCTGCCAAGCACAATCAAAAATTATTTAAAACATAAAAAAGAAGAATTAGCCAAAGAAGAATTAATTTTGGACAAAATCCTTCCAACTTTAGAGAAAATAAACAATGATTCAAAGAATAAAGTAAAAATAGAAACATTTATCGGTTGGAAGGGGATGGATACGGCATACAATGTCTTATTAAATAATGCTAAAAAAGGAGAGGAAGTTTTTATTATAGGTGCAGGGATTGGAGAAAATGAACAGAAATTAGAATTATTTTTCACAAAACATGGAAGAATCGCATTTGAAAAAGATTTGAAAATAAGAGTAATATTTAATGAGAATTCTAGAAACTATGTTGACCAAATAGAGAACAATATTAAGATAAGGTATGATAAAAAATTTCTCTTTTCTAATACATCTACCGAGATTACTATTCTAGACAAATATACAGGTTTGTTAATAAAGAGATCAGAACCTATAATACTTCTTATAAATGATATTGAAACGTCAAAATCGTTTAAAAATTACTTTAATGCCTTATGGAACATTGCTAAAAAGTGAGGAAATAAATAAATAAAAGAAAAAGAAATTAAGTTTTGTTTAAAAATAAAATAAACAAAACAAAATAAAAAAATAAAAAATTAATAATAACTGCTTTCTCCAAGCTCTTCTTGTTTTTCAGGTTTTCTTGTCAATAAAACTATTAGAACAACTAATAGCACAACGAAAACTATTGCTAGAATAACTGTCAATAAAACAGTTGTATTTGCTCCAGCAGAAGCTTTTACGGTGCCATTTACATTTGCTCTAAATGTCTTTGAGTCAAGAATCTGGTCGCCAGATTTTACATTTACTGTGAAAGCATATTTGCCTTCAGCATTTGAACTAGCTGTCAATTTAACTGCTCTGCTTGATCCAGCAGGAACAACTACGACAGGGTCGCTTACATCAAGACTTAAATCGCTTGGTGTAACAACATCTAATCCATATACTCTTACTTGAGTTCCTTTGTTAACAATTGTTAACGTGTATTCTCCATTCTGACCTGTTGAGAAAGTTCTGTCTGATGTTGAAGAGACAACCATTGTGTCGCCTTCTACTCCAACAACCAATATTTTTCTTTCTATTCTATCAACAGAATCAGCGTTAAACGCCTCAAGTATAACAGTGTATACTCCAGCTTTGACTTCTGCAGGCAATCTGATGAAAGCTCTTCTTTCAACAGCATCTTGCCTGTCTGGATTGCTCTGATCAACAGAAGAAAGGTCGCCAAAGTAAGACTTCGTTTCAAGTCCTAATTCAGGCAACTTCATTTTAAGAAAAGTGTCTTCAGCAAGTTGTCCGCCAATATTCTTTATTACGACGTCAACAATCAAAGGATCTCCAGCATTCACTTGTGTGTTCATATCAGCACTAAGAATCTGTATTGAATAAGATTCCCTTTGTAGTGCCAAATTGATTGTCTTCTGATCTGCTGTACCTTCTGTCTTGCTTTCAACGCTTATCTCAAGCTTTCTTGGTTCGTTGATAGATTCCCCAAGGTCCCTAGGCATGTCTACATATACCGTGTATATATAGCTAGCATTTGGAAATACTTCTATTCTATCCAATGCTACCGAGTTCCCGCTGCTTCCAGAAATCCAAGCTTTTATTCTGACATCATTTGCATGAGCAGTTGCGTCAAATCGTACAGTCACAGGTATCTTTTGTCCGTTGAATCCGGCAAAATTAACAACTCCGGAATTCGCACTTATACCATTTACCCGAACATCAGATATGGTACCAAAAGCTGCGCTAACATTTTGAGCAACTAAAACAAATACAAATAAGCCAACAAGAAAAACCGATAGGTTTTTGTATGTCATTTTTTTTGGTTTTAGGTTTAAATTTAGTTAAACTTATCATCAACTGACTCTTTATAAACTTTTGGGTGATTACAAAAAAAGACTACTCTATAGTTATATATTGGTAGTGAAAAAATACCTATAAAGTATTTAAAGGTATACTTTAGTGTATTTGGGTATACAATATGGCAGACAAAGATATAACGACGATAAAACTAAACAAGAAAACTAAAGAGAGAATTGATAAATTAAGGATGCATAAAAGAGAAACCTATGATGAGATTCTTCAATCTTTATTAGACATTTTAAACTTGTGCAGAGTTTATCCAGAGAAAGCAAAGATAAGATTATTGAATATGGAAAAACTAGCGAAAAGAATAAAAATAGAAGATTTGAGAAGAAAGTTATAAGATTTGAAAAAACAAAATGATAGATAGATTTGAGATTGGACAAAGAATTCTAACAGATGAAGATGAAGCTTTAGTTGGCAGAAACACAAGAAACAATACTGTGTTCATAAGGCCAGTCAGAGTAAAAAAAGATGGAAAAGATATTGGGGATATAGAGGTCTGCCCTCTTGAATATCATATTACTGATTTGCCTCAGAAAACTTCATCCACAAGTGGACGACCAGTATATTTATTCCCAGTGTCTGTTAGATATACCAAATCTGCAGGAAAGACATATTATCATTATCATGACCAACTAAGAGAATCTGGAATGATAGAATAATTATTTTAGCTTGATATTGTAATTCAAATTATAGTGAAAAACATAAATAATTGAGCAAATTTGTATGTTTTTCCCTTGATGGTCTGTGACAAAACTGCTCAATTATTAAAGTCCCAGACTATAAATAAGGTGGATGAAACGAGTTTAAAAAAAACAAGAATATATAAACTACCTATTTAAAATATTTTAATGAACGACTCTGTAGAAAGAATATGTTTTGGTTTGGAGCCACAAGAATTTCAACTAGTCTTTAACAATCAAGACTTCGCAAGAACAATAACTGGGGGAAATTTCACCCCATTAATTATAAGAAGATATAAATTTTTTCTGTCAGATTATGCAATATATCAAGAAGCAAGAACATTAGCAGAGCTAATGTATCAATGTCTTTATGAGCCTTCAACTTTTCAAGACCCGAAAATTCATGCGAATGGATCTTTTTTCTCAGAAGTTAGAGTAGAAAAGGGAGCATTTATTGTAAGAAGGAAATATCCACTATCCTCACCACAACTAAATAATATGCCTTCGATTATAGAAATGAGGGAGGTATTAAGAGATAAGAGATTAAATTATGATACTCGTACAGATACCCTAAAACCTTTAGCAAAATTACTCAATCTTGTGTTGAAGGGAGAAGCTCCCAATCCAGATGAAGTATTGATTCAATTATTATAATTGCTTAAATCAATTCCAATCCCTTCGCAATTTCTAAACCCTCTAAAGAATCTTCAATCATTGCGGGAGATTCATTAATAATTATTATTTTCCTATCTCTGGGCAGATTTTTCAATAACTCTTCCCATTCATCCTTTTCAGTTGTTTTATGGTGTTTTTCTCCTTTATCTCCATAGACAATTCCTGAGAAATGCACATGCCATTCTTTTCCTGGAAATAATTTTTCAATTTTAGAATAATCTACTTTTTTATCTCTTGCAAGTATATGCGCAAAATCAATGCAAAACGAACATCCAGTTTCCTTGACCAAATTAGAAATTTCCTCAATACTCCCAAAAACATTAATCTTTCCCATTGTTTCTGGAGCTATCTTAATCTCCCATTTATTTTTTCTAATAACTTCCATTATATCTAAAATGCCCTTTTTTATGTTTTCAAAAGCCTTTTCTTTATTCTCCCCGTAATATCCTGGATGAAAAACAACGACTTTTGCCCCTAGTTTTTCACCAATTCTACAGCAATCTAATATCCTTTTCTTTGTTGCTTCTACTTTATTCATTTCAGAGGAATTTAAATTTACAAAATATGGGGCATGGATACTAAGTTCAATATCTAATTCTTTTGCCTTATTTCCTATTATTTCGGCATCCTTTTCCTTTATGTATACGTTGTAAGTAAAGGCAATTTCACAAGCCCTGAAACCATTTTTGTGATACTCTCCCAAAACTTCTTCAGCCCCCTTTACGGATCCTAATCCCGCCGGCCCAAATTTAATATCCATGAACAATTAAAAAGATTCTTCCTTTTAAATTATAACGCCATAATATTTTTATAGTTCTCTCTAAATCTCAAACAGGAGTAAGAAATTCTATGACTGAACAATCAAGAGAAGAAATAGAAGATATAGTCTGTAGATGGGCTGAAAATCAGAAATATAAAATATCTGAAAGAATATGGAAGTGCCAACTACAACAAGAAAGAGATATTACAAGAGGAATATGCCCAGTAAGGTTTTCACCTGGAAGGGAAAATACCGCTGATGATATTAAACAAGTGTTAGACGATATTTTATTAAAAGCAACTGCAAATAGTAGCGATTGCACAAGGTATATTTATTTTCCGATGGGTTATATCAACTACATATTTTCAGTAAAAGGACAACGGGCTGACATTAAATCTGACGAAGATTTTGAAAGTTATAATGGACATCGTACGATCTCTCTTCAATGGAGTTTAGGAAGATTTCTTTCCACATGGAATTCTCCTCAATGCACTTTAGGACAGAGAACAGAAAATGAATTAATAAGTGGAGCAATTCATTGGGATTCAGATACTGATAAAACGGAACTTGTGCAAATGTGTGTTAATCCGACAAAAAATAGATATAAAACTAATTTCTTTTATCAGGCAATAAGACTCTCTACTTATTTACAACGCCAGCATAGAATTATTACTGACGAACCAATTGAGACAACTACGCGAAGGATTCTTTGTTTAGTAAGTAGATTTCATCATGTTGCACGACATCCCTCTCAATTGTATAATATGGACACACGCGAGGAATACACAGATGAGTTCGAAGATTTTAATCTCTGAGGTATAAAAATGCTTTTATACTGCAATTTTCTTATAACCTTATAAACAAAGAGATGTTAACTAAAGAAAAAGAAAGACAATTCTGCGAACTAAGGGACAATCTTAGAGAAAAAATAGCTCATTTAAAAATCGGTTTGCCAAATGCAAATGGAAGCTCAAATAATATTAGAGAAAGAATATCTCTCTTGGAAGAAAGGGCTAGAAGAATTACAAATTATTTTATTAAAAATAATATTGATACGTTTAAGGATGCCAGTTATAGAGTTTGCAGAAGACTTAAAGGCAGGGATTACGATTTAGTTTATAGTGAAGCGCTTTATCGAGTTTGGGACAATATTGAAAAGTTTGATTATAATCGCGCAAGATTTTCAACATTTGTGAATATGGTCGCAAATACTAAAGCCATTAGCCTCCTTAGAAGTTCTTCAAGTAATAAACGAAGTCAATTGCTTTCGTGGCACCAAGATTTGAGGTATGATTTAGAAGATAAAGAAAATAGAGGGCCATTGCAATCATTATTAGATAAAGAAGATGGAGATATTATAATTCATGGCATCGATTTATTGTCTAACAGAGAAAAGGCATTTATATATTTAAGATATTTAGATAATCCAGACCAAAAAAAAGCAGGCAGAGAAGCAAGAGAGGCATTGAAAGTATCAAAAGCAAGTATTTCCAAAATAAAAAGCATGGCCCTAGGCAATTTAAGACTTTATTTATTAAATCAGGGGGCAGCCTAATTCTCCACACCAAAACTTTCCAATCCTTTATCAATCTTGCCAAGATTATCAACAATATAAGTATGCAATCTAGATATAATAGCACTCTGCAATTCTTCTTTCAATCTTCCATGACACTTATTCAAGTCTTTCTCGGGATAAACCGCAATTCCCTTCAAATAATTGCATTCCATGCTATATCCGCTAAGTTTCTCAAAACTTATATCTCCCTGTTTGAGCTGCAATAATTCAACATTAACAACACATTCTCCTCCTCTTAACCCCACTATCTCATATCTCCAAGTAGCGTCCGCTTCGTCGTTTATATAAATTATCTGCTTGCACTGTTTCATTGAATCCTGAAAACAAGAAAAATTCTCGCATCTTTTCTTATAAAAGAAACTAAATTCCACAGCAAGAACTAGAAATATCACAAGCAAGCCAACAAGAATAACTATTTTTCTCCTTACCATCTTCTATATTTAATATATATTAGAAAATATCTTTATTTATATAGCTTTCTTATTGTGAGCAATTCTTTTATAGATATTTCTGTTGATTAGGTTGCTATTTTTTCAGAAATGTCAAGAACAATTTAATTTTATTGTTCTTGAGCACAACAAAAATCAAAGATTTTTGTGCCTTCAAAATATGGAATATTTTGAGGTGATCAAGATGTCGTAACATCTTGACATATCTATTGGAGATTTTGGGCAATTTGTGACACAATTACCAGAATGCTCCATAATTGGAGTAGTTTCTTGAGAATTGTTCATCACGGGAATTCAAAGTAAAAGTTTATTCCAATTACCAGAATTCACAATGGGTTACATTACCCCAATCTTTATAAACCGAAATTTTCTTAAACAAGAATGAAAAGAAGCTCAAGACGTTGGAAAAAGAAAAATCAAATGCGCTGGAAATGGCAAAGAAAGAGACTCAAGAAAGAAAAGCGCAAGAGAAGATTGCACCGACAAAGATCTGCATAAAAAGATTTGCGATTAATAATGTCGAGAATCTTGAAAACCACGCTCTTTGGAGCGTGGAGATTCTCAAGCACAAGAAATTTGCTCTTGATTTTTGCAAATTTCTGTGCAGCAGTTTTTCTTTTTAAGAAAATTGCTTGCATCCAAAAATTAAGCACCATTCAAATCACGGCTTTCAAGCCGTGGTGGTGTATCGATTTTTTTATTTACTTGATTTTGTAATTGTCTAAAAATCCTGCACAACAATATTTATAAGAAGCTTTTTCATCTAGGATTTATGGTTGATACAAATATCTGGACAGAAAAATTCCGCCCATCAAAATTCGATAACATGGTAGGACAGCAGGAAATAATAAAGAGAGTCAGGTCTCTAGTTCAGGCAATGAACATTCCTCACTTGCTTTTTGCAGGTCCCCCAGGAACAGGAAAGTCAACTCTAGCTTTAATTGTAGTTAAAGAATTATTTGGAGAAAAATGGAGAGAAAATTATTTAGAATTAAACGCCTCCGATGAACGAGGTATTGACGTTGTAAGACAAAAAGTTAAGGATTTTGCAAGGACAAAAGCTATGGAAAACATTCCTTTTAAAGTAATATTCTTAGACGAAGCAGACGCATTAACAAAAGAAGCACAGCAAGCTTTGAGAAGAACCATGGAAAACTATTCAGGTACCTGCCGCTTTATTATGTCTTGCAACTATTCTTCTAGAATAATCGACCCAATACAATCAAGATGTGTTGTCTTTAGATTTAAGTTGCTCGAGAAAAAAGATATTTCCAGAGTAGTTAAAGAAATTACTGAAAGGGAAAAACTAAATATTACAGATGATTCTTTTGAAACTCTCTATGATGCTTCCGAGGGAGATTGTAGAAGAGCCATTAACTTGTTGCAAGCCACAGCTTCAATTTCTCCAGATATAACTTCTGAGATGATTAAGATGATTTCTTCTTCTACGCAGCCTGCAGAAATAAAAGTCGTTTTAGATTATGCTCTTGCGGGAGACTTCCTTAATGCCAGGGATAAGCTTTTAGATGTTATGCTCAAGCAAAGTGTTTCAGGTACAGATATTGTAAAAGCAATTCAAAAAGAAATCTGGAATTTATCTATTGAACCTGAAATAAAAGTAAGGCTTACAGAAAAGACAGGAGAAGCAGAGTTTAGAATGACAGAAGGCTCTGATGAATTTGTTCAGCTTCAAGCCCTTTTAGCTTCATTTGTCCTTGCCGGTAAAGGGCAAAGCTGAGAGTTCCGGCCTTGCGTAAGATAAACTTATTTCCTTAAAATCAGAAAAATTTCCTCAAAAATCTTCTTAACTTTTGATTTTTGATGGCCATCAAGAATCGTAGTTCTTGAAGTTTCAAGGTGGGGCGGCACATTGTTTTTTGAATGCAAAAGAAATCTTTTATGGATTTCTCTGCACAGAAATTTGCAAAAACCAAGAGCAAATTTCTTGTGCTCACGAACGCCTCGTCTTATGGAGAATTCGGTTGTTTGTACTACCATTCATTCGAATTCTCCAGCCAGAGGATTTGAAACGAAAGGCAACTCGATTAACCAAATCCTCTGTAAAAGGCGAGGTTATCTGGTGCTGTGACATATTGAATTGAGTCTATCAAACAATTTCATTCGCATTATAATTATCAAAAATAACATCCATAAAATCTGTTCTTATTCCTGCATATCCTTTGCTGGTAATAGGATAATTATCATTCACATCAGCAGCCAATTTCCAAACCCCGTTCCAATTCTTATCAATATACAATTTTATATTTACAGAACCATTAGGATTATTCTTAACTACCACCCTTATTCCAACCCAAGCATTCTTTGGAATTAAATCTGGATTTGTATTTCTATTGTATATTCCAGGATAAATTCCAGGAATATAGGCCAGAGTAGTGTATATTCCATTTTGTTTTTTCTTAATTACAGCAGCCCCATCAACCCTAATTCCAGTATAATACAAATTATCTGAATTAATATATCGACTAAAAAGCAATAACCCATTATCGCCCCCTCTATTTGGACTTGGGCTTAAATTATCTTTTGTAACCTTAAAATAAACCTCCTGCTGAATATTTTTCCATTGTTCTCTTGTTATTAATCTAAAAATATTTTGCGGATGATATCCGTTGTCAGTATCCATTGGGTCGCTATTCGCATACTCTTTCCTCCAATAATCGCTTTGAGGCAGTGCTCCTTCATTTGTATGCCCCCTCCTATCATACATCTTTAAGTACCCTCCAGAATTTACCCACCAATATGGGCTTGTGCTTGTTTCCATTGTCCAACTTTCTTGCAATGTTGAATTGTTATAAAAACTATAAGAGAATGCACTTGTTGTATAAATGAACATAATTAAACAAAAAACTAAAACAAATATTCTATTTACAAATTTATTCTTGAAAATCACCTTGTTAACCTCATTTTAAACGTTCATTCCCAAATTCCATGATACAGATATTTCCGTTGATTTAGCCACTAGCCTTCCAGGAATGTCAAGAACTTCCTGTTCTTGATCACCTCAAAATATTTCATATTTTGATGGCACAAAAATCTTTGATTTTTGTTGTGCTCAAGACGTCGTAACATCTTGACCTATCTATTGGAGATTCTGGACAATTTGCGATACAATTACCAGAATGCTCCATATAAAAGGATTAGTATTCTAGAAAGATTATAATTTAACGACCCCATTTCTTTATGCAATAATCGACAAGCTTCTCACCATCTAAAGTTCTGTTCTCTGAATCCACTCTTATCATAAAAATCTCTCTTTCATTCAATTTCAAAAAGACCCTTGAATCGCTCTTCTTTATTTTTATCCAGCAAACAGTCCTACCTTCCATATTAACAAATTCAAAATTAATGTAATCATTCAAATGATTGAAAATTTTAGAAGGGAAAAAAGCTCTAATTACCTCATCAATTAAAATCCTCTTGTAACCATCTATTCCTTGCTCTCTTGCTTTTTTCATGTCTTCTTCAATTCCAGTTATGGAGAATTCAGTCAATTTTGATATTTTTCGTTCGAATTCTCCAGACAGAGGATTTGAAACTAAAGGTAGCTCAATTAACCGAATCCCCTGTATCTCAAATTTTCTTTCCTCTTTCTTCTCTTTTACCCCAATAATTAAATTGCCCCCATCAGAATTAAGAAATGCCGCAATCGACTTTGCAATAATTATCTTTGAAGCTCTTTGCCCATATTCTCGCAATTCAAATGACTTGCTTTCTTTTAGTTGGATCGGATTATAAGTTGCGCTCCATAATGCCTCTGCCTTAAACTCTGTATGAAAATTTTCCCCCTTTTCCAGGAATTTCTTCACTTCAACAGCAGATTTTTCATTCAATTCAACTTCGTTTAGAATAATTTCTTTTACTCTTCCAACATCCCCATTTTTAAGCCTGACCATAATTCCTTCTTCATGAAACGGGCTTCTTACCGCAATTTCCCCAACATAACCAACAGAATATTTGTTTTGACTTGTAAGAATCTTAACTTTCATCCCATCTTTTATATTCTTCAAATATTTATACTCCATCAAATACCTTAACCTTTTGCATATAAATAAGTATTCACATCATTGTATACATCTTTCCCTTGATTGGGTCAGATTTTTAGGAAAAGAGGTATTAGAGATTTCCGAACTAAATTCTAACGCAATCATCGGAAATCTCTATATAGAGAACTGTATGGCTTATGCCCCATTTATTTTGCAGTTCCCTATCTGGAAAACTGCGACTATATGTGCTATAAATCACGCAGTTATCCATATCTCAATACTCCAAAGAATTTAATTTTCTAAATATATATCGACAACTATCTCTTTTATATTGGCAAACCTAATTATTGTATAGACATTCCAGTTGATTGTATCACCTTTCGTTCGGGAATGTCTATATTAGTTTCACAGATTAAATTCCTCAATACATTAAAAAAATTAGGCTATTTTCCAGTTGTAATTAAAATAGTCTCGTCGTGATTTCTCAATCGTTAGCAAATACTGCCATTGCAAATCTCTATAAACATCTTTTTCTTTGATTTTACATGAGAGTAAGATTTTCGTTTTCATCAAGAAAGACAGGAGCAGCCAGAGCCACACATACAAACAAGCACAAAAAATATGTTCCTAAAATGGTAACTGAAGTAGTTAAAATCTCAGACATAGTTCTAGAAATACTAGACGCAAGATTTGTCGATAAAACTAGAAATCTTGAGATTGAGAAATTAATAAGAAAAGAAGGGAAAAACATAATTTTTATCTTAAACAAAGCAGACCTTGTTGATAAAGAAGCTTTAATCTTAGAACTAAAAGGAAAAAACATCTACCCATATTCAATTGTTTCCTGCACAAAAAGATTCGGAAGCAGAGATTTAAGAGACCGGATAAAAATAGAAGTCAAAAAATTAAAAGTATTCAATGAACACAAAAAGGCACATGTGGGAGTGATAGGCTATCCAAATACCGGAAAGAGTTCATTAATCAACTTCCTCACGGGACGAGGCGTCGCAGCCACCTCTTCCGTTGCAGGATTTACAAAAGGAATAAAAAAGATAAAACTAACAAAAGATATTTTACTTTTAGACACCCCTGGGATAATCCCTCCAAGCGAAGATGCCAGAGTCCAGATAGACACAGAAATGCAGACAAAACATGCAACAATAAATGTAAAAACTTTCGACAAGGTAAAAAATCCCGACCTAATTATTCAGAACTTACTCGATGAATATCCAAATATAATTGAAAACCATTACCACATTGAAGCAAACGGAGATGCCGAGATTTTACTTGAAAAATTAGGCAGGAAACTTAATTTCCTCAAAAAAGGCAATGAAGTTGATGCAGACCGCACCGCTAGATTAATTCTAAAAGACTGGCAGCAAGGCAAAATAAAGATTAAATAAACAAAATCCCAATATTTATAAACACTATTTACCCAAATCATATATGGCTGCAACACCTCCCGGAGCAAAGAAAAGGAAACTTGATTACAATGTAGACCAAACAGCCTATGATGAATTCATAAAAGCATGCAGCAGAAAAGGATTCGCCCCTCAGATAATTCTAGAACAGGCAATGAGAAAATTCACTCAAAACGGCTCTATTTAAAAAAAAATAAATAATTTTCTATGAAAAAATATTGAAGACAATTATCGAAGGGTTTAAAAGCCTGAGTGAACTTAATAATTTATGAAAAGTAAACTTGCAACATGGAGCTGGGTTTTGCCGATTATGGGTTTATTCATTAGCGTTTTGTTATTTTGGGTAAGTGGAGGGTCACCACCAACTTTAAAAATAATCTTTTTTATTTTAGGTTGGGTTAGCTTAATATGTTTTAACGGCTTAGGTATAACTTTCGGAGTTTTAGCTTTAAACAAAGTATCAAAGAAACCTGAATCGACTGGAAAAAGCGGAGCCATTATCGGAATTATCTTAAGTCTAATAATTCTTATAGTACTTGGGGGTTTAATGCTTCTTGGTTTACTTACTGGCGGTTGAAGATTTTCTTAAAGAGTTTAGGCTTATGAGCGGTAAAAAGGACATCTTATTCCTTAAACATTCCATCCTTTAACAGCCTATTTTTCACTCTTCTTCAATCTTTCTCTTGCTCTCGTTGTAAATTTCTAACTCACTTTTCTTTATATTTAAAAATACCCCATGCTCTATCTTGTCAACAAAATTCCTAGGAACAATAAAATCCTTTCCTTCAGTTTTAACATGAATTGTCTTTATTTCATTTTTATTTCCAACTAATTCCACATCAGAGACTTTCCCAATTTTCTCTCCCAATGAAGAAAAAACATCCATTCCCCTCATCTCAAATGCAACTTTGACATTTAAGAAAACTGCATTTTTAGCAATTCTTTCAATATAATCCTTCCCTATGGAAAATCCCTTCCTCAAAAAGCCCTTATCAACCTCTATTCCTATAAAATCCAAACTATTGGGATGAATAAAAACCTTCTCAGTAACTCCGATAAACTTTCCGTCTACATCTATGACATCTTTCCCTAAAATATCATCAGACGTCACCGCTTCGTCAAGATCTTTGCCAGAAATACTTTTTTGGGGCACTATAATTACTCTTTAAAATAATTGAACTGCCAATTGACTTAATAAAATCCGCACCAACGTTGAACTTTTTTCTTAACCTTGCCTTAACAATTAATTCGCCAATATCGTTCGCATTAGTTTTTCTTGTTATATCTTTTACCTTTCCAATAACATCCCCCTCATTTGTCAAAACTTTTATCCCATTGTAAAGCACAAATGGGTCAACACTAAGAATAACCGCTTCCTCTGACAATTTTCCGAAATAACTAGAACCAAGATATAATTGCTTCCTAAAAATCCCTCTTGAAACAACAATCCCCTCAACAAACAGCTTAGTATTTATCTTGACTTTCTTTATTTTCCCAACGACAAAACCCTTCAAAGAAACCACTCTTTTATTTATTAAATTTCCAACATCAATCGTAGATTCAATAGACCCCTCTTTTGTTACAATCTTAACGTACTCTTTCATGATATTATAAGTAAAAAGCAGTATAAAAATATTCTCCCTAAAGAAAAATTCAGTGCGTCAAAATAAAAAAGATAATAATCGCCGTAAATTTAAGAATGCTTCCCAAAATCATAAAGAAAAACAATCTATAAATATTATATTTTGTTATCCCCAAAGCAAAAGTCAATAACGGGGCAGGCAAAAAAAGAAAATTCATAAAGAAAACTCCCCACGCCCCATGCTTGTTTACGAATCTCCTAACCTTGTAAATTTTTTTCTTAGAAACAAAATACAATACAGCCTTGCTCATTTTCTTTCCCATATAATAATTAAACACTTGTGCAAGCAAAAAGCCAGCATTAATCATTAAAGCAGCCAGCAAAATAGGAGTTCCCTTTGATATCCCCCAATAAAAAAATAATTCTTCAGACAAAGGAATAAAAAAAAGGCTTGAGCCAAAACCCGCATAAAATAACCCGGCAGGAGTAAAAGAATCAACCTGCCCCACAATCACTCCCTTTATAGAATCATAATAGAAACTATCCTTGCTAAAACCTTTAAATGTACTAAAAATAGCTAGCCCAAGCCCTAAAACCACCACCAGCGAAATAATCGCTATAAAAAATATCCTTATTTTATGTTTGTTAGAATTCTCAACTATAAACCCATAGTCAAGGACGCTGGAACTTCCTCTTTTTGCGCCTTGGCTATCAAGGGAGAGACGCACATTTTTTGAAGACTTTTCTGCGTCTCTCACTATATAATCTCCTTTTTCCATAAATAAAATAACAATCTAGGTGTAATAAATCTTTCCAAAACTCCCAAAAAACAAAAAACTTTAACATAAAAATATTTATATACATCAAAAATTAATAAGCTTCAGAGGTCAGAATGAAAAAAAAGATTTATGGAATACTGTTTTTATTAGCAATATTTTCAATAAGCTTTGTCAGTGCAATAGACACTCAAATAAACGTAAGGACCTGGCCGAATCATAAAGCTAGTATTCTTGTATTTAAGGCTGAAGGGGATTATACAATGCTTAATAGCTACCACCTAAATTCTGGCTCAACAGGGGAAGTCTCAGCGGTCTATTCTGGAGATGATTCAATGATAAAAATAACAGTCAAAATAACAAAAGAGGGCCAAACAGTTCTCCTTCAAAAATTTGAAAACGAGTTTGCAACAGGAAGCCCGATTTATTTGCAAGTAATTCCTGGAAGAATCTTAGAAAATTATAAACAGGCCGATGAACAAAGAAAACAAAATATAACAAATCAAACAGCCACAAATCAAACCGTTCAAAACACAACTCAAGAAGCCCAAACCGCACCAGAAACAATGAATTCTACAATAACAAACACCACCGAAATAAACTTTTCCATAACAGGGGCGGTCATATCAGAAAAGAGCGATATTAAAATTCCTAGTTTTGTTTGGTACATTCTTCTGGGTTTAGTAATAGCAGGAGCAATAGTTTTCGGCTTTATAAAGTTAAAGCCGAAAATGACAATATCCAAAACTCAGCATCATGGAAGAATAGCTCTAAAGCCAATATCTCACAAAGAATTAAAAAACACAACCAACCAGCTCGCAGAAGCAGAAAGAAAAATCAGAGAAGCACAAGAGGAAATAAATAAAATAAAAAATAAAAGTAAAATAGATGAAGTTAGATTAAGAATCCAAAAAGAACAAGACGAACTATCAAGGCTTGAAAAAGGAGAGTTTTAATTATAAACTCTCTCAATCCTTGGCCCTTCTAGCGCATCCTCAATCAAATAACCTTCCCTCTTAATTTTCTCTCGAACAATATCTGCCTCCCCCCATTTTTTCTCTTTTCTCAATCTTTCCCTTGTCTCTACCAGTTTCTTAACTTCCTCAGGCAGTTTAACTTTTTCATCTTTTATCTCTTTAATTCCTAATCCAAGAACAGAATCAAACTTCTCAAGCAATTTTATCTTCTTATCTGCAGCAAAATTAATATCATCAAGTATTTTCCAAACAACTTGCATTGCAAGAGGAGTATTCAAATCGTCATTTATAGTTTCCAAAAATTCTTTTTCATATTTTTTTGATAAATCTTTTCCTCCATCATTTTCTTTCTTCAATTCAAGAATCTTCCTTTTCATTCTTGCAAAAGCATTTTTTGCAGAATCCAAATTCTCAAGAGAAAAATTAAGTTGACTATGATAATGAGAAAGCAAACATAAATATCTAAAATCCAGGGCATTATACCCTTGTTCTTCCAATTCGTTTATAGTATAAAGCCCTCCTTTTGATTTTGAAACTTTCTCTCCTTTAAAAGTTAGAAAAGCAACATGTATCCAATAATTTACAAATTTTTTTCCTGTCACACATTCGCTCTGCGCTATCTCGTTAGTGTGATGAATCTGAATATGGTCTTCCCCGCCAGTATGAATATCAAAATGCTCTCCAAGATATTTCATCGACATAGCAGAGCATTCAATATGCCAGCCTGGAAATCCAACTCCAAAAGGCGAATCCCATTCCTGCTGTCTCTTTCCCTCTTCAGAAGAAAATTTCCACAATGCAAAATCAGTTTTATTCTTCTTCTCGCCAAAAGAAACTCTTTTCCCTTTTTTCAAACCCTCTATTTTCAGCCTTCCAAGTTTTCCATAATCTTTAAACTTTGAACTATCAAAATAAATCCCATCAGAAGTCCTGTAAGTGTAACCTTTCTTCTCCAATTTTAAAATTAGCTCAATTTGTTCTTTAACGTGCTCGCTTGCTCTAGGCCAGATATCTGCATCGATAACGTTCAACTTCTTCAAATCTTCTTTAAAGATCTTAAAATAAAAATCAGCTATTTCTCTTGCGTTTTTCCCTTCTTTCAATGCAGCAATCTCCATTTTATCCTCGCCTTCATCAGCATCAGAAGTAAGATGTCCAACATCGGTTACATTAACAACATGTTTTACTTTATACGCATTAAACAATAAAGCTCTCTTTAACATATCAGCGAATAAATAAGCCCTCATATTTCCAATATGTTGATAACTATAAACAGTAGGCCCGCAGCTATAAACCCCAACTTTTTTGCCCTTTTTGTCAATTGGTTTAAAGGTTTCTTTCTTCCTTGCCAGAGTATTATATAACTTTAATTCCATTATATTTCAAAGATTTTTTAGGTTTTAAGGGTTTCTAATTGCATAAATTCATTTCCTCATTCAGCATCCCAAATATCCCACAACCTTATTTGTCACATCAACAATCCCAATCTGTGCATTAACAAATTTTTGTATTTCACTATTTAACATTGATTTAGTTATGCATCCTGTTGTTCCTGGATTAAATTCAAAAGGTCCTATATCAACTCTCCCTGTGTCGTCATTAATATGATTGTGAGTTGGATAAATAGATTGATGAGATGAAGAAACCCAAGGATTCTGCACACTAGAAATATCCAAAAGACTATTTCCAACCATATCAACATCTCTCAAAATATTACCTGATGTATCTCTAGTCTCCACTCCCGCGTCAACAAGCGGACTATCTGCACGAGGTGTAAATGCCTCTGCCATTATCCACTTAGTATATTTAACTGCATTTACAGCTTTCTTAAAACACCAAGATGACTCGTCAAATACTGGAGGATTCAACGATTCAATAATATCCGGCAGGCCATTAGAATTCAAATCAATTTCACTAATTTTACAATCAGGATAATTTATTGGTTGCAATGCATCAGGAACATTATCATTATTATTATCAACGTAATCTGGCATACCATCCGCGTTCACATCGTCGGGCCAATCATCGCTGTTAGCATCTTTCACAAGTAATCTTACATTCTTAAACTTCGGCGAACCTGCCATGTTTGGCATCTGATTGCAGTTTGGCGAACTAATTCCTGAACAATTACTCACAAGAGTGTGAGAATGATAATTAAATACCAATGGGCTAGATAAACCAGGATAAAAGTTAAAGTCAGATAAATTAACAGTACAAACCTGCGCTACTTGAGGAAAAATCCGATTATTTCCATAAACGATATTATTTCGAAAGATAGGAGTGTAATTAGAATCATAAGCTGAATACAAGCAACTCCATAAATTGTGTTCTCCTTTATTTCCATAGGCAAAATTATTGTATGCGTATGCTCCGTAGGTATAAGGTCCAGAAGCATTACTCCATTGGTATAAAGAATATGCCACGCCATTTTCATTTTCACTGCCTTGAAACAGGACCATGTTGTCTGTAACAAGATTTCTATAAGGATAAAAGAAATTAACATCCGGACGGTCATACATGCCCACCCTTTCAGCAAATAACACAATATTTCGTTTATATATTAACTTGCCGCGATTCTGGTTTGCACCTATGCCTGTATCGTCTCCCCACGCCGCAACATTATCTTCCATAGTACTAAATCCTGACCTATCGCCAAAGCTGATTATTGCCGTGTTTGGTGCTCCACTTGTTGGCACACCATTGGTATAATTAACTCTCTGAAAATCTCTTACATGATGCACATAATTGTTGCGAAAAACCGAGTTTTGCAGGCTTAACATAAAAGGTCCAGGGCGTGAGATAATCCCTTCATCACCAACATGATGCACATGATTATTTTCTATAATAATATTTGAGGCATTTTCATCAATTTGAATGCCTATCATTGGTAGAGGTGCAACATTTCCCCCAGGATGCGTCCACCAAATACTTGGATCCATATAAATCTCAGAATTATTAATAGTGACATTTTGTGAACCAAGAATGTAAACACCAATTTTTAAAGCATTCTTGCATGAAATTCCATCGACAGTTACATAACTAACAGGCATAATAGAAATACATCTTTCAGAAGTAAGCGCAGAATCTATCAAAGGCTCTTCACTAAGATAGTTCTTAAAAATAATTCTCTGGCTACTAGTTCCGCTTCTGTTTATCTTAAGTATAGAGCTATAAACCCCACTGCATGTCGGACAAGTATAATTCCCTCCCCTAACAAACACAGTATCCCCAGGATTCACAACATCTGCGGCACCCTGTAAAGTGTTATAAGCAGTCTCTGCTCCGCCGACACAACTTCTTGTATTCCTATTGTAAGTGCCGAAGCAATTTCCAGTCAATTGATTATCAACATAAATCGTACTAGGGGCAACACATGCCTGATCTCCTCCAGAGCAATCTTCATCAATTCCATTCCCGCAAATTTCTACTGCATTAGGATGAATGCTTGAATTATTATCAACACAATCAATTCCAGACAAACATCCGCCCACACAACAACTCCCTCCTCCAAGAGTGCTGTAATCATCATTATCAACATCATTACAAGCAACATTGCTCCAAGTTAAATTAATATTATCTAAATTAGTGTCTGCATTAAAACTTGCTCGATAAATTAATTGTGAAGAAGGCAATTGACCACAAGTAGCCTCAGTTATCAATACATCATTCTGCAACGCACACCAATTTACTCCTACATTTGAGCTAATATCAATTTGAGTAACTCCATTATTATTCTCACTCCATTTTCCTTTCAAAGCATTATAACTTCCCCCAAAAGCAATAGGATTAGACTTAAAAGTTCCAGATATTACTCCTCCTCCATTATTATATAAAGTGGTTACCTCTCCTTGTGTTAAAGACCTATTATAAACCACTACTTCATCAATACTTCCGTTCCAAGTAAGAACTCCAGCAGACCAGCTAATGCTAAGTGCATCTATCCCAGCCTTTATTGTGTTTCCCACAAAATTTGTTTTTACATTTTGCTCTACTCCATCAATATATAAAAGAACAGTGCTTCCATTTAACATACCAACATAATGATGCCAATTAGTATCTATTAAATTATTGTTTGATTGAGCTGTAAAAAAACTGCCACTATCATTATATAAATAAAAGTTTGTCTTTCCTGCTCCGAGTGCAGCATTTCTTTCAAGACGAAAATACATAACATTGCTTCCAGATAAAGCAAAATATTTATCATTTGGCAGATTAACAAGCGTAGATGCTTTAGCCCATAAACTTATAGTCGCTTGATTCAAACCTCCAAATGTCTTTCCAGAAAAAGTAATCGCATCAGTATCGCCATCAAAATCACACCCCTGATTAAATTTCCCATTTGCAGAACAATTGACATTCCCCATAATTATTCCATTATTCCCGTTTCCACTTGAATCTAGAACATTTCCATTAAAATGTAAAAGTAAAGCTGTATTTGTATCGGAAACAACTTCACTCGTTCCAGTATTCACAGGTCTATAAACAGATGCCCCGTCCCAAATAACATTAACAATACTGCTTTGATTTATTCCAGAATTTGAAGTTATATTATCGGAATAATCATCAAAATAGGAATTAGAAGTATTTACAGGTGAAAACTGATTTACTCCAAACAATTTTTCAAACCAATCTCCCAAATCTCCAAAAACAGAATTCCCCGTAATTCCTTTTTGCAAAGCCAAGTTATCAAATTTCCCATCGTAAACAGAAAAGCCATTTATACCTAATTTTCCCACTAATAACAATAAAACAATAACTACTATTAACATCAATAAAGAAACAATAAATATCGAGCCTCTTTTCATTTCAATTATAAAAATCCCAAATTTATAACTCTATCGTTTCTTTAATTTATCGACAAATTCTCTTATCTCCTCAAAACTCTTAAATTTTACAAGCTCATTCCTTATAGAAGCCGCACCATCAAAACCCCTAATAAACTTTCCTCCAAGATACTTTATTCTTCCCATATCTACAATATCATATTTCTCAACCAATTCCAAATATGTTTTAAACATCTCTAAATTTTCCAGAAAATCCATTTTCTCCTCTTTTCCAGTTTTCAAATACTCAAGAACTCTAGAGAATATCAAAGGGTCTCCAATTGCGCCTCGCGCAATCATTACCCCATCACATCCTGTTTCTTTGAACATTCTTTCAACATCTCTGCCTAAAAAAATATCTCCATTCCCAATTACCGGAATTTTTACATTTTTCTTTATTTTTGCTATCCATTTCCAATCTGCAGGAACATCCTTTCCATGCACTGCAAGTCTAGCATGAACAGTCAGTGCATCTGCACCTGCTTTCTCAATCTCATGAGCAACCTCTAAAACATTTATCTTATCAAACCCCAACCTAATTTTCGCGGTCACAATGTGCCCTTCTTTTTTCAACAATTTTATCATCCTCCCAATCTTAGAAGGATTTCTCAAAAGAAATGAGCCCGCCTCATTTCCAGTTATCTTAATTGAAGGACATCCACAATTAATATCTATCAAATCATAATTCTTCAACTCTTTCAATTTAGAAAATTTAGCAAACTCTTCTTCATTATTCCCAGTTACCTGCAATCCAACAGGTTTATCCTTTTTAGAAGTCATCATCAATTTCTTAGTCTTCTCATTTTCATGTAATATTGCATCAATATATATCATCTCGGTATAAGCCATCCCAGCTCCCGCCTTTCTGCATATTTCTCTATAAGCAAGATCAGTCACATCTACCATTGGAGCTAAAACCAAATTATTTTTTAGTTTTAGTTTTCCTATTTTTAATTGTTTCATGAGATTAATTAATAAACAGGACTTTTATATTTATAGTCAATAACGCAGGCAATTTACCAAATACGCTTCGACCACATCAAGAAGAAGACATAAAAGTTGGGTAGGTTTTTCTAGATTCTAACTTATTCATTACATATTCTACAATCTCTCTATATTCTCTATTTATTTTATGAGCAAAATCAACTCCAGCAAAAGGATTTTCTTTATGTTTATAAACAAATCCAGTGTAACAGAGAAAAACATTTGCTCCTCCTACCGACATTGCAAAAGCATGGTTTCCCGTGCGAATGCCTCCTACTCCAATAATTGGTTTATCTGTCATTTCTCTTAAACTCACTATAGTTTCTGCAGAAATTTTGTCCAACCCAGGACCACTTAAACCTCTTTTGCCATATAAAGAATGCTCATAAGGTAGAGTATTAACTGCCTCATAACCATCCGCAAAATCATGAGATATTTCAACTAATTTTTCCAATTTCCTAGTCTCTAAACCAGGAGAAAACTTGAAAACAATCGGTCTCCTCTTCCCAATTTCCTTTAATGCATTAACCAAATCCTTAAAACTATCTGGTTCTTCAAATGTTTTGCCCTCTTTTGTATTAGGACAACTAATATTGATAGCAACATAAATCCCAAATCCTCCCAAAAATCTATAAGAGTCAGCTATATCTTCTATTGCTCTATCCCCGGTTATTGAAGGATCGTGAGTTTTAGCAATGCTAGGAGCAAATGAAAATTTATTTCTGGCCCTTATATACTTTTCAGCGGCTATATAAGAAGGCACACAATTTAATCCCATCCTATTTAATAAACCTCCATCGCTTAGTCTAAATAATCTTAGGATATCATTGCCTCTTCCTCCATGTAAAGTAAAACTTCCGCCCTCAATCCAACCAAAACCATAATCTTGAACAACATCATGCAATTCCGCGTATTTATCAAAACCCGCCGCAATTCCAAAAGGATTTGGCAAATCGACATCAAATAGCCTTATTTTACTTTCAGGCGTTTCAAACTTTCCTGGCGCAGAAAGTCTATGTTTCATTGCCCATTTACCAATATTGTGCGCAGTCTCTGGAGGAAGCTTCAATAGCATATTATGAAAAAAATCTGAAACAGCCATTAAAAGAAACTCATTTTATTGTTTATATAAATATCTATTTCCCATCCCACACTTTCAATAACATCCTTTAATAAAGTAACATCAAACAACAAAAACATTTATATACAACATTCAATTGTATAAAAAATGGAAAAAGACATTAGCAAGATTCCAAAGAACCCAGACACAGACATTGTCATAAGAGTAGACGACTTCGGAGGAAAAAGAGGCGTTACAATAAGAGAGTTCGTTAAAAGTGAAAGATACACCGGTTTTACAAAAGCAGGCACAAGAATCTCTGCTGACAAATTCAAGATTTTCAAAGAAGCAATAAACTCAATAGATGAAAATGAACTATTAGAAGCAGTACTGGACGATCAGTCCTCCGCAATCAAAAAATCTTCAGAAAAAACCCCTGAGCAGAAAGAGCTAAAAGAGGCTCATCCTAAAAAGGAAAAAAAAGCCGCTAGTAAAATATCCGACATAGACGAACAAGAAATGTAACTCCAACTCCTCAATTAATCTTCATCTTTTTCATCATCTTTCATTAATAAATCAGCTATTCCAGTTTCTGTTATTTCTCTTCCAATTTCAATTCCTTCTAAATTTATTTCATCGTCTATTGAACTTCCACTTTTTTTATCTTTAACATTTATTCTTCTTTTTTCAAGAATTTCTCTTGCCGCCCTTAAGAGATATCGTCTGTCTAAATTATATCTCTCCCCTATTTTTATCCTGTCCCCTTTCTCAGAATCAATTCCACAAGCAATATAAAAATCTCCATCATTCAATAAAAGATTTCTTATCTTTCCTTTTTTCCTGCGTTCTCCAATTTTATAATCAAGCCTAAAAACAACGGTTCCGTCTTCATATTTCTCTACTTTTCCAGTATAATGGTTATTTTCTTCTCCCATATTAAAAACATAAAATATCCCTATTTAAAATCTATTATTTTGTAAAAGTATCAAACAACTACCTTTTTAAACATCTTTTGAATGATATTTTTATGAAACCCCAAAAAATTCGCCAGCCAATCGTAACTGTTGCTGGCCATGTGGACCATGGAAAAACCTCAATCTTGGATTGTTTTAGAGGCAGCTCTATTCAAGAAGGAGAAGCAGGAGGCATTACTCAAAAAATATCATTTACAAAATATCCTCTAACACAAATAAAAAAAGCTTGCCCTCATATTGATAAAAAAGGAATTGCCCTAGAAATTCCGGGATTTTTATTCATCGACACTCCCGGACACGCAGCATTCACAAATTTAAGAAAAAGAGGAGGCACTCTAGCAGATTTAACAATTCTAGTCGTAAACATAAAAGAAGGAATAAAACCTCAGACAGCTGAAGTTCTGCAAATTCTCAAGTCTAACAAAACTCCTTTTCTCATAGCTTTAAACAAAATTGATACAATTTCAGGTTGGAGGCCTTTTAACGGCAAAACTCTAAAAGAATCAATTGAATCCCAAGCGATAAACGTCTCAGAAGAATTTCAAGAAGCATTGCTAACTTTCCAAGGTTCTTTATCAGAATTCGGTTTTGATTCTGAATTATACTATGAAATATCAGACTTCACAAAAAAAGTTGCTCTAGTTCCATGTTCAGCAAGAACTAAAGAAGGAATTCCTGAATTGCTCCTTGTCCTATGCGGTCTGTCGCAAGGTTTCTTAAAAGAAAGACTCACAATCTCAGATGAAACAAAAGGAGTTATCTTAGAAATGAAAAAAGAAAAAGCGGGTGATTGCATAGAAGCAATATTATATGACGGAGTTTTAAGAGAAGGAGATGAAATAGCAATTGCAAGTTTTGATAGCATAGTCATCACAAAAATAAGGGCAATTGAAGAAATAGAGCCCCTCTCCTTCAAATACAAATCAGTAAAAGAAACAGCTGCGGCCACTGGCGTTAAGTTGCATTTAACAAACAAGTCAGATGTTCTTCCAGGAATGCCTTTCCAAAAGATAAATAATAACTTAGAAAAAATCAAAGAATCATTCAAAAAAGAACTTTCACAAGTAATAAAAACAGACCCTCAAGGAATAATAATAAAGGCAGACTCTCTCGGCAGCCTAGAGGCTCTAACAACATTACTAAAACAAAACAAGATTAACATTGTAAAGACAGGCGTAGGTCCCATAAATAAAACAGATATAATATCTGCAAAAGCAAATCTTGAGATAAATGCTTTAGATGCAATTATTCTTGGTTTTAATGTAAAATTAGATGAAGAAACTTCATCCGAAAGAATTAAAGTCATAACAAATGAAGTAATTTACAAATTAATAGAAGATTTGCAGATTTGGAGAAAACAAAAGCAATCCGATATTGAAAGGTCTCGCATAATGGAATTAGCGACAATATGCAAATTAGAAATTCTTCCCCAATATATTTTCAGAAAATCAAATCCTGCAGTATTTGGCGTTCGCGTCTTGGCAGGAAAATTAAAAAATAATCTTCCTTTGATTGACCAAAATAATGAAGAAGTCGCTAGGATAAAAGCCATTCAATCAGATAAAAAATCAGTCGAAGAAGCCCATGAAGAGCAGGAGGTTGCAATCTCCCTTCCAGGAACAGCATTTGACAGAAAACTTAAAGATATTAAATTCTTGTATTCACAATTGTCAGAATCTCAGTTCAAGAAGTTCAAGCAAAATAAAGATCTTCTTTCTCAAGCAGAAATAAGAACTCTCGAGGAAATAGCTGCCCTTAAAAGAAAAACAAGAATTGATTGGGGCGTCTAACCCTCTAAACAAAAAACCAAATGAATTAAAGGTTGCTCCAAAAAAATTTTATCAAAAACATTCCTCAAAACCTTTAAAAACCTTCTTTCTCAGATAAATACATGCCATTCAAAATAAACATAGGTGACAAAGGAAAAACATGGAAATTTGAAACAGAGTCAGACTACTTGAATGGAAAATCTCTCGGAGACAAAATTGAAGGCAAAGAGTTAAAGCATGAATTAGAAGAGTACGAGTTTGAAATAACTGGAGGAAGCGACATTTCAGGCTTCCCAATGTATAAAGACGCTGAAGGCATTGGGCTAAAAAAAGTATTATTTAAAAAAGGATGGGGAATGCACGATAACCGAGAAGGAGTAAGAATAAGGAAAACAGTAAGAAGCAAGACCATCTCAAATAAAGTAGTTCAAGTTAATTTAAAGGCTCTAAAACACGGAAAAAAACATCTTGCAGAAATATTCCCAGACCAAAATAAAACTCCTGAAGCAAAGCAAGAACAATCTGCCAAAGAATCAAAGGAAGAAAAAACAATTGAAGTTTCTGCTTAAATGTCAAGAACCCACCACTAAAGTGGCGGGCGTGTTCGGGGTTCTTGAGCACACAAGATTTGCGTTTGCTTTCTCGCGAGTTAAAACAGGGAGTTTACGCAAACAGCAAATCTTGATGTATT
>Ga0082335_1002528_pt1 | contig 33796 bp, 33 predicted proteins | sample Subgrocontami58m_FD_72375 | JGI IMG/M metagenome (GOLD analysis project Ga0082335, IMG submission 72375) | Subsurface groundwater microbial communities from S. Glens Falls, New York, USA - GMW37 contaminated, 5.8 m (SPADES assembly) (version 2) ... | reverse complement strand
CTCCATGGCGGCCTGCACCGCGACCGGGCCGGTCGTCAGCAGGTCGTAGAGAACGGCCATCCGGACGACGAGGCCGGAGCGCACCTGCGTCTCGATCAGCGCGTCCACCGCGTCCGCGACGCGGGGGTCGATCTCGACGCCACGGTTCATCGGCCCGGGGTGCATCACCTTCTGGCCGGGGCGGAGCCGCTCCGGCGTGATCCCCCAGCGCGCGGTGTACTCCCGCAGCGACGGCACGAACGCCTCGCCGGCCTCCATCCGCTCCTGCTGCATGCGCAGGATGTAGACCACGTCGGCGGCGGCGATCGCGCCGATGTCGGTGGAGATCTCGCAGCCGAGCGCCTCGATCCCGCGCGGCAGCAGCGTCGGCGGCGCGACGAGCGTCGAGCGCGCGCCGACGAGCGTCAGCGCCTGGACGAGCGAGCGCGCGACCCGCGAGTGCAGGACGTCGCCGACGATCGCCACGTGCAACCCCTCCAGGCGGCCGAGAGACTCCTCGATCGTGTAGAGGTCGAGCAGCGCCTGCGTCGGGTGCTGGTGCTTGCCGTCGCCCGCGTTGATCACGCTTGCTCCGGTGTAGCGGGCGACGAGCTGCGGCGCCCCGATCTGCGGATGGCGAATCACGATCACGTCCGGGTCGTAGGCGGAGAGCGTCAGCGTGGTGTCCTTCAGCGATTCGCCTTTGTCCACGGACGAGCCCGCGGCGCGGATCGTCATCGTGTCTGCCGAGAGGCGCTTCGCGGCCAGCTCGAAGCTCGACGAGGTGCGCGTCGAGGACTCGTAGAAGAGGTTGACGACGGTGCGCCCGCGCAGGGTCGGCAGCTTCTTGACCTCGCGCTCGAGCGAGTGCGCGAGAGCCCTGGCGGTGCCGAGGATCCGCTCGATGTCGTCGCGGGTCAGGTCCCCGATCGACAGCAGATGCCGGCGCGGCGAGCGGCCGGGCGGCACGAGGTCGTTCGTGGCGAGCCTGATGTCAGTCATGAGAGGTCTCCTCGCTCCGGGCGACGAGCAGGACGCGGTCGATCTCGTCCACCTCGACGAGCTGCACCTGGATCCGCTCCTCGCGGGACGTGGGCAGGTTCTTGCCGACATAGTCGGGCCGGATCGGCAGCTCGCGGTGGCCCCGGTCGACGAGGCAGGCGAGCTGGACGCGGGTCGGGCGGCCGAAGTCGAAGAGCGCCTCGATCGCCGCCCGGATCGTCCGGCCGGTGTAGAGGACGTCGTCCACGAGCACGCAGGTCATGCCTTCGAGCGGGAAGTCGAGCGCCGTCGAGCGCACGACCGGCTGCGCGTGCAGCGGCGCCGCGCCGCCGCGCACCGCCACGTCGTCTCGGTGGAAGGTGATGTCCACCGCGCCGAGCGCGACCTCCACTCCGCTCCGCTCCGCGATCAATCGGCGCAGCCGCTGCGCGAGTGGCAGGCCGCGCGTGTGAATGCCGACCAGGGCCACCTGCTCGAGGTCGGGGTTGCGTTCGATCACCTCGTGCGCGATTCGCGAGAGTGTGCGCTCGATCGCGTCGCTGTCGAGGATGACCTTCGAAGCCGACACGCTCACCGGGCTCATTGCGCCGGCGGGGTCGGCGGTGCGGGTGCTGCACTGATCATCTCTCATCCTTTCCGGCCTCTCTGGACCGTCCTTAAAGGGTTTCGCGCAGGATAGCGGCTCGCCCGGACGGAGGCGCCGGTGAGCGCCGCTACGACGCCGCGGTCGGGCTCGATTCGACGATCGCACGCAGCGTACTCACCGCTTGCGTGAACGGTTCCCATGCGTGCAGGCCGATCACGTAGTCGGAGGTACGCGTGTGCCAGACAAAGATGACGTGATCCCCCTGCTCGCCACCCAGAAGGTACGGCGCGACGAGGGCCAGCGTGCCCAACTTGCCTCCCCATCGAAATCGGCCGAAAAGGAGCGCCTTCGTTCGCGAGCGCCCGAAGAGCCCGTCGCGAACACCGACCGTCGCGCCGGCCTCCGGGTAGTGGAATCGGGTGAAATCGCCGGCGAAGATGGCAACGTGAACCCAAACCGGCGGCCGCTCTCCGTTGCCTGCGACCTGTAGGTGCAGATCGTCCCAGGTGAGACCTGCACATCCAGCCGCGCCGACTTTGCAGAGGCCGGCGCTGTACTCAAGGCCCGGCGAGGTGCGCGGAAGACGCCGCGGGCATGCAGGTGCGAGCAGGGCGGACGCGCGACAAGCACGCAGCACGTATTGAGGCGTTGCCGTCATCGCGACTGGCCGTGTGCTCTTTCCGCGCCCTCCCGCGACTGTCCTGCCCTCGGCTGCGGCAAGCGAGGCAAGAAGGGTAAGGAGTATCAGGCCCGCGAACACCGCGCGCAGCATCACACGCACGCCTATTCCTTGAAGTGATTTCCCCACGTTCCGGGACAACTCGGAGACAGTCCAACCCTAGGGCAGTGCCGAGAAGCAGTCGCCCGGAGTTGCTTCGGCGCCAGCGGTGCCGATACAGACGCCGAAGAAACCTATGAGAGCGTCGTAGTCGTACGCTCGGTCGTCTAGCTCGCCAGTCTGTGTCCAGAGGGCAAGCGGCTCGCCGTCAACGCGAATGCGGACGCGCTGGATGCCTTGAACGCCGATGAGCGTTCGGGCGACTTGGGTGATCATCCTCACTCTCTGTACTGCGCTCGCTGGCGGCGTGAGCCCGTCGAGCTCTACCAGCGCCTCGGGCGACGTCTCGCGGATTTCGAGTGATTGCAGCTCCGTACCTGACGGGAATGCCGATGTGAGTCCGCGCCGCTGCTCGTCCGCTGTCGGGCCTTCGAGAAGCTCGCGAATCGCACCATCAGCGGTTCCGACGCCGTGGTCGAGAGAGCGCCTGAGTCCGAGCGGCGCCGCCCCGCCGTCGGTCAGGAAATACACCGTGACCCGTTTCGCGGCTAGGGCATTCGACTGCCCTGCGCGCGCCTGCTCATCCGCGCCACCGCACGCCACAACTATTGAAGCCCCGACGGTCACCACGACTGCGGCTGTGAAAGCTCTGACACCTGCATGTGAAAGACGCATCACGTAGTCCATACCCCGCAGAGGTCGGTTTGGTTCCCGCACGGCCGGCGCAACATCGCGCTGTTACTCGCGAACGAGGTCTTCTGCTGGCTCGAGTTCCGAGTAAGTCAGCGCAACATCACGCGTGACACCGCGGTGTCGCAAGCTCGCACTATGACGGTCGGTGCCGGAAAGATCCACAACAAGTTCTACGGGCTCATCCTGCTCGTGCATCCTCGGCACGGCTCCTTGAAACACCAGTCGTCCGTCGTCACTCGCATGCGCATCGAGCTCCACGCGCACAATATCGGATGACCTCGTTGTGCATCCGAGCCGGCCGGGAGACCAGAAGATCAGCCTCGCGCCGAAGCCGCGACCACTCTCATTCGGTCTTACTTCGATACCGCGACATTCCGGAGCACCATCAGGCGTAGCGAGGAGCCATAGCCCCGCGAGTCGCCTTCCAATCTGTGTCGGCAGCATGATTCGACCCTCCTTCTAAATTGCGAGTGCTAGATGATGGGTAGCCGCACCGAGAACAACCGCGAGTACGAGAGCGTCGGCTGCGCCGACGGCTGGACGATGCCAGAGAGGAGTGGGCGGAGCCTGCAGCCCGCGTTCCTCCGGAGGTCTTCGAAATGGAACGACCACAGCGGGGAGCGCTCGAAGGAACCCTACGAGGGCGAATGCCGCTGCACCCACAAGCGCGTTTGCACCAAGCGCGACCAGGCTCGTCAACACGACAAGTGATCCAGCTCGGATTGGCGTCGCGAACGTCAGTCCCCACACAGCGCCGAAACGGACCGCGCTCACGACGACGCGGTCGCGATCCAACCACGTCGCCGGGAGCTGCGGCGGCCACGGCCAGAAAGGGACCCGCGCCCGGAAGATGTAGTAGATCGCGTACGCACCTGAGGCGATAACGGTCGCAGCGAGGAGCGGTCGAGCCGGTACGAGGTTCCCCGCGATCGCGACTGCCAGCCCCAGAAGAGCGGAGACGAGCACGTTCAGCGAGAGGAACACGGCCCCCGCGACGTTTGACCTGCCACCGCTCCCGGCGATGGTGACCGTCCCGGCCATCGAGTAGCCTCACGGCGACCACGCCGAGCCGAGTCCTGCGACTACCGCCAGGGCGACCAGAACGAACGGCGATGCTCCGCCGGCGTTGATACCAGCGCCGGCCCACGCAGCCAATGCGCCTATCGCCGCGAGAACGCCAGTACGGGCTGCGAGCGCGTGCTTAGCAGGCATTGGAGACGATGATCCGGAAGGAGCATCGGTAGTAGGAGCAATACGCGGCACCGCAGGTTCCTGCGCACGACGCGCAGCCAACGTCGCCGGCTGGCGACCCCGGCGGGTTCGGGCACGGACCGCCCGAGTTGCTAGCCCAGCAACAGTCCCACCAGTCGTAGCGTTCGCCACTGCAGCACCGCGACCACTTTGCAGTAGTCAGCGTGCAACCGTCGACGCGGCTCCCGCAGTAGTACCCGGTCTCATCGCTGCAGCCGTCATACTGGCCGCAACAGAGCTTCCCTCCGCAGGCGCCCCAGTTCGCACCGCAGTGCGACCCCGACGCGGCTTCGGTCACGGTGCTGTACCCGGCCACCGCGCCCGCGACGACCGCTGCACGTCGCAACAGGCCCCGCCGGCTTACTCGCTCGCCGAACGACTGGAATACTCCGTCGAGCCGCCGATCAAGCGTGCTCGTGCGCATGGGTTTCCTCCTCTCGAACGTTCTGAGACAGCTCGGCGTGCGGATCAGCGTCAGGCACAGGTAGCCCAAGTTCCTCACGGAGCCGTCCGGTGTGCAGCAGCTGGCCCTTCGCCTCGATCGTTCCGCCGGTCGAGACGACACAGACATACGGAACGGTCGCAATACGCCAGTCACGGAACGCATCCGGCGAAGCGACCACACGGTCCATGATCCCCGCGAGCGGCTCCGGGAGCGTGTCCGGGAACGTCTCGTAGATGATCCAGAAGTCGGTGTCGTTCGTCTCCGCCACGATTTCCGAAACTGCCGGAAGGATCCTCTCGCAGATACCACACTCGTCCTCGACGAACACCATCGTGGTACGGGCGGGGAAGCGTGGCTCTAGACGAACCTTCTCACCCGTCGTCCTCGCGGCGTCCGCGCCGACGATCCGGCTCCCGAGTTGCGGCCCCGCTTCGTTCATGACGTCGTCGAAGGGAAAGCGCTTCGTCAGGAGTCCAACCTGACGCGCAACACCGAGAACGACCACTGCGACAGCGAGAGTCAGGAGCCACAGGACGAGATACGTGGCTAGAAGCAAGTCGTTCACGGACGACCTCCGAGTTGTGGCGATGGGGTTATTGGCGACGGCAGCGCCGGGAGGATGACGATCGCGAGCGTCGCAGATAAACCGATAGTGATTGCGGTGGCCGGGTGTCGCGTCGCTGTTCGGCCGATGACTTCGCCAACGAGTGCGAGGACTGCCCCGGCGAGAGCGAACGAACTCCGAAGCAGCTGCCCCGTGTACGTCGCCGCCGCTATACGCGCCCCGAAACAGCGACAGGGAGCTTCGCGGCGCGTCGCGGTGTAGACGACAAACACCGCCCCCAGCGCGACGGCGCTGCTCAGCCCGACAAGCCTCGTCGTCGGGATCACAACCATGAGCGCAGCGCAGGCTTCGACGACCGCCACGGCCCACATCCAGGGCGGCCCTTGCCGGTCAAAGATGATCTTGGCGGCGGCTGCTACCGCCAGGAGAGACGCCGTCGATGCGACCGCGGCAAGGCTAACCAATGTCATAGGTCAGCCCCAGGATAGGTCACTTGCGCCCCCTCAAGCACCGCCGAAAAGCGGCGAGATTGGATTGGAGTCCGCCAGGGAACCTACCCTACTGGTCTATTTTAGTCAAGTCGCATTGGTCTCTTTGAGTCCAGTTGCGAGAGGCACGACGCGGCTCGAGAGCGAACCGGCTATTGTTTCTCGTTGGGCCGGCGGCAGGCCCCGTGGATTGGAGTCCGTGGGTTTGTGCTGCCGGCCCTTCCACCCGGTGATCGGGCCCGTGTCGGATTCCTTGGCCATCGGAACCGCTGACTCGAAGCCACGCGTCACTTCAGCCCGCTCGCGAGCCTGCGTCCACTTGTCCTCGGGCTTGGCGAGCGCCGCCGCGAGCACGGCGGCGCGGGAAGGCGTCAGCGATCCGCGACCGCCACGAGCCATTCGAGCGCGTAGTCGATCCGCTCCGGGAGCTCGCGCTCGGCGCGGGCGAGGCCCTCGGCGTGCTCGGCGTCCGGGATCAGTCGCAGCGTGGAGATGTAGCGGCCGCGGATCTTCTCCAGGGCCTCCTCGCGGGACGCCGAAGCCTGCTGCACGAGCGGGACGAGGCGAACCTCCGCGAAGCCCGCGCCGGTCAGCTCGGCTTCCAGCTCGTCCCCGGTCGGGAAGCGGGCGCGGTCGATCGCCTCGAGCGACGGGAAGAGCCGGTTCAGCCAGTAGCCGTCGAAGTGCGCCGGGTCGAAGGTCGCGACCACGGCGCGCCCGTCGGGCGCGAGCACGCGCCGCCACTCGGCGAAGGCGCGCGGGCGGTCGACGAGGTGGACGACGAGCCGGGCGACGACGCGCTCGAACCAGCCGTCCCTGAAGGGCAGATCCTCTGCGGGCGCCTGCCTGAAGCCGACCTTGGCCGGCGCGTTGGCGCGCGCCTGGTCGAGCATCTCCGGCGAGGTGTCGACTCCCCACACGCGTGCGATCCCGGCCAGCTCGGCCGCGAGCCGCCCCGTGCCGCAGCCGACCTCGAGCACGCGCCGGCCACGCAGGTCGCCCTCGCGGACGAGCAGCTCGTACAGCTCGCGCCAGTTCGCGTCCACGGGACGCAGCGCGTCGTAGGTCGAAGCGAGGGGCCCGAAGTCCGGGCTAGTCCCCGACGAGCTCATCGGGCTCTGACATGGCCTCGATGGCTTCCTGGGCCTCGAGCAGCGAGGACTCGGCAACGAGCACCCTCTGCGGCAGATCGCCTGCCGCACCCGGCTCATCAGGCACGGCGTTCTCGAACTCCGACTCGATCCCCGCCGCGCGCAGGATCGTCTGGATCTCCTCGGCCTCCGTCACGTCGGCGGCGACGACCACCTGAACCATCCGCGTCACGACGTGGAGGCTACCTCAGGACGGCCCAGGAGCGCGCCGCCCTTGACCAGCTCGGGCCCGCCGCTCTCTTCGAAGCGCAGCGCGACGACGTCGAAGTCCCTCGGCACGATCGTGCCCGGGAAGACCTCCCGCGCCTCGCGGGCGACCTCCGGCCCGAAGTAGCGGCTGGAGAGATGCGTGAGCGCGAGCATCCGCGCCTGCGCGGCGAGGGCGACCGTCGCCGCTTCGCGTGCCGTCGAGTGGTCCGTCTCGGCGGCCCGCTCGCGCTCCTCCTCGCAGAAGGTCGCGTCGTGGACGAGCAGGTCCGCGCCGGCGGCGGCGTCGACCACGGACTTCGCCGGCCGCGTGTCGCCCGTGAGCACGAGCTTGCGGCCCGGCCGCGGCGGGCCGAGCACCTGCTCGGGCGCGACGACGCGACCGTCGCCCAAGGCCACGGGCTCCCCGTGCTGGAGGGCACCGCGCTCCGGCCCGAAGGGGACGCCGAGCGCGTCGGCGGTGGCGACGTCGAAGCGGCCCGGCCGCCCGTCCTCGACGAGCGCGTAGCCGATCGCGGTCATCCCGTGCTCGACGGCGAAGGGCTCGATCCGGTAGCCGTCGCGCGGGAGCGCGTCGCCCGGCCGCAGCTCGACCGTCTCCAGCTCGTAGGTGAGCTTGCCGAAGATGCGGCGCAGCGCGCGGAGCAGGTCGCCGAGCCCCGGCGGCCCGTAGAGCGTCAGCGGCACGTCGCGGCCGCGCAGCGCGAACGTCTTCAGCATCCCCGGCAGGCCGAGGTAGTGATCGGCGTGGTAGTGCGTCAGGAAGACCTCCCGCAGCTCGATGAGGCCGACGTCGCAGGCGAGGAGCTGCCGCTGCGTGCCCTCGCCGCAGTCGAAGAGCAGCCGGTCGCCGCCGCGGCGCACGAGCGTCGCAGAGGGTGCGCGCCTCGCCGTGGGCATCGAGCCGGCGGTGCCGAGAAAAACGACGTCGAGGTCCACAGGCCCTGAGTCTAGGTCGCCGCCGCGGCGGTGGCCGCGCTGGAGTACGCTCGCCCCGATGGGCGAGGCGTTCCAGGGAGGCAGGCTCGTGGCGCAGGCGCTGAAGGCCGAGGGCGTGGACTGCGTCTTCACCCTCTCGGGCGGCCACATCATGCCGATCTACGAGGGCTGCCGGCACGAGGGCATCCGCGTGCTCGACGTCCGGCACGAGCAGGCCGCCGCGCACGCGGCCGAGGCCTGGGGCCGCGTCCAGCGCACGTGTGGCGTCGCGCTCGCGACCGCAGGCCCGGGCGTGACCGGCACGGTCACCGCGATCGCCAACTGCTACGCAGCGCAGACGCCGCTCGTCGTGATCGGCGGCGCGCGCCCGCTCGCGCAGGCCGAGCAGGGATCGCTCCAGGAATTCGACCAGCTCTCGCTCTTCAAGCCGATCACGAAGTGGGCCGCCGTCTGCTCCTCGACCGCGCGGATCCCCGAGTACGTCGCGATCGCCTTCCGGCAGGCGCTCTCGGCCCCACGCGGCCCGGTCTACCTCGAGCTGCCGATGGACGTCCTCTTCGAGGAGGCCGCCGCCGACCGCGAGCCGGCGCCTTCGCGGTGCTCCGCACGCGCCTTCGGCGACCCGCGGGAGGTGATGAAGGCCGCCGACCTGCTGAACGCCGCCGAGCGTCCGGCCGTGATCGCCGGCACCGGCATCTGGTGGGACGGCGCCTGGAAGCAGCTCGCCGCCTTCGCCGAGAACGGCCGCTTGCCGATCTACCTCAACGGGTCCGGCCGCGGCGCCCTGCCGCCCGAGCACGAGCTCTTCTTCCAGCACTCGCGCGGCGCGGCGCTTGCCGAGGCCGACGTCGTCTGCGTGATCGGCACGCCGCTCGACTTCCGGCTCAAGTACGGGCGTTTCGGCGACTCGAAGCTGATCCACGTCCACGGCGACCCGCGCGAGCTCGGCCGCAACCGCGCGCCCGACGCCGGGATCGTCGGCGACTGCGCCGCCGTGCTCGGCATCCTCGCCGACGGCGTCAAGAACCCGCGCTCGGACCGCGGCCCCTGGCACGAGCGTCTGCGCGAGGCCGAGGCCGCCTGGTGGGCCGCGAACCGGAGCCAGATCGACTCGGACTCCTCGCCGATCCACCACTACCGCCTCGGCGCCGAGCTCGACAAGGTGCTCGACCCCGGCACGATCGTGATCGGCGACGGCGGCGACGTCGTGGCCTGCGTCTCGCGCGTCCTGCGGATCCACCGCCCCGGCCACTGGCTCGACCCGGGCCCGTTCGGCTGTCTCGGCGTCGGGCCGCCCTACGCGCTGGGCGTGAAGGCGGCCCTGCCGGACAAGCAGGTCGTCGTCATCGCGGGCGACGGCGCTTTCGGCCTCAACGGCTTCGAGGTCGACTCGCTCGTCCGCTTCGACCTGCCCGCGGTGTTCGTGATCGGCAACGACGCTGCCTGGGGGGAGATCCGGGTCCCGCAGATCGGGATCTACGGCGCGGAGGGCGAGATCGCGACGCGCCTTGCCCCCACGCGCTACGACCGGCTCGGCGAGGTCTTCGGCGGCCACGGCGAGCACGTCGAGCGGCCCGAGGAGATCGCCCCGGCAGTCGAGCGCGCCCTCGCGTCGGGGAAGCCGGCGATCGTGAACGTGATGCTCGACCCCGACGCGATGATGGGCCACGCCTACCGCGGGATGTGACGGCCGGTTACGGCAGAACGAGGATCTGGCCGGGACGGATCGTCACGCCGGCCAAGTGGTTCCGCTCGCGCAGCTCCCAGACGCCCTCGCGCGGGTCGCCCGCGTAGTGGGCGACTGCGATCGACCAGAGCGTGTCCTGCGCCCGCACGGCGTAGCTCTCCTCCGGCCCCCGCGCGCCCGAATCGCGCACGAACACGGCCCAGAGGAAGACGGCGAGAACGGCGACGATGACGACGCGAACGAACATGTGTTCGTCATGCTAGAGCGAACAGGCGTTCGTGTCAAGAGCCGAGCCCCGGGGCTCGAGGTGCGGCCTACTTGACCGTGAACGGCTTCGAGACGAAGACGCTCGCCCGGCTCGGGTTCGCCCAGGCCGTGAGGCGGATCGCGTAGACGTAGCTGCCGGGCGTGAGGGCTCCTTTCGGGAGCTTCACGACCGGCGTGAAGTACGCCTTGACGAGGCCCGTCGCCGAGAGCACCGGAGCCTGGACGGAGGCAAGCTCGCGTCCGATCTGCTCGGCCTTGGCGCCGGCGGCGAAGACGCCGGCCTTGTAGTTCGCATCCTCCTCGGCGTAGGCCTTGAAGTTCCACGCCTTCTGCTTCTTCGACCTCGATCCGAGCTTGCCGAAGTCGGCTCTGGCGCCGATCACGGTCGTCGCGTGCGACCACGAGCGCTCCTTGCCACTGCACTTGCCGCCCGTCTCTGCGATCGCGCCCGCGACCGCCTGGTCGGCCGCCCGCGCGCTGCCGTCCACCCAGCGCAGCCCGGCCTGGAAACCGGCGTCCCGGGGCTGGTCGTCGTAGTAGCCGAAGAAGTTCAGCGTCGCGACGAACGCGTCGCAGACGATGTAGCGGACGAGCTCGCCGTAGATCTTCGCCTGGTTGTCCTCGGTCGTGACCGGGACGTTCTCGGCGCCCGTGTAACCCGCCTTGCCGTCGGTGCTCACCTGCCAGCCGGCCTCGTCGGCGTCGCCCTTGAGCCCGCTCTCGGGATGTGGCTGTCCGGTGCCGTTGAAGGCGTCCCAGAGCGCCTGCTTGAGCCGGTCGACGTTCGGCACGCCGATGCTCGGCCACTGGTAGCCCTTGAGCAGCGCATCCGAGTTCTTGTTCGGGTACGGGTGGAAGCTGATCTTGTCCATCAGGGGCTTCGTGCGGCCGCTGCCCCGGTACCAGTCCCCAAGCGCCTTGAGGAACCGCACCGGCGAGGTGGAGACGTTGCTCGCAGCGCCCGGCCGGTCGTTGCCGCGCGGCGAGAGGCCGATGCCGCTGACGACGATGCCGCCGTCCACGGACTTCAGCGCGTCGTAAGCCGCGGCGAGCCACTCGCCGAAGGCCGCCGCCGAGGCCTGCGTGCCGTCGGCGTTGAACTGCGGCTGCCAGAAGCGCGGCTGATTCGGCTCGTTGCCGATGATGAACTCCCTCACCTGCGGGTACGTGCGCGCGACGAGCGCGACGTAGTCGGCGAACTGCGCCGCGGTAGACCCCTCTGCGGCGGCCTTCGCCTTCGTCGGGAAGATCGCGAGCACGACCTTCAGCCCCTTCGCGCGGGCCGCGGGGATCCCGCGGTCGAGGAACGTCTTGTCGGTGATCGTCGTCGGCGCGGCGGGGTTGAACTTCGCGCTCAGGACGTTGATCTTCAGATCGGCGTCCTTCATCTGCTGGAAGAACGCCGACTGGGCCGCGCCCTCCTTGAACTTGCCGGTGTCGTCGTTCGCGCCGAAATCGGTCGCCGACGCGCCGCCTGCCAGCGCGAGCGTCGTGACGGCGAGCGCGGCGACCGCAGTCAGTCGTCTCAAAGTGCCCCCTTTTGCTCAGGCCTGTTCGCCACAGCGTGCCAGCAGCAACGCCGGGCGGCAAGTCCCTATCGGAGTGACGCGAGCACGGCGTCCACGAGCCGCGCGGCGCCGAAGCGGACCGGGTCGTCCGCGACCAGACCGGTCTCGGCCTCGATCCGCGCCGCCGCCGCGCGCGCCTCGTCCTCGCCGAGCTCCACCGTGTTGAGCGCGATCGCGACCACCCGCGCGCGCCGCGCGGGCAGGGACACCGCCTCGTAGGTCGCCACGAGCTCCGGGAGCGGCGGGATCGGGTGGCCGGGGCAGCCCTCGATCTCGGTCGTCTCCGGCCTGTGGCAGAGCACGAGCGCGTGCGGCGCGCAGCCGTGCAGGAGCCCGAGCGTGACGCCGCTGTAGAGCGGGTGGCAGATCGCGCCCTGCCCCTCGACCCAGAGCAGGTCTCCTCGCCGCGCGCCCTCGACCACGAGCCGCTCGCCGGCCCCCGCGAGGAAGTCGGCGATCACGGCGTCCACAGCGATCCCCCAGCCTGCGATCGCGATCCCCGTCTGCCCGGTCGGGACGAACACCGAGGCGAGGCCGCGACGGCGCGCCTCGAGGTCGAGCTCGAGCGCCATCGTCTTCTTCCCGATCGCGCAGTCGGAGCCGACGGTGTGCACGACCCTGGCGCCGTGGGTGAGGTTCTCGCCGGTCGGCACGTTCAGGTCGGCCGGCGGGCGGCGGAGGTCGGTCAGCGTGACGTCGTGCCGGCGCGCGAGCTCCGTCAGCTCGGGGTCGTCGCCGAGGAACTCGTGCAGGCCCGAGACGACGTGCAGGCCCTTTCCAATGCAGCTTCTCAGCAGCTCGCGCCAGGCGGGCGGGAAGCGACCGCCCTGGGTCGCGACGCCGACGAGCGCGTGTGTCGGGTCGAAGCAGAGGGCGTCGTCGACCGTAGCGACGATCGGGATCCCGTCCTGCGTCTCCCCCGCCCGCTCGGAGTCGAGCAGCGCCACGACCGGGTCGGGCCCGTAGCGGATGACGCCGCGGGCCGTCTTGCCGTAGTGCGGATCGCCCGAGTAGCCCTCAGCCAGTATGAGCAGGCGCTTGTCGGACACCGAGCCCGGGTTGGTCGGAGGGAACCTGGACGCCGTCGACGAACACGACGCCCGGCCAGGGGTCGTGCGCCAGCAGGAGGTTGCCGTCGAGGTCGATGTGGTCGCAGAGCGGCGCGACGGCGCAGCCGGCGGCGATGCCGAGCCCCGACTCGACCATGCAGCCGAGCATGACGCCGAGCCCGAGCGCCCGCGCGGCGTGCGCCATCCGCACCGCCTCGCGGATGCCGCCCGACTTCGCGAGCTTGACGTTGATCCCGTGCGCGATCTCCGCGCACCCCGCCACGTCGGCGAGCGTGTGGCAGTCCTCATCGACGTAGACGGGCACCGGCGAGCGCGCCTTCAGCAGGCGCCCGCCCTCGTCGCCGGCGCGCAGCGGCTGCTCGCAGTACTCGACCCCGAGCGCGGCGAGCTGCGGCAGCGCGTCGAGCGCCTCGTCGAGCGACCACCACTCGTTGACGTCCACCATCAGCGGCAGCTCGGTGACCGACCGAACGGCGCGCACGCGCTCGACGTCGAGCCCGTCCCCGCCGCCGAGCTTCAGCTTCAGCCGCCGGAAGCGGGCAGCCGAGCGCTCCGCCCGGCGAGCCATGTCGTCCGGCTCGCCGAGCCAGACCGTCCACGAGGTCGGCGGACCGGTTCGCGGCAGGCCGAGGAGCTTCCAGACGGGGATGTCGAGCAGCTTCCCCTGCAGGTCGTGGAGAGCGTGGTCGAGCGCCGACTTCGCCGCCTGCTCGCCCGGGACCTCCGCCAGCCGCGCGCCGATCGCCTCGAGCGCGGACGGGTCGTCGCCGAGCAGGCCGCCGTGCTCCTCGACGAACGCGAGCGCAGACTCGGCGCTCTCCTCGTAGCGCTCGATCGGAGCGCCTTCGCCGAAGCCGCTGACCCCGTCGTGGCGCAGCTCGACCTGGAGCACGTCGGCCCAGTCGGCCGACTCGCGCGCGATCACGAACGTCTCCGCCAGCTGTAGCCGGACGATGCGCGCGGAGAGCTCCACGCGGCAAGCCTATCGCCGTTGACCGATGCGCCACGCCGGAGTAGCGTCCGCCTTCAGGGGAGAGCTCTACGGAGAACAAGGGGGAGAGAATGAAGCCAACACGCACGTTCCGGGGCCTTGCGGTCCTCTTCGCCGCCGCCGCCTCGCTGCTCGCCGTCACGGCCGCACCCGCGGCCTCCACGCGCGCGGCGCTCGGCAGCGAGCGGTGCAACGGCTGGGAGGCCGCCGGCGCCGGCGTCTTCGACAGCCTCGGCGTCCTGACGCAGAGCGCCAGGACGGCCCGCGGCGACGACGTCGTCCGCGAGCCCGCGCTGGACGCGACCTACGAAACGCTGCCCGAGACCGCGAAGGGCAAGGGTGGGCCGGGCTGGAAGACGGTCTCCGTCCCCGTCTGGTTCCACGTCGTCACCGACGGCGCGATCGGGAACGTGTCGGACAAGGACATCGACACGCAGATCCGGATCATGAACCTGGGCTACTCCGGGTTCTACGGCGGCTACGACCAGGGCTTCCGCTACAAGCTCGTCGGCGTCACCCGCACGGACAACGCCGAGTGGTTCTACGCCGGGCCGACCACGCCGGGCGAGCGCGAGATGAAGAAGGCGCTCCGCCAGGGCGACATGGGCACGCTGAACTACTACTCGACGACGGCGGGGCCATACCTCGGCTGGGCCTACCTGCCGGGCCTGAACGCCGCGCAGGCGTACCTGGACGGACTCGTGGTGGACTGGGAGTCGATGTACAAGACGTCCACGCGCTACGAGGGCCGGTACGACCTCGGCTTCACGGCCGTCCACGAGGTCGGCCACTGGTTCGGGCTCGAGCACACGTTCTACGGCGGCTGCAACGCGACCGGGGACTACGTCGACGACACGCCGGCGATGAAGGTCCCCACGAGCGGCTGCCCCGCCGACAGCACGAAGGACACGTGCACGAGGGATCCGGGCTTCGACCCGATCCACAACTTCATGGACTACTCGTACGACTCCTGCTACACCGAGCTGACACAGGGTCAGGCCGTGCGGTCGCAGGACCACTGGCTCTTCTTCCGCGCTGCGGGCTGAGCCGCTGAGCTAGCCGGGGAGCGCCCGGCGGAGGAGGCGGCGCAGGTTGCCGCCGAGGATCCCCGCCAGGCGCTCCCCCTCCCACCCTCGGGCGCGCAGTGCCGCGACGATCGGACCGGCAAGACATCCCTCGATCGAGGGAAACGCCGCGTCCCCAGTCAAGTTTCGGGCTGGATTTGCCGTCCCACTGCAAACGACTCCCGAAAGGAGCCTCGAATGCTCAAGAAAGCCTTCCTGCTCGCTCTCGCTGCTGCCCTCCTCTCCCCAGCGCTCGCCTCGGCGGCGCAGAAGCAGGGCGTCGTCGTCAAGGTGACGCCGGCGAAGCGGATGGTCGCCGTCGCGAACGCGCGCGGCGCCGTCCTCCTCGTCCACGTCCGCGCGACCAAGGGCCTCAGAGCCGGGCAGGTCGTCAGGATGCAGGCGCGGAAGCTGCGCAACGGAACGTACGCGGGCAGCTCGGTGAAGATCCTGCGGGCTACCAAGCGCGTCCACATCCGCGGGGTCGTGCTCAAGCGCCGGGGCGGCGCGATCGTCCTCTCGGCCCGCGGCGCCGTCGTGAAGGTCCGGCTCGGCAAGGGCGTCCGCTCGCTCTCCGCCATGAACGAGGGGCCGGCTCCCGGAAGCGTCGTCGACGCCACAGTCGAAGTCAGCGGCAACGGCATTCTCGAGGCGGTCGAGTTGAAAGAGCTCGATCCCTCCGCGCAGGCAGGAGCGATCGAGGGACACATCACCGCAATCGGCCCAGGGCTGCTGACGGTCACCGACAACGGCGTCTCGCTTCAGCTCGGCGTGCCCGCCACAATCGACCTCTCGAAGTTCAAGCGCGGCGACGACGTGCTCGCCTACTTCTCGCGCGACGCCACAGGGACGCTCACGCTGACGGCGATCGGCGGCGACGAGGACGAGGCGGAGGCCGACGACGAGAGCGAGATCGAGGGTGACGTCGACGCCGCCGAACAGGAGGTCGAGGCAGAGGACGAGGGCGGCGACGACGAGGGCGGTGGCTCGGAGAGTGGAGGTGGATCCGGCGGCTAGCGTGCCCTCGTTCTCGAAGCTCTCCGACGAGGAGCTGGGCCGCCGCCTCGCCCACGGCGAGGCGGCGGCCTTCGACGAGCTCTACCGGCGGTACGCGCGGCAGCTCGCCGCCTACGGGGCGCGGCTGCTCGGCGACCGCGCGGCAGGAGAGGACGTCGCGCACACAGCGCTGCTGAAGGCCTACCAGGCGCTCCGGCGCGGCGACGTGCCGGAGCGACCGCGACCGTGGCTCTACCGGATCGCGCATCGCGTCGCGCTCGACTCGCTCGCCGCGCGCTGCGAGCCACTCGCGACCGTCGGGGCCGACGTGCCGTCGGCCGACTCGCACGAGCGCCGCCTGCTACGCGGCGAGCTACTCGCCGCGCTGGAGCAGTTGCCCGACCGCCAGCGCCAGGTCTATCTGCTGCGCGAGGTGCACGGCCTTCGGGCGCGGGAGATCGGAGACGCGCTCGAGCTCGCGGCAGCCCAGGTCGAGCAGGCGCTCTTCGCCGCCCGTAACCGGCTCGCCGAGCTGCTCGTCTTCGGCGAGCGGCTCGACTGCGAGACGGTTCGCCGGCTGAGCGGCGGCGATCTCGATCGGCTCGAGAGACGCGCGCTGAAGGCACATCTCCGGGCCTGCGCGCCCTGCCGAGGAGCCGTCGGGCGGCGCCGCGTCCTCATCCTCCTGCCCTTCCTGCCGACCGACGGCCTGCGACGCCTCGGGCGGCTCTTCCACCGGAGCACAGCCGCGAAGGCAGCGGCCTCCGTCGCGGCGACAGCGGTCGTCGCGAGCGTTCCGCTCGCCGTCTTCGGAGTTGCGCGAGACAACGCTCCCCCGGCGCCCGCACCCTTCTCGCTCCGCGCCGACTCACCACTGAAGCGGCTCGTCTCGGCCCCGTCCTCCACACGATCGAGCGCCGTGAGGCTCGCTTCGAGCTCGCGTCAGGTGGGCCGCTCTCTGGCCGGCGACGGCACCGCGGTGGCCGGCACGGCCGCTGCCGCCGACGGCTCCGCGGCGGCCCGCACGACCGCTGCCGCCGACGGCGATCTCCACGCTCCTCCCCGAGCCACGGAAGCCACGGACGAGGCGCCGGCTTCGACCGACCTCGATCCCGTCGAGCCTCCGGAGCCGGCCGAGAGCGAATCGGAATCGGCCGGATAGCGCGCGGCGAGGGCTACTCGGGGAGCGCCCGGCGGAGGAGGCGGAGCAGGTTGCCGCCGAGGATCCCCGCCAGGCGCTCCCCGTTCCGCCCTCGGCCGCGTAGTTCCGCGACGAGAGCCGGGTAGTCCTCCGGGCCGGCGAGACCCTCGATTGCCGCGTCGAGCGGGACGGTTGTGAGCAGCTGCTCGGGCGGCAGGGTCGTTCCGACGGCGTGGACGATCTGGCGCGTGAAGTCCCCGCCTCGCCGGACGAAATCTCGCGCTGCGCGCTCCAATTTCGTCCGGGTGTTCCGCGCCGGCTTGCGCTCCCGGCCGGCGGAGCCGGCCTCCACGCACGTGGCGGCGGCTCAGGCTCGGACGCCAGTACACTTGCGGTCCCCGCGCCCGTAGCTCAGGGGATAGAGCGTGCGCCTCCGGAGCGCAAGGTCGCTGGTTCGATTCCAGCCGGGCGCATCTTGCTCTCTACGCACGCTGTGTGCACGAGATATGCATGGCGGCAGCGAAGACGAAGGATTGGTGGGACTTCCGGGTCGCCCCGGATGCGGACCGCCTCGTCCGCGGAGCGGCCGAGGCGACGGGCCGTTCCACCTACGGTGACGCGGCACCGTCGACCGCGGCTCCGGTCTCGGCGTCCATCCAGCGAATCCGCTCCGGCTCGATGCGCAGCCAGATGTCACTACCCGGCGCTGGGAACACGTCTGGGCGGGCCGACACCTTGAGCGTGTCGTCGCCCGTCCGCACCGTGAGCAGGTTGTGCGAGCCGAGCGGCTCGACGACGACGACGGTCGCCCGGATGGCGTCCTCAGCCGGCTCGGTCTCGACCAGCACCGACTCGGCGCGGATGCCCATGATCAGCTTCCGACCGGCGAGACGGCCGAGCTCGCTCCCCACCGGCAGCAAGCCGCCGCTCAAGCGCGCATGCGGGCGCCCGCTGTCCGCGACCACTTCCACCGCCAGAAAGTTCATCGGCGGCGTGCCGATGAACCCGCCGACGAACGTGTCGGCCGGCCGGTCGTAGACCGCCAGCGGGCTGTCGACCTGCACGATGCGGCCCGAGTTCATGACCGCGATGCGATCGCCCATGCTGAGTGCCTCGACCTGGTCGTGCGTGACGTAGATCGTGGTCGCGTCGATCTTCTTGAGCAGCGCCTTCAGCTCCGCGCGCATCTCCATGCGCAGCAGCGCGTCGAGGTTCGACAGCGGCTCGTCCATGAGCAGGACGTCGGCTTTCGTCGCGATTGCGCGCGCCACCGCCACCCGCTGACGCTGCCCTCCCGACAGCTGCGACGGGTACCGGTCGAGCAGCTCCTCGATGTGCAGCAGGCTCGCGGCCGCGTCGACGCGCTCGCTGATCGCGGCCTTGCTCTCCTTCTGCATCCGCAGCCCGAACGCGACGTTGTCGAACACCTTCATGTGCGGGAAGACGGCATAGCTCTGGAACACCATCGCGATCCGGCGGCGGCGCGGCGGGAGGTCGGTCGCGTCCCTGCCGCCGATCTCGACGCGGCCGCTGTCCATCTTCTCGAGCCCGGCGAGGCAGCGCAGGAGGGTCGTCTTGCCGCACCCGGACGGCCCGAGGAGGACGACGAACTCGCCGTCGGCGACCACGAGGTCGACGTCGTCGACAGCGGTGATCTTCCCGAACGTCTTGCGCACGGCCTCGAAGCGGACGTCAGCCACTCACTTCACCACTCTCCCCCACATGTTGAAGAGGTACTTGCGGATCACGAAGATCACGAGGAGCGACGGCGCGAGCAGGAAGAAGCCGCCCGCGAAGCGGAACGGCAGCGGCGACGCGTTCAGCACCACCAGAATGTGCGCCGGCAGCGTCCGCTCGCGGAGCGTGAGGATCGAGGCGGCGAAGACCTCATTCCACGAGATGATGAAGACGAAGATCGCGGCGGCGGCGAGACCCGGCAGCGCGAGCGGCAGGACGATGCGCGCAAACGCCGAGGCGCGGCTGCACCCGAGCGTCATCGCCGCCTCCTCGAGCTCGACCGAGATCCCCGCGAACACGCTCGACGTCACGAGCACCGCGAACGGCATAGCCAGCGCCGCGTGCGCGATCGCAACGCCGTAGATGGTGTCGTCGATGCCCCAGCGGAGGAAGATGACCGCGAGCGGGATCGAGAGGATGACGATCGGGAACGCGCGCGTCGCGACGACGGTCAGCCGGAACGCGTCGGCGCCGCGGAAGACGAACCGCGCGAGGGCGTAGCCGGCCGGCACGCCGACGACGAGCGCGATGACGAGCGTGAGGCCGGCCACGAACACGCTGCGCTGGAGCGACGGGATCACGCCCTCCGACTGCAGGAAGAAGCGCATCGTCTCCGTCGACATCTCGCGAGGCAGCAGCTGCTTCGGGTACGTGTAAACAGCCTCCTCGGTCGAGAACGCGGCGAGAGTGATGAAGTAGATCGGGACGAGCACCCAGAGCGCGAGCAGGACGGCGGCGGCGTGCAGGAGAACGCGCTGCAGCCAGGAGACCGCCGCTGTCATCGCAGCAGCTGCTCCTTCCGCGTCCGCAAGGCGCGCAACACGATGCCCGCGGACACGACCGAGAGCACGAGGATGAGCGCCGCGTACGCCGCCGCGACGTTCTCGTCCATGTTCGTCGTCTCCCAGCGATACGCCTCCGCTGCCAGCACCGTCGTCCCCTCGCCGGCGATCGCGATGACGGTCGCGAACACCTCGAACGCGAGGATGATCCGGAGTAGGAGCGCGACCTGGATCGACGGCTTCAGCATGGGCAGGGTGATGGTGCGCAGGCGCTGGAAGAAGCCGGCGCCGAAGAGCTCGGCCGCTTCGTTGAACTCCTTCGGGATCCCCTGGAGACCGGCGACGAGAATGATCATGATCAGCGCGGTCGAGCGCCAGATCTCCGCCACGATCACGGTGCCGAGCAGGATGCCCTGGTGCTGCGGGTTGAGCCAGATAACGGGCTGGTCGACGAGCCCGAGGTGCTCGAGAACCGTGTTCAGGTACCCCCGCTCGGTGAAGATCGACGCCCAGACGATCCCGGCGGCGAGGTCGGAGATCGCGAGCGGCAGCAGGAAGATGTAGAGGAAGATGCCACGCCCCCGCAGCCTCGCGTTCACCAGGAGCGCCATCGCCACGGCGAGCACGAACTGCACCGGCACGACGACGGCGATCAGGATCATCGTCGAGCGAAGCGCCTCGCCGAAGCGCAGGTCGTGATACATCGTCTCGAAGGCGGCGAACGTCCACACGCCGTCCTCGCTGAAGGCGAGCGCGAACGCCTGAATCGTCGGCCAGGCGAAGAAGAGCGCGAGGTAGGCGACGGTCGGGAGGATCAGCCAGTACGGCAGACCCTCCCACCGTCCGAAGCGACGCGCCGGGGGCGGCGGATGGGGGACCGCCCCCATCTACCGCCCGCCGTACACGCCGCGCCTGCTCACTTCACCCGGCACGCGCCGCTGCTGGGCGGATCCGGCGACCAGCACGGCGCACCGGTCTTGTCCATGATCGCCTGCAGATTCTGCGCCTCCGCGTCGAGGACGCTGCGGATCTCCTCGCCCTTGATGACGGTGCGCGTGAACGTGTCGCGGTAGACGCGGTTGAAGTTGCCGCCCTCCGCACCGAGCCCGATCGGCAGCAGCGACGGGAGCGCGCGCGGCGACTTCTGCTGGATCTTCACCGCGTTCGACTCCGCCCGCAGGCCGGGCGAGACCCGCGTCGACAGCCGCCCGCCGACGACGGGGAAGAACCCGACCGCGGAGAGCGTCTTCGCCTGCGTGCTCAGGCTGAGCAGGTGCCGGAGCAGCGCCTTCGCCCCGGCCTGGTTCGGTGCTGTCTTCGGGATCGCGAGCCCCGCGAGGACCGGCATGAACGCGAGCCCCTTCGGCCCGATCGGCGACGGGAAGACGACGAAGTCGTCCGGCCGGACCTGGAGTGCGTTCTTCAGGCGCGCGACGTGGTCCCACGCGATCAGGACCTCTTCCGACAGCAGCGGGTCCTGCATGAAGCCGTACGTCAGCGACTGCGGGTGGGTGTGCTGCCAGAGCGCCTTCTGGTACTGCCACCCCGAGTACGCCTGGGGCGTCCTGAACGTCGTCACGACCCCGCCGCTGAATGCCGGCACGAGGTAGCCCTGGAAGTAGCGATGAAGCAGCCCGGTCGGGCCGCCCGGGAAGCCCATCCTCGCGCCGAGAGCCGTCTTCACGGCCTTGGCCCACTGGTTGACCTGGCCGTACGTGAGGCGGTTGATGTTCGCCCCCTTCGGCAGGTACGGGAGCGCCTTCTTGTTCGCGGCCATCACGTACGTGGCCTGGATCCACGGGATGTAGTACTGCGTCTTCGTCCCGAGCTTGCCGAGGTCCATGAGGTTCTTCTCGATCGCGGTCTTGCCGGTCGTGAAGTCCTTCGCGACGTCGGACAGGTCCAGGAGCGCGTTGCGGTCCTCGAGCGTCACGAAGCTGCCGTGGAGCGCGCCGAGCAGGTCGACCGATCCCTTCCCCGCCTTCGCCTCGGCGACGATTCGGTTGTTGAAGTCGGAGTCGGTCGTGAAGATCGCCTCGACCTTGTCGGGGAAGCCCGCGGCGAGCGTCTTCCGGAACGCCTCGGACTCCTGAACGGTGTTCAGCTGCGTCGAGAGGAACGTGACGTCAGCCTGCGTCGCCGACAGCCCGGCGAGCGCCCGGTCGGTCAGCAACCCGGCCGCCGCGAGCGCGCCTCCGGCGAGGGCCGCCTTCTCGAGCAGCGCCCGCCGGTCGAGCCTCGCGTCCCAGCTCAGACCGGTCTCGTCGTATTCGGTCATCAGCTACTCCTTTCGATACCTTGTCCCACGTCGCCGTGGGAGCTTGACGGGTTGCCTGCCTGCGGCTCCGGAGCGTCCGCGTCCGGGCCGGCGAAGAGGAGATCGAGCACGAGCGCCGCGGTCCACGAGAACTGCTCGCCGCCGTGCCCCCGGCCGGTAGTCGGGCTGTAGTGCTCCCAGAAACCGGCCCCGCGGGAGAGCTCGAGGAGCGCGGAGCGGACGCGCGTGGCCAGCTCCGCGAAGCCGTAGCGCGCAAGACCCCGGTAGAGGACCCAGTTGACGATGGGCCACACCGGCCCGCGCCAGTAGAGCGTCGGCTCGAAGCGCGGATCGTCGGGCGGGAGACTCGTCGCCGCCCAGCCGTGCTCGCCAAGCGCGACGCCGGCCGATGCGATCCCGCCGACGATCCGCTCGGCGCGCTCGGCGCTGGGCACGCCGGCGTAGAGCGGGGCAAACCCCGCGGCGCTGCGGGTGCTGATGCGCTCGCCGCCCCTGACATCGTAGTCGAGGTAGATCGCGCTCTCCTCGTCCCACAGCCGCTCATCGAGCCGGGCGGCGGTCCGCTCGGCCCACGCCTCGAAGGGCTCCGGGTCGGCGCCGACGACGCGTGCGATCTCGGCAAGGTCGCGGTTCGACTGGACGAGCAGCGAGTTGAAGAGCACCGGCTGCACGGCGAACGGCGTCGCGTCCCGGATCTCGTCCTGCCGGTATCCCAGACCGCGGAAGAGCCCGACGAGGTATGCGTAGCGGTCGTACTCGGCGTCGCTCGGGCGCTCGGACGCCTCGGCGAGGTCGATGTCCACCCGCTTGTAGTCCGGGATCTCATCCTCGGCGAGCGTCATGCGCGCGAGTGCGTCGTCCCAGAGGGGCGAGTTGTCCATCCCCGACTCCCACGGATGCCAGATCTCGACGAGGGCGTCGCCGCCGCGCGTGCGCTCCCGGTAGAGGTACTCGTGCCACGCGACCAGCTTCGGCATCAGCTCGCGGAGGAAGGCGGCCGCTGCGTCGATGTCGCGCGCGTGGCGGTAGACGTGCCACGCCGCGCTCGCGTGGATCGGAGGCTGCACGATGCCGGACGTCCTCGGCCGCTGCGGCGCGTCGGCCGAGAGCTCGGTCTGCCAGAACTCGGGTCCCGGGAAATAGCGCGCGCCGTCCGTGAACACGATGTGCGGCAGGAGCCCGTTCCTCCACTGCCCCGCGAACAGCGACTCGAGCTCGCGCTGGGCCCGCGCCTGGTCCACGCGCGCGTACCCGATGGCGACGCACGCCGAGTCCCAGCTCCACTGGTGCGGGTAGAGCCGCGGGGACGGACGCGTCGCATGGCCGAGCCAGTTCGACTCGAGGACCGCGAGCGCACGGCGCGCGAGCTCGTCATCCGACTTCGTGAGACTCTCGGCCGCCTCCGACCATACCTGACCCTCGGTCATGCCCCTCCGTCCACCGCGGATTTGCCACACCTCTGTAACAAATCAAATCTAGGGCCGGTCCGTCAAGATGCGCAGTGACGGTCGCTAGAGTGACCGCAAAGGCCGCCCGTGATCGACAAACGACCGATCCCTCCGTACTTCCAGCTCAAGACGCTGCTGCTCGAGGCGATCCTGAGCGGCGAGTACGGGCCGGGCGACCGCCTGCCGACCGAGCACGAACTCTGCGAACGGTACGAGATCAGCCGCACGCCGGTGACTCGCGCTCTGTCCGAGCTGGCCGAGGACGGCGTCGTCCTTCGCCACAGACGACGCGGGACGTTCGTCAACCCGCACTGGCTTCCCCGCCCGGCGGATCAGCCGGAGGTGCGCGTCATCGTTCCCGAGGGCCCCTGGGAGCGCAACATCCGCGAGGCCGCGCCGCGGGACATGCGCATCAACGTCGTCACGGTGGCGCGTCCCCCACTCCACCAGGTCCTCACGAGCGCGGTGGCGGAGGGACAGGCTCCCGACCTGGCGGTGATCGACTCGGTCTGGGTCCCGGAGTTCGCCGAGGCCGGCTTCCTCCACGCGCTCGAGGACCTCGACGAGGAGTGGGTGCGCCGGGAGCACGAGGTCGACTTCCTCGGCCCGCTCGTGGCGGCGAACCGCTGGGGAGGCCGGACGTTCGGCGTCTCGGCGTTCGCGGACGTGGCCGGACTCTGGTATCGCCGGGACGCGCTGGAAGCCGTCGGCATGGCCGCGCCCCGCACGTGGACGGAGCTGCGCACAGTGGCGCGGGCGCTCGCCCGCAACGGCGTCTCCCCTCCAATCGTCATGCCCGGAGGGTCGCGAGGCGGGGAGACGACCGCGTACTGCCTGGTTGCGTTCCTCGCCTCCAACGGCGCGCAGGTGCTCGACGGAACCAGGGTCACGCTCGGCTCGCCCGCGACGGCGCAGGCGTTGCGCTTCGTCCGCAGTCTGATCGACGACGGGTTCATGTCGCGCGACGTGGTCGGGTATGAGTGGGACCGTCCGATCCGGCTGCTCGCCGACGGTAAGGTGGCGATCAGCTTCGGCGGCAGCTACGAGGCACGCACGCTCGCCGAGGGGCTCGGCGTCCCAATGCGCGAGCTGCTCGACCACGTCGGCTTCATCGCCGTGCCGGCGGGGCCGCGCGGCGCGCCCGCGAGCGTGACCGGCACGATGGTCTACTGCATCCTGCGCCAGGCGGCGCAGCCGCGGCTGGCGATGCGCCTGCTGGAGAGCGTCGTCGCTGCAAAGCAGTTAGCGCGGATCGCCCGCACGACCGGCCGGATCCCCTCGCGGAGGTCGGCTGTGGCACTCGCAGCCCCGGCCCTCCCCTTCCTCTCGCAGACCGCCGAGATGCTCGAGCGCGCCGTCACCCGGCCGGCGACGCCGGTCTATCCGCGCGTGTCGGCGCAGCTGCAGGCGATGCTCGAGGCGGTCCTGACGGGCAGGCTCGGGCCCGCGCGTGCCGCGCGGCGGACAGCCGAGCTGATCGCGGCGATTACGGGGCTGCCCGTCGTCGAGGCGCCGGAAGGCGCCCATGACCGGACGCACGAGGGGGGTGCGGCGGCCGCGTCAGCCGATGGAGACCGGGCGGAGCGCCCAGGACACCTCGTACCCGACGATCTCGGGGTCGTCTAGCCGCACTCCGAACGACCGGTTCAGCTTGTCGAACTGCGTCCGGTAGCCCCGCAGGGCCTCGATCTTCGCCGCCGTCTTGGGGCCCGCCAGCCGCCGCACGGTCGGGATCGGCTCGAAACCGTCGTATCCGACGAGGAAGGAGGCAACGTACTCTTCGGCGGCCGGATCGGCGGAGTCGCCCGTGACCCACGCCGGCCAGCCGTAGGCCACCGCGTACGGGACATCGGCGTAGAGCTTCACCGCGATGCCGTCTCGAGCAAACGGAACCGCGAGGGCGTTGACGTCGCGGTGGTCAGGATGGCCGCCGATCGCCGCGGGGATCCACACCTCGGCCACGTCCGGGAAGAGCACCTCGATCGCTCGCCGAAGCTCCGCCCGATCCAGCGGGGCGACGCTCTTCTCCGAGACGATTCGAACGAAGCCGAGCGGATCCTCTTCGATCGCCTCGCGCAGCCTCGGGATCTCGTACGCCCGATACTGGAGATCGACCAGCGGGAGATTGACCGGAGTGCGCCCTGCCAACGCCAGGACCGCCGCGTCCTCCACGATCCGCTCCTCGACCAGCGCTCGCGACTCACGAGCGTCGGAGAGACGATCGACCGCCGTTATCAGTCCTCGCGCGGGAAGGCCGCCGCAGACGTTCACGACCGCCAGCTCCCTCGGGCTCGTGACCAGCCCCCAGCAGCTCAGGACGGCGTCGTCGAAGTGGGGAGAGAGGATGACGGTGACACCGTCACGCGCGACGCCGTCCATCGCCGACGATTCTCGCAGACGCTCGGCGGCGATGACCCGCCGTGCGTCGCCCTGAACTTCGTGTCCGAACGCCAGCGCGAGGCGCCGAAGCTGCCGCGGTTGAGGAACGCGCTAACAGCGTCGAGCAGGAAGTCCAGGCGGGTACTGTCTCACGCACCGTGAGGACATACCTCGCAAGCCTCCGCCCAGGACTCCCGCGTTCGGTGCAGACCCTCCAGGCGGGCGGGCTCGTGAACGCGTTCGGGAACGGCGTCGTGCTGCCGTTCACCTTCATCTATCTGCACAACGTGCGCGGGTTCGGGCTCGGTGCGGTTGGGCTCGTCCTCGCGACGAACGCCGCGGTCAGCCTCATCGCCGGTCCGATTGCGGGCTCGCTCGTGGACCGAGTCGGCGGCCGAGCCATGCTCGGGATCGCGCTCGTCTTCCTCACGCTCGGCTTCCTCCAGTACCCGTTCATCCACGAGCACTGGCAGGGCTTCCTCGCCTCCGCCACGATCGGCATCGGCAACGGCGTCTTCTGGCCGGCGCAGTCGACGCTGATCGCCGGGCTGACGCCGCCGGAGAAGCGCCCGGTCGCCTTCGCGATGCAGCGGGTCATGATGAACCTCGGGATCGGACTCGGGGGGCTAGCCGGCGGCCTGATCGCGACAACCTCGCGCCCGGAGTCGTTCACCGTCCTCTTCCTCCTGAACGCCTCCACCTACGTCGTCTACCTCTCCGTCCTCTTCTTCCTGGTGCAGGAGCCGGCGCGCGCGCCCGGCGCGCGCACGGGCCGTCCGGGCCGCTACGCCGACGTGCTCCGCCACAAGGTCTTCATGGGGCTGATCGCGCTCAACACGCTCTTCATCGCGGCCGGCATGGCGCAGCTCGAGATCCTGCCCGTGTACGCGAAGAACGAGGCGGGCGTGACGGAGCGCGGGATCGGGCTCATCTTCTTCGTCAACACGATCGTGATCGTGCTCGCGCAGCTGCCGATCGCGAAGCTGAGCCAGGGCCGGCGGCGGATGCTGACCTTCGCGCTGCTCGGCGTCGTGTGGGCCGCCGCCTGGGCACTCGTGCCGGTGAGCGGGCTCTGGCTGTCAGGCCTCTCCGCCACCGCCATGCTCGCGTTCGCCGGCGCGGTGTTCGCGATCGGGGAGTGCCTGCACGGGGCCGTGCAGGCGCCGCTCGTCTCGGATCTCGCCGACAGCCATCTGATGGGCCGCTACATGGCGATGTCGGCGCTCTCGTGGCAGCTCGGCTTCACGATCGGCCCGGCCGCGGGCGGCTTTCTGCTCGCCTTCACCCCGACGGGGCTCTGGCTCGTCGCGGCCGGCCTCTGCCTCGCCGCCGGCTTCGCGTCGCTCGCGCTCGAGCCGAAGCTCCCCGTCGCGGCCCGGCGGACACCTGCAGCCGCCGGCGCGGAGGCGTGACGCCGCGCGGGGTACTATGCGCCCCAGACGATGACCATGGACGACCCGCTCAGTACGAATGCCCAGCCTGCCCCGCATCCGGCGGAGGCCTCGGCGCGGCATCGTCCGCGAGGTCGTCGCACGCCCGTCTGAGCTCCATGAGCTCACGGCGGGCGGCCTGACCTGGGTCCACCTCGAGCACCCGAGCGCAGCGAGCGTCGCCGATCTCCAGGCGCGCTTCGGCTGGCACGCGCTCGACGTCGAGGACGTCCTCTCCAAGCGCCAGCGGCCGAAGGTGGACGAGTACCCGGACGAGCGCTACTTCTTCGCGGTCCTCCACTTCCCGGTCTACGACAAGGCCGTCCAGCGCCTGAACGCGGCCGAGCTGGATTTCTTCCTCGGCGCGGACTACCTCGTCACGCTGCCTAACGTCGAGCTGCTGCCCGTCACCCGGCTCTTCCGCCGCTGCGAGGAGGACGAGACGCTGCGGGCCCAGCTCTTCGCGAAGGGCTCGGGGCGCCTGCTCTACGAGGTGCTCGACGACCTCTTCGACTACTGCTTCCCGATCCTCGACAAGATCGGGCACAAGCTCGACTCGATCGAGGACGACATGTTCGAGGGCCGCTCGCGCGAAGTCGTGCGCGACCTCTCGAACGTCAAGCAGGAGATCATCTCCTACCGCAAGATCATCAAGCCGGAGCGCGCGACGCTGCGCGTGCTCGAGCGCCGCGTCGAGCAGTTCCTGCCGGAAGAGCTCGACCTCTACTTCGACGACATCGTGGACGCCGCCGAGCGGATCTGGGACCTGCTCGACAACTACAAGGAGGTCGTCGAGGCGCTCGAGGACACGAACGAGTCGGTGATCTCGCACCAGCAGAACGACGTCCTGCGGCTGCTGACGCTGATCAGCGTGACGATGCTGCCGCTGACGGTCATCACGGGGCTGTTCGGGATGAACGTCATCTTCCCGGGCGAGGGCTCGCACGTGGCGTTCTGGGCGATCCTCGCCGCGCTCGTCGCAGCGCTTGCCGGCATGGTCGGGTTCTTCAGCTACAAGCGCTGGCTCTAACTGCCGCCCACGTATGGACACGGTGTGCCCGCCGCCGCCGCGTCCGGCCCGCCGCTCTGGTAGAAGCAAGGCGTGACCAGGCCGCTCTGGGCGCCGTGGCGCCTCGACTACGTGATGCAGGCCGACGAGGAGCGCGGCTGCGTCTTCTGCGCCGAGGCCGCGGGCGAGATCGAGCCCAGCCTCGTCGTGCACCGCAGCGGGCTGGGGCTCGCGCTCGTGAACAAGTTCCCGTACGCGTCGGGCCACCTGCTGATCGCCCCGGCGCGCCACGAGGGCGAGTTCGGCGCCCTCTCCGACGCCGAGGCGCTCGACCTGCACGCCCTCGCCGTCCAGGGGATGGCGGCGCTCCGCCGCGCGTTCGCCCCGCAGGGCTTCAACCTCGGCTGGAACCTCGGCCGCGCCGCCGGAGCGGGCATCGTCGACCACGTCCACGGGCACGTCGTGCCGCGCTGGAGTGGCGACACGAACTTCATGCCCGTGCTCGCCGACGTCAAGGTGCTGCCGGAGCACCTGCTCGAGACGCGGGACCGGCTTGCGGCACTCTGGAACGGCTGAGCCGAAAACCCCGTTTTCCGGCGCTTTCGTCTCTTGAGTCCTTGGGATCTCATCCCCGGTGAGGTGCAGATCAAGATCCGCCGCGGCGTGCCGGCCCAGTCCCGGCCCGGCGAGATCTGGCTCGACGGGCGGCTCCTCTCGAGCGGCCCGTTCGCGTGGGGCGTCGTCCAGGACGAGTACGCCCACCAGATCGACTATTTCCTGCTCGGCGGCGAGGCACGCGCGATCCTCAACGAGGCGCTCGGCGGCCGTGTGTGGTGCCGCACCGATGTCGCGAACCTCCCCCATTCCGCCTACGGCTGCGAGCGGTTCGCCTCTACCGTCGTGTGGGCGTACTGGCCGGACGAGCAGAATGCCTACCGGCCTCGGGGTCCCGCTGACGAGTCCGCGGCGATGGCGCCCGGCCTGTTCCGCGCGTTGCTCGAGCGGCTGCTAGGGGTCGCCCCGGTGACGCGGGCGCTGCTGCTCCACCCCGACGGCGACCGCCGTTAGGTCGCGATCAACGTCAGTTCCCGTTCGAGCGTCACTCCGCCGCCGCTGAAGACGTTCGCCACGATCCGGACGACGTAGGTGTGCCCCTTGACCGGGACGAGCCCGAGGATAGCGATGCGCGCCGCGCCGTCGGCCCCGTAGGGCGCGCTCGGTTGAGCGGAGCTCAGCAGCTTGCCGTTCTCGAACACCTCGACGTTGAAGCCAACCGCCTCGCCCGGCGCCGTACCGGCTCCGTACTGGCGCAGCGGGACCGTGACCAGCGGGTTCGCGACGCCGCCGCGAACCTTCACGATCGCGTTGCGCGCGTCCACGGTCGCCGCCGCCGCACGGAAGACCGCGAGCGCCGGCTTGGCCGCGCCCGACTTCGTCAGGAGGCCGCTCTGCCACTCGCTCGTCGGATGGTCGCGGAACACGAACCAGATGAACATGCTCACGCGGGCGTCCTTGCGGGCGAGGGCGAGCGCCTGCCCGGCATACGACGCCTGCTGCGCGCGGGAGATGCCCTTCGGCTCGCCGTCCGGCTTCGTCTCATGGCCGTATTCGGTGATCCACACCTGTACGTTGCGCCGCTTGAACCACGAGTCGAGCGACTGCTCGAACCGGGGTAGCGACGAGAGGCTCACGTTCGGCCAGCGCACCTTCTGCGTCGGCTTCATGTTCACCGGGTACGGATACGGATGGTGGGCCCACGCGTCGAATTTCAGGCGCGGATTCGCCGCCGCGACGAGCTGCGCAAAGCGGCCCGGCGAGTGCGTGTCGGAGTTCCCGCTCAGCTTCCGGTCGCGACCGTGCGACGACGTCTCACCGATCGCCACCTGCGCGCGCGCGTTTCCGGCCTTGATGCCGGCGTAGGCGGCGGCGTAGAGCTTCGCGTAGAGCTTCGGTCCGACCGACCTTCCGCGCGCGTCGAACTGGGGCGCCAGGAAGAGCTGGAGGTTCGACTCGTTCCACACCGAGAAGAAGCGGACGAACGGGTAGCCCGCGTACCGTCCTGAATAGCGAGCTGCCAGTGCGCGTGCGAAGGCCGTCATGTCGCTCGACCGGGTGGGCAGGTAGTTCGGGGTCTTGCCGCCGTTCGCCCACTTCGGCGTTCCCCAGATCGTCAGCAGGACCTCCATGTCGCGCGCCTGCGTGTTGCGCACGAGCTCGTCGAGGTCATCGAACCTGTAGGCGGGATCGAAGGGGTCCGAGGCGCTCGCCGGCCGCGTCGGCGCGACGTTCGCCCAGGTCACGAGCGTGCGGACGACGGTTGCGTCCGCAGCGCGCGCCTCGTCGAGCAGTGCGGCGCGGTTCTCCTCGTAACGGAAGTTGGGGTCGTCGTGAAAGCCGACCCACATGCGCGGGGCGGCGGCTGCGAGCTGCGGCAGCGCGGCGGCGAGCAGGCAGGCGAGCACGAGAAAGCCTCGGAATCGTTTCATACGGTTCTCCTTTTCAAAGAGGGACGGCTAAACCGTAGCGTCCGCCTGTGACGTCGATGTTAGGAGGGCTCCGGCTGCAGCGATCCAGAACGACTCGACGGGGCTTTCTTAGAAGCGGGCGATGGGGCTCGAACCCACGACCCTCAGCTTGGGAAGCTGATGCTCTACCAACTGAGCTACGCCCGCAGTGGGCCTGATTGTAGTCCCTACGTCGCCCGGGCTAGCTCCTCCAGCCCGGGCGAGTAGCGCCCGGCCACGGCGGCGCTGTTGCAGCGCGCCCGGTGGGCGAGCACCGCCTGCGCGAGCTCGACGTTCTCCTCCTTGCCCGCCCACGCCTTCAGCGCGGGGGCCTGGAGCGCCCGGCCGTACGAGAACGAGAGCACCCACGGCTGCGCGCCGTGGGAGTTGATCGCGTTCAGGTTCTCCGTCGCCTGCTCGTCCGACTGGCCGCCGGAGAGGAAGACGATCCCCGGCATCGCGGCCGGGACGGTCTCCCGGAAGCACTTCAGCGTCAGCTCGGCAATCCGCGCGGCGTCCGCCTGCACGGGGCACTGCTTGCCGGAGATGACCATGTTCGGCTTGAGCAGCATGCCCTCGAGGGCGACCCGCTGCTCCGCGAGCTCGGAGAAGACGCGCTCGAGCGTCCGCAGCGTCACGTCATAGCAGGTCTCGATCGTGTTGCCGGCGTCCATCAGGACCTCCGGCTCGACGATCGGCACGAGCCCGGCCTCCTGCGAGAGCGCCGCATAGCGGGCGAGCGCGTGGGCGTTCGCCCGGATGCAGTAGTCGGTCGGGATCCCCTCGCCGATCGTGATCACGGCGCGCCACTTCGCGAAGCGCGCACCGAGCTGGCCGTACTCGGCGAGCCGGTCGCGCAGGCCGTCAAGGCCCTCGGTCACCTTCTCCTCCGGCGAGCCGGCGAGGGGGTGCGCGCCCGTGTCCACCTTGATCCCGGGGATCATGCCGGCAGCGGCCAGCGCCGTTGGGAAGGGCACGCCGCCGCGGGTGGACTGACGGATCGTCTCGTCGTAGAGGATCACGCCGGAAATCCACTCTCCCAGCCCCGGCGTCGTGAACAGCAGCTCGCGATACGCGCGGCGACTCTCCTCCGTGGACTCGAGCCCGATCGAGTCGAACCGCTTCTTGATCGTTCCCGAGCTCTCGTCCGCGGCGAGGATTCCCCGGTCGTTCGCGACGATCTCCCGTGCGGTCCGCTCCAGCTCAGCTGACAGCATCGCGCTCTCCTTTCATCAATCCCGTGACTTTCGCGAGGGGGTGCAGGGCCGAGATCAGGCGCACGGTGCCCGAGCGCGAGCGCATGACGAGCGACTCGGTCTCGACGCCGGCCGCGGAGACGCGCACGCCCCGCAGCAGCGCGCCGCTCGTGACCCCCGTGGCCGCGACGAAGACGTTGTCGCTCGTCACGAGGTCGTGCGTCGTCAGCACCCGCTCCGGATCGAGGCCTGCGGCGAGCAGCTTCTGCCGCTCGTCGGCGTCGCGCGGCCAGAGCTTGGCCTGCATCGCGCCGCCGAGGCACTTGATCGCGGCCGCCGAAATGACCCCTTCCGGCGTGCCGCCGATCCCCATCAGCAGGTCCACCCCGGTCCCCGGCCGCGCCGCCGCGATCGAGGGCGCGACGTCGCCGTCGCGGATGAGGTTGACGCGGGCGCCGGACTCGCGCAGCTCGGCGATCAGCGCCTCGTGGCGGTCGCGCTCGAGCACGACCACCGTGATCTCGGTCGGGTCGACTCTCTTCGCCTCTGCGACACGGCGCACGTTCTCGGTGGGAGAGGCGTTGATGTCGATCGCGTCCGCGGCCTCGATCCCGACGGCGATCTTGTCCATGTAGAAGGCGGCGCCCGGGAAGAACATCGTCCCGCGCTCTGCGACCGCGATCACGGCGATCGCACCCGGCTGGCCGAGCGCGGTCAGCCGGGTGCCCTCGAGCGGATCCACGGCCACGTCCACGTCGGGGCCGCTACCGCTGCCGACCTCCTCGCCGTTGTAGAGCATGGGCGCCTCGTCCTTCTCGCCCTCGCCGATCACGACGACGCCGCGCATGGCGACGGTGTCGAGCAGCAGCCGCATCGCGTCCACGGCGGCGCCGTCGGCCCGCTCCTTCTGCCCCCGGCCGATCCACCTGGACGCCGCAAGCGCTCCGGCTTCGGTGACCCTCACGAGCTCCAGGGCGAGGTTGCGGTCAGGCGCGCTCATTGCTCCGCCGATCCTAGCGCCGCCGCCTCCACGGGTGACGCATCCTCCGGCTCGTACAGGACGACCACGAAACCGGCGGCCAGCACGAGGGCCCCGCCCACGCTCACCCCCCAGCCGAGCCGCTGGCCGAGGATCGCCCAGGCGAGCAGCGCGCCGCTGACGGGCTCGAGGAAGGCGAGGATCCCGATCGCCTGGGCCGTGACGCGGCGCAGCAGCGAGATGTAGACGAAGTACGAGAGGCCCGTGAAGACAACGCCAAGGCAGACGACGTAGAGCGCGTCCACTCCGCTCTCCGGCAGGACCCGCGGAGCCGTGAGTAGGAAGGGCGCGAGTAGCGCCGCCGCGACGAGGAAGCTCCAGAAGGCGATCGTCGCGGACGGCAGCCGCCTGGTCAGTCGCTTCGTCGCGATCACGAGGGCGGCGTACGTGATCGCCGCCCCCAGCCCGGCGGCCACAGCGAGCGGCCGCGCGTGCCTCCCGCCCTCGCCGGCGAGCGCGATGAGCGCGATCCCGGCGCCCGCGGGGACGAGCGCCGCGAGGGCGACGCGACTGCGGCTCTCCGGCAGGAAGACCGGCGCGAGCAGGGACAGGAAGACCGGCGCCGTGTAGACCGTGAGCAGCGCCACGGCGACGGACGAGAGCTTGATCGTCTCGAAGAAGAGGTACCAGTGGCCCGCGAGCACGGCGCCGACGACGAGCAGGCGCAGCGGCCGCTCCGGCAGCCGGATCACGTCCAGGCGCCCGAGTGCCGCCGCGACGGTCCCGATCGCGAGCGCGGCGAGCGAGAGCCGGAAGAAGACGAGCACCGAGGCGTCGAGGTCGACGCCGGCGACGATCACCGAGATGAAGCCCCACGAGGCCGCGAGCCCCGCGACGGAGAGGTTCCAGCGCACTACATCCGGTCCGGCGCCTCGACCCCGATCAGGTCGAGGCAGCGCGCGATCACCGAGCGGGTCGCGCCGCAGAGCCCGAGCCGGAACGACTCCGCCTCGCTGCCGAGCACCTTGTGCTCGTGGTAGAAGCGGTGGAAGTCGTCGGCGACGCGGATCGCGTAGGTGGGGATCGCGTGCGGCGCCCGCCGCTCCGTCGCCTCGGCCGCGACGCCCGGGAACTCGGCGAGCCGCTTGATCAGCTCCCGCTCCCCCGCGGCCAGGCCGGCCGCGCC
>Ga0082335_1002527_pt1 | contig 33806 bp, 28 predicted proteins | sample Subgrocontami58m_FD_72375 | JGI IMG/M metagenome (GOLD analysis project Ga0082335, IMG submission 72375) | Subsurface groundwater microbial communities from S. Glens Falls, New York, USA - GMW37 contaminated, 5.8 m (SPADES assembly) (version 2) ... | reverse complement strand
GTCCCTTGTAAGTGGATAGAGCCTCTCCCCCTTCCCCCCTGCCATAAGAAACGTTAGAACTTTTCTCATTCTAATCTTTTTATGACCTTACTTATCGGCCTCAATGCAAGTCTGACAAATCTCTTGAGGGTTTCTTTGTCAGATATAAATTCGGCAATATTGGGCCCAAGTTTATAATAAACCTTAACGAATAGCCTGCCAGGTAAATTGCCTAAGAGAACCCTGTCCCTGAAATCAGATAATATTCCAACCTCTTCTGCGGACGTGCCCCCATATGCGGCTGTAGCAATAAAACATCCCCCGGATGATGAGCCTCCACCTTCAGTCGTTCCCCTGACACTCACCTCATTGGAATTGCTACTTTCATTATTGCCATTATCTACAGCCCTCACTATATAGAAGTACTTTACAAGGTTTTCGAGCTCTGTATCGTCAAACGTAGCAGTTGTAATAACAGTGCTATTGCGTTTGGCAAAACCACTGCCGCTTGTCGTGCTGCGATATACATTATAACCTGCAAGGTCAGTCTCTTTATTTGCTGTCCATGTGAGTGTAACCTTATCAGTGCCGCTCGTTGCGACTAAATCGGCAGGGGCACCGGGTGCAGCATCAACTGGTTCGGCACTCACCTGTGAAGAGAAGTTACTCTCATTGCTTGCAGTATCTACAGCAATAACCTTATAAAAATATGTAGTTCCATTTGTCCTGCCTGTATCCTGAAATGTAGATGGTCTATTTATACTGGTATTAATCTTCTCAAATGTCCCTCCACTACTCGTTGCCCTGTATATATTGTATCCATCTAAGTCTGTCAATGTAGTCCCATCCCCATTGGCAGTAGGAGCTGTCCAGCTCAAATCCACTGTGGTATTCCCCGCTGTAGCAGTTAGACCCGTGGGTGGGGAAGGTGCAACACTTGAACCCCTCTCAATAGGTGTAGCGCTCACTTCAGCAGAGAAGTTGCTTTCATTATTCCCGGTATCTATAGCAATAATCTTATAAAAATATGTAGTTCCATTTGTCCTGCCTGTATCCTGAAATGTAGCGCCTGTATTCACACTGCTGTTTATCTTCTCATAAACACCACTTGAACCCGTTCTTCTATATATATTATACCCTGCCAGGTCTGTAAGGGTAGAACCATCCTGATTGGCAGTAGGTGCGGTCCAGCTCAAATCTACGATTGTATTCCTTGCGATAGCAGTAATGCTTGTAGGAATAGCAGGGCTTGAACTACTTCCCCTTATCTGGGGTGTTGCATTGGCGGAACTAGAGAAGTTACTCTCATTAGCAGTAGTCGCAGTGTCAATTGCTGTAACCTTATAATAATACGTAGTGCCGTTGGTCCTGCCTGTATCCTGAAATGAGGGGACAGTAAGGGTAGATGTATTTATCTTTGTAAAAGTCCCGCCGCTTGATATTGACCTGTAGACATTGTATCCTGCCAGGTCAGTGAGGGTAGAACCGTCCTGATTGGCAGTAGGTGCGGCCCAACTCAAATCCACCAGGGTATTCCCTCCTGTAGCAGTTAGTCCTGTAGGTGATGCTGGGGCAGCATTGTTACCTCTTACCTGAGGCGTTGCGCTGACTGCTGAGGCGAGAACACTTTCATTAGGGACGTCGTCTATGGCGCTTACTTTATAAAAGAATGTAGTGCCGTTAGTAAGGCCTGTGTCCTGGTAAGTTGTAACTGTCACGGTTGATGTATTTATCTTTGTAGAAACCTCACCAGTGGCTATAGACCTATAGACATTATATCCAGCCAAATCAGTCAGTGTTGACCCATCAGCATTCTGTGTAGGTGCAGTCCAGATTAAATCTACCGTTGTATTACCTGCAGTGGCAGTAAGATTGGTCGGCGTCTTCGGTGCTGATGCGTCTGATGGCGTAGCGCTTACCTCCTCTGAATTGCCGCTTTCATTACCTGCTGTATCAATCGCACGAATTACAAAGAAGTATTGCGTGCCATTGGTCCTGCCTGTATCGGTAAAATTACTAACTGTGATATTCGTAGTATTCACCTTTGAAAATGTCCCGCCGCTTGAGGTGCTGCGGAGGACATTATAGCCTGCAAGGTCAGATTCTGTATTATCATTCCAATCCAGAACAATCTGTTTATCCCCGGCAGTAGCAGTCACTCCTGTAGGTGCAAGTGGAACGGTCAATGCCGGACTCCTTGCTGAAAATATATCAAAATTCCCATTCCTGCCATCCTCCCATACAGCATATGCCCTTCCATTAATGTCAACACCTACTGAAGGCAATATCTGAACCTTCCCGCTCTTAATGGTATCATCGTTCACCCTCGCAGGCGCGCTGAAGGTAGAGCCTCCATCTGTAGACTTCGAGAAATATATATCAGCATCCCCGTTCCTGAAATCCCGCCACATAACGGAGATATTCCCTGAAGAATCCACAATGATAGACGGTTGGTCTGCCCTGGGAATGCCTCCTCCGTCTATATTCTTATTCGTGCCGAAACTCGCACCGCCAGTAACGGACTTGGAGAAGAATATATCGCCATCATTGCCGGACGTCCTGAAATCTGTCCATACCACATAGATGTGACCATTAGAGTGGACGGCAACGTCAGGTTCGTCTGCCACTGTAGGGGCTGCCACTGTAGAATCAGCAGCATCATCTACACGAACATTCGTACCCCAGGTAAGCCCATCTGACTTGACATAGAATATATCGCCATTGGTAGAATCGAGTCTGAAATCTCTCCATGCTGCATGGATAGCCCCGGCAGGCTCAACAGCTATTGCGGGTTTTTCAGCCTTTGCGGTCACGCCTGTGTCTATTTGCACATCCGTGTCGAACGTTACGCCGCCGTCTTTGGATTTAGAAACATATATATCCCCGTTATTTCCACTGGTCCTTGAGTCCCTCCATATTATATAGACATCATTGGCCCCTAATGCGACAATGTCAGGGTCTTCAACGGCACCTGTGCTGGCAGCGTCATTTACATAGATGCCTGTAGATGCACCTGTCAGGGTAAAAGTCAACCCGCCGTCCTTAGAATGGGCTTCAAATATGTCTCCATTAGTTGAGTCATTCCGGAAGTCACGCCATGTAATAAAGACATCCCCGCCGCTATTGACAGCTATCGCAGGCTGGTCAGTCTTGACAGTGCTCGTTGCCCCATCTATATTGATTGAGGTAGTCCACGTCCCACCTCCATCAACAGATTTGGAATAATGGATATCGCCATTATTACTCGTTGTGCTAAAATCTGTCCATGTGGCATGGAGAGTCCCGTTAGTGTCTATAGCCAATACAGATTCTCTCTGGTCCCCTGAAGTAGTGGAATTCACACGGACATTTGCTGAGAAGTCCAGCCCCTCAACCATACGAGGGATGAGCAAACTAATGAATACTATTACTATAGAACACTTTATTAACCTTACCAACATTATACTTCTCCCTATCTACTAATACAAACGCAAAAAGTAATTTGTCATTCCCGTGTGTATTAAACGGGAATCTACATTCCTGATTAAGCCTGCAAGTCTGGATTCCCACTTACTATATGTGGGAATGACAGAATAAAAATATGTAAATTTACTTAAGTCGCTTGTATTAATTCAATATCTCCTTAAATCTTGCTGGTATAACATCAGATGTAATGCCCTCTATTGTATCTGCCCATATCACTGCCCCAGCCTTCACATTTATCAATCTGAGATGCAATTTTACCTTAGCATTACGCTTGGTAAGGGGCTCATTTATCAAGTCACCTAATTCAGTAGGCTTACTCGGATACCTGTAGGTCTGTGGCTCAGGTGTAGTGTAAGAGACGCCACTATCCGATATCCTATAGGCGAGTATATATTCTGCTGAAGGCATCCTCACCTTTAGCGCCTCACTCGTCTCTATCTTTGCATCATAGGCAAACGGCTCTTCTTTACCCTTATGTTCTGTCAATAACGCATATGGGAGGCTGCCACTTGCCTCATGAACTATCTGGACGAGTAGTTGGTCATGCTTCTCTATCACCTGGTAGTTATGTTTTGTGAGGAAATTTACCAGAGCATCCTCAACAAATGAGGCAATATTCTTAATCTCTTGTCCTTCCATTTCCATATTGGCAACCACTATACTCCCGCTGCGCGCTCTGATAGATGCCAGGTTCTCATCATTCATCAGGTTATGGAATGCTTTTTCCAGCAAATTCATATTAGTATCATACAGGCTCGGGTCTACTACTGCAGGCTCTAACTGGACAAACAACTCTAATGATCTCTTCCCGGCTCGCTCAGCAGGTTCTATGCGCAAGAGTTTAGAATAAGATTTATAGTTTTTCTTAAAGAGCCTCACATCATAGACATTACCTGATGCAATCTCACCCACAAGGATAGGTGTCTCGCCTATCTCTTTCCCTTCCCATGATACAGAGGCACCTGGCGGCTCTGACGTAATATTTACATATGTCCTTGTCCGTGCAGTGCACCCTGCCAGGAACAATAAAGACAATCCTGCATATACTATAACCTTATATTTACCCATATCATCCTCCCTCATTTCTCCTTTTTGCGGTCCTCTATCTCTTTCGCTATCATCTCTGCCTCTTCTTTTGCATCAAGTCTTTCTTTCTCCTTCCTTTCCTTATCTTTCCTCAGTTCCTCATCAAGCCACATCTCTTCTGTCTTTTCTAATGAAGGTTTCTCTATTATAACTGGCTCCAATTTTTTCTCACCCACGTATTCACGCTCACCCTTCTTTACCTTGACCGATTCTCGTAACTTCTCCTTTGACAAAACAACATGTCTCATAGCAGACTTATGGCCCGGCTCAAGGGCTAACACCTTTTGCATCTCATAGATTGCTTCAGTATAATTCTTTTCGTTATAATAACTTTTCCCTTTATTATAGTATTCTTTTACCCTTGTAGCCCTTATTTTCTCTTCTTTCTTCTTCTCCTCCTCAATCTCTACATGCCTTAAGGCATCTATCTTTTCTCTGGTAGACTTTATCCTCTCATCTGTATCTTTATAATTTGGCTTTGCCTCTTGCGCCTTTTCCCATTCTGAGAGTGCCAATCCATAATCTCCCCTCTTGTAATGCATCATCCCATTTTCATAATGGAGTTTTGCCTTTTCCTGAGAAGGGGTTGGAGATATCTCTGCCTTAGCCTCCTGACTTCTGGTCATCTCCTCTGCCTCTTCAGGTGTATAGATTACTGTTGGAGTAATAAATACCATCAGTTCTGTCTTCTCAGTAGTAGTGTTCTGACTTCTAAAAAGTAACCCTAAAAGCGGAATATCCCCTACGATTGGAATCTTACTCGTCGTCTTGGTCTTGTCATCTTTAATCAAGCCGCCGATTATTATCGTCTGCCCATTTTTTACAACTACAGATGTCTGTGCCTCTCTTGCGCCAAAGGTGGGTGGATTCGTGGGGTCAGTGAATTCCCCTATGATAGTCTCTATCTCCTGTTTGACATTCAGTGCTACATCCCTTTCATTATTGATACTCGGCGTAACAGTCAGTTTAATCCCGACTTCCCTGTATTCATAACTGAAGACCGGGTTACCCAATGTATCAAAACGGATATCTTTTACTATAGGGACATCCTGCCCTACCCTGATTATAGCCTCTTTATTGTTAGATGTCAATATCCTTGGAGTAGAATTTATATTGACCTTTGTTACCTCTGCTAACATATTTAAAAAGGCACCTATATTCGCATTATCTTTTAAGAGCCAGTAAGAAAGACCCTGGGGAGCAGTGCTCAGGCTAAAGTCCTGTAATCCAAAGCCACCTTTTCCTGTGCTACTGTACCCCTTGCTGTCTATCGTATGTTCTTCAAAGAACTTCCATTCTACTCCATATTTAACAGCATCGTTCAACGTAACCTCCACTATCCATGCCTCTATCAACACCTGTGGTGACCTTAAATCAATCTCTTTTAAGAGTGATTCTAATAGAGAGAAATTTTTCGGTGAGGTAGTTACAATTAATGCATTTGTCCGTTCATCTGCTACCATCTTTATCTTGCCTTCCATGCTCGTAGTTACACCAGTAGTCTCAGCCTCTTCTTCTGCCCTTCCATACCTCCGGATAACCCTCGCCCCTTCAGTGGTTTGGGTTTCAGTAATCCCGCCAAATAAGGTATTGAGAAGTGTGCTCACATCCTTTGCCTTTGCATTCTGGAGGAAATAAACCCTTGTAGCAGCGCCTTTATCTATACCCTCTACATCAAGTTCCATTATGAGTGACTGGACTATTCTGAAATATTCACTCGTAGTAATAATGACCAATGCATGCAGCCTCTCATAGGGAATAATCTTTACCTTCCCCAAGACATCTTCCAGGACATTTTTGGCCTCTGCCTCAGTGGGCTGCTGAACCTGGGGCCTGCGCACAACAGTCCGTGTATACTGCCTTGCCACTGCAGAGGCTTGAGCATCAGTAGATGTGAATATCTTATTTAAGACATCTGCGAGTTCAGTCTCATCAGCAAATTTGAGTGGAATTACCCTTACCTCTAATTTACCTGCCGATATCTCTACGTCCAATTGTGCTATGATTTCTATCAACCTCTTTATATTTGATGCAATATCGGTAATAACAAGCGTATTAGTCTTATCACTGGCAAAGACATTGCCATTGGGTGAGATGAGTAACTGGAGATTGGCAATGATAGTTCGTGCCTCTATATGCTTTAATGGTATTACCTGGGTAACCATCTTATCTTCTGGTTTTGCCTCAAGTCCTTCTGTCATAGTCCTGATACTCTTTCTTGTAGCATCTTTCTGAGGCAGGACCTTGGCAAACCCGTCCATCTCCAGTATGGTAAAGCCTCTCAGTTCCAATGATGCCTCTATGATTCTTATCGCCTCATCCTTTGGCAATTTTATCGGGCTTATCACTGTCACCTTGCCACGGACCTGGTCATCCTTCACTATAGTAATCCCGCGGAATTTGCTGTATAACTCAAGGAGCAGGTTTATATCTGTATCCTGAAGATTAAGAGATACCAACTCAAGAACGCCAGGGATTTCTTTCTCTTGAGCCTTAATCTCACCCCCTTGTTCTTCTGCATTAGATGCTACAGTTGTAAATAATAAAATAAACAAACCGAGACTAATTAAATTATTTCTAATATTCATCACTGTGCCTCCTCTGGTGGCATTATACCTGGTGGCATACCCTCTGGCATACCTTGATATGGATAAGGAGCAGGATAAGTTGGCGGATATACAGGAGTAGTAGGTGTAGATGACGGTGTCCCTGTTTCTCTTCTCCTTCCCCTCGTGCCAGACACTGGCCTGGTTCTCCCGAAATCCCCTGGGGGCATGCCTATCCCCATGGGTGGGAACCCGGTCTCCTTACTCTCTCTTTCCAATACCATCTCTAATCTATCCCCTTTACTCTGAAGCAGAACCTTACCTTCTTCAATATCAACTATACTCACCCCATTTATCACTTCTCCACTGGCTAATATTGCCCCTTTTGAGGTAGCCTTCTCCTCTAATAGGGCATGGAACTTATTATCAAAGAATACTATGCCTGTAAGTATCATCCCTTCTACTTCTGTCACCTTCTTTGCCGTTTCCTCTTTTATCTCAGGTTTAACCTCAGGCACAGGAGTAACAGATGGAGTAGAGACAGGACTTGAGACCTTTGGCGGTGCAAATATATTCCTCTCTTCTACGATAGAATAATCAGACAATCGCTTCCCCACTACCTCAGCATAAGAGAAAGTCTCTAAACCACAGAATAATACGAATGTCATTGCGAGCGTAATATAGGCAATCTCTGTAAACTTCATTTTACTCCTCAAACGATATCGTTGCTATTAACAATTCGCCCTGGAGAAGACGAGAGTCCTTGTCCTTAGGCTTAAGTTCTAACCTGCGCATATCCAAAAGTTGAGGCATATTCTGAAGCGCCCATAGAAATTTGGTAAGTGAGCCTAAATTGCATTCTATCTTCACCTCAGTTGACAGTTCCCTGTAAAAGCCAAATTCCTTATCTGACAGGAATTTCATGTTTACTATCTTTATGCCTGACTCTTTTGCCATCCCTTCTACCCTGGAAAGTAGCACTGACTGGAATTCTCCTTTAGGCACCTGCCATTTTGCTTTCTCAATGAGAGGTTTAACCTGTTCCATTATCTCTTTATCTTTTTTTGCATCTCTCTTGTGCCTTTCAAGTTCCACTTTCTTTCTAACTATCTCTTTCTCTGTCCGCTTCCAGTCATCTATCAGTGGCTCAGCTACAATTAGATAGAAGAGAATTCCCATAGCAACTGCAAGACAAATCAGAAATATCGCCTTCTCACGGCGTGAAAGGCGCGAATAAAACAACTTTAACTGTGTGCGTATAAGCCCCAGGGTCTTATTCATAGGGGTATTCAAGATTCTTTCCTCTTATTCTGGCAATATATGCCGAAATCAATAGATTCTCCTGAGCCTTCAGTATATTTGAGTTCAACCTTGTCAAAGTATCCCATCCTCTGAAGGATGTTTACCATGCTGCTTATAGAAGAGCGTGAGCCTGCCTTCCCTGTAATGTCCAACCACTCATTCTTTTTAAACTTCAGATTGGTAAAATAGATATCAGGGGGACTAAATTTACTCAATGCCAATAAGACCTCAAGGCTCGTTGCACCCTCCCATTGGTATTCTTCTATAACTCCCTTTTGTTTATTTATCCATTCAACCTGGGTATGGATTAATCTTAACTCATCCAATTGGCTGTCTAATGCGTCTCTATGGGACAAACTCACCCTTACCTTATCAGTAAGGACAATGACCATCCCTGCTATAGTCAGGGTAACAAGAGTAGTTATTGCCAGCCTGAGAAGTTTTCTATTCTTTTGTCTCTTCTCTTCCTCTACCCATGCCGGGATGAGATTTACCTCTATGCCATTTTTAATATTCTTCCTTAAAGCGAGCCCTACAGCAGTTGTAAAGAGTGGCGCCATATCAGGTGTAATAGATACTGATGGACCATAGGATATATTCTCAAGCGGATTTGCTATCTTAACATCAATACCTAACCTATCCCTCAGTATATCCCCCAGCCCCTTTAACCTTGCCCCTCCACCAATCAATAATATCTTCTCAACCTTGCCGCTATACTGTTCAATCTTATATGCATCCAAAGAACGCCTGATTTCATTTATGAGGCTCGCCACCCATTGCTTGGTAACCCTGGCTATAGGCGACTCTGCTAATTCCCCAGCCTCAGGTGCAATGAGCCCGTATTCCCTCTTTAGCCTCTCTGCCCTTTCAGAATCTATATTAAGTTCTTTCTGCATCATAGAGGTCAGTTCATCACATGATATAGAGGCACTGCGTGTAAAACGTAATATGCCATCCTTTATGATATTTATCTCTATCATCCGTGAGCCGATATCTATAAGTGCTATAACAGGTTTTTCCTTTAACTGATTTGTATTACTGATAGAATTAAATATAGCAAAGGAACTCATATCAATGATGTCGGGTTTTAACCCGCATTCTTTTAATAACTTCAGGTGTTCCTCAATAATATTCTTTTTTACTGCTGCCAACAGGATATTAGACCCGTCCTCTATCCCTCCATCTAAAATCTGAAAATCCATCTCTGCCTTATCTAAAGAGAATGGAATCTGCTTCTCGGCTTCAAACTTAAGCATCTCCCCAATTTCCTTCCTGTCCTTAGATGGCAGTGTAAGATATTTCACGGCTGCAAGGTATCTGGGGATAGAAGATATAACTGTGCCAGGTCTGATATGATTGTCTTCTAATAATTTCTGGACAGTATCCTTGACTGCCTCTTTATCGGGAAGTTTCTTATCCTGTTTATTATAAGGTATCTCTTTTGAGAGGGCCTTCACAATCTCTAATCCCCCCCTGGGAGATTTTCTTATCTGGACTATCTTGATTGAACCAGTGCCTATGTCCAGGCCTGTTACAAGTTTACTCATCCCTCTCTCCAATATATTATCTTTAATCCTCTCGCTGAGGAGTCTCTCTTGAGGATTGCTGTAATGGTTCTCTTTGTATTATAATCCTTTAATCTGCCTGTAGACTCCACCCTGAAGATTGATGACCTGACATCTATATGCTTCATGAGTTTTCCTGTCCATCCTTTTTTATTCTCTTCCTTAAGAGTTACCAGAACATCAGAGACGGACGGCAATTTTAATATGTCCTGGGGATTCTTAAAAGGTTCATCATCATCTGATGGTTCAATCCCGTCTATGCCAGACCTCTCTTCTATGATAGACTGGGGTAAAGACTCCCCAAATTCTTTAAATACAGCCTCTAATACCTCAATAGGGGCTGTGTTGATATTTATCTTAACAGATTCTTCTTTGGGTGGATATACCCTGACAATATCTGCAATACCTTTTGACTCACCTGACCCATAGAAAACATCAGGCGTAATCCCCTTGACAAGTAACATCTCTTCAACAGTATCCAATGGGCCATTCTTACACTCATATGGATTTGCAATGCCCTTGTAATAATCCTCTTCTGCCCCGTTAAGCCTGTGAAGGTCATCTGAGTCAATCCAATCTAAAAGAGAACCTACTATAGATTCTTTATTATCAGAATTAATTGAATCAAACAAGTATTTTACCATACTATCCATTGCCTCGTCAACAGCATTTATGGGGAATTTTCCCATTTCGTCAGTTATTTTAATAGAATATGTCCCGATGAGTTTCCCATCCTTATCCTTGAATTCAAATTCCCTCACCTGGCTTCTATGGACAGAATTGCTTAAAGTTCTCTTTTCTATTTCTTCCTTTGTATAGAAATATTTTTTGAGATAATCTTCAGATAAAGAATCAAATTCATTGTTATCTCGCGAAAGGTCTGCCATTATAACTGTGAGGCCGGATTTCGCCAATAACAATGCCTGAAGATTGTTCTTATGATACCTTGCAATCCTGATATCTACCCTGACAGTGCGGACAAATGCCAATCCTATGAGAGATAATAAAACCAATACCCATAGGGTAACAACGAGTGCTAATGCCTTTTTACCCATCTTATTTGTCTAATTTAACATCACATCTTCCGTAGTTGAAAAGGTCTCTTTATATTCACCCTTTTCATCATATTGAATCACAATAGTTATCTCTATGGATTTAGGTAATATATTCATCCCGCCAGGGGGCATTCCCGCAACACCTGCCGTAGGCACTTCCTCATTCCCCCATTCATCCTGCCATGAATCCCCGTTATAGTATCTGAACCTTACCTCATTTATCATCGGGAGTAGTTCCTCTGAGTTTTTAATTATCTCACTTTCTAAATTTTCCTCATTAGTCAGATTCAGACTAAATAATGAAACAGGGATAGGTTTTACTTCATCATATTTCCATAGGGCTTTGCCTTTCTCCCATCTTGAATCTGCTATAAAATATGTAACGCTGTGCAAATCATATTTGTTCATTCCTTCTACAAGACCAGGAGGCATAGCACATACAAAATTTAACTTTTCATGTCTACCGACAAATTTAATAGCAGGATTATCCGGATTTACAAAGATAGACCTTATCTCACGAGACATCTGGTCTAAAGTAACCCTTACATTCTGATAGACTGTAGTCTTGGAGTCAGTTTTCTTCCACGTGGAAAGCCCTGCCCTGAAAGCCCCATATACCGCTCCTATTACCACGGTCGTTATCAACAATGCCAGCATTAATTCTACCAGGGTAATTCCATTTCTTTTAAATATATTATGCATTGAAATTTAGCGTCCTTCTGGTAAATTTGTAGGGGTTTGATTCATCAAACCCGAACCAGCAGGCGCCATAAATGTCGCCCCTACAGTACTTTTATTAGTCATATATGTAACAAATTCAACTTCCTCTTTAACCCCTCTCTCAACCCATGAAACAGTGAGGTTCACCAAATTTATGGGCGGTTTTGTCTCTTCACCTTCTTTATGCACTTCTTCCCCCCTGCTTCTGTCACGCAAATTTTCAGGTATAAGGCTGTCCAATTCCACCGAAGAGGCTTCCAATTCCCATCTGAAACCAGGATATTCCTTGCCAAAATCTCCTGAGAGACTCTCTTTTGCAAGAGAGTCCTCTTTTTCTAACTCAAGAATTTTAGACTGAGCCAGAAATGTGGCTATGGTAGAATTATAACCTGTCCTGGCTGCCCTTAAGGCGGAAGAAAATGACTGTAAAACAGTCACTATGCCAATTGATAATATAGCCATAGCTACCATAACTTCTAATAACATGAACCCGAAACATCTTCTTCTACTCAATGAATTCATAGTCAATGACCTTTACCCTGCCAATGCCTTTTAATGTGATTATGGTATATACCCTCTTCTTTTCATTCATCAAGTGTAATATGCATTTCTCAGACTTGCCATCAGGCATGAATGTGGTATATCCAGTCCCTTCTCTAATATTTGATTGACGCGGCGTAGTAATATCCCTTATAGCAACTCCATTAGCAAGTTCATAATACCTTCCTGAAAGTTTATATTCAGATTTTGAAGACGCGGGCTCCTTCTCTACTGAAAGCCAATACCTCCTTGCGTCAATATCGTAATTGGCACGGTAATTCAATCCATCTGTTATAGCGCTATACCTTGCCATTGCCATCATAGCGGCTATGCCCCTTGCACTGCTCATAATAGATGTATCTCCTATAGTGCCTGTAAGTCTTACCCCCACTATACCGGCCACGATGGCAATAATTATAACTACTATAATTATCTCTATGAGGGTAAATCCCCTGTCACCCGGATTGATGTAAGGACGGGACGTCATCCCCACCACCCTCTACCCCATCTGGTCCAAATGACTCCAGGTCATAATCTGGATGGATAGCACCTGGGGACTTATAGTAATAAGGATTACCCCATGGGTCATTAGGTATGCTTTTCTTAAGATATGGCCCTTTCCAATTTGGGAGGTTGCCAGGATTATGGACGAGTTCATCAAGTGTGGCAGGGAACCTGCCATTATCTAACTCAAATTGGTCTAAGGCAAGCCCTATGTTCTCTGTCTGTGCAAGGGCAGCAGCCCTCCTTGCCTCTTCTGTCCTTCCAACAAACCTCGGCAGGACTACAGCAGCGAGAATTCCTATGATAATTACAACGAGCATGATTTCAATCAGGGTAAACCCTTTACTCCCATTCAATTTCATATATCTCACCCCCTCCTATCTTACAAATGCGCTCATTTCAAATACAGGCAATAACATTGCCATGACTATAAACCCAACTATACTCCCCATTACAAGTATCATAACCGGCTCAATCAAAGAGGTCAATGCCTTTACACCGCTTTCAATTTCCCTGTCGTTTGTATCAGATATCCTGCTCAATGCATCGGGCAGATTACCAGTCTCTTCTCCTACTGCAATCATATCAATCACTATGGGCGGAAATACCTGACTCTTGAATAATGTGCTTGCCAAACCTTCACCCATTTCAACTTTTGTATATGAGTTATCTATCTCTTTAGAAAGAACCTCATTCCCTGCCGTATCCCTCGCCATACCCAATGCCAAAAGGAGCGGCACGCCATTCTCAAGCAATGTCCCTAACGTGCGGGTGAATCTTGAGATTATAATCTTATTTAACAAAATACCCATCACGGGAATTTGCAACTTAAATCTATCAAGTAAGAATTTCCCATCCTTTGTCTTGATATACCGTCTGAGTGCCCATACAATCACACCTATTACTATGATATAGAGAAACCACCAACCCCTTATATGTCCGCTTATTGCTATCAGAATCCTTGTGGGCATAGGCAATGTCCTTCCAATATCCTCAAACATCACCACAAACTTTGGTATGACATACCCCAATAGGAATAGAACCGTCCCAATCCCTACTAATGCCATTATTACAGGGTAGGCTAGGCTTGAGCTGACCTGTCGCTTTAGGTCTTCTTCCTTTTCAAGCCAGTCAGCCAATCTATTCAGTGCAGTGTCAAGAACTCCTCCTGCCTCTCCAGCCTTTATCATGCCAACATAGAGGTCAGGGAATACCTTTGGATGTTTTTTTGTAGCCTCGCTAAATGCCATACCATCACGGACACTATTCTTCAATGACTCTATAATTGCTTTTAAGTTCTCATTCTTAGTCTGCCTTATTAAGACCTCTAAAGCCTTAAGTAGAGACACGCCTGCATTAAGGAGGCTGGATAACTGCCTCGTAAATACAGCAAACTCTTTGCCGCTAATCCTGCGGACAGTCCCCTCGCGGGGAGGGTTCCCACTCTTTGCAGAGGTGAGTTTCTCAATGCTTTTTCCCTTGAGTCCCTTGCCTTCCCTCAAGGTAACCTTAAGCGGGAAATATCCCTCTGCCTGTAACCGCACTACAACTGCCCGCTCATTCTCAGCCTCTATAGTATCAGTTACCCTCTCCCCTGTCTTCAACTTAGCTTCATAGGTAAATACCGGCATATCTTTTACTACTCCTCTTCAGCGACTCGCAGCACCTCTTCTATAGTTGTCAGTCCTTCCTTCGCATTATCCCATCCGGCATCACGCAGGGTCTTCATGCCCAATTTTTGTGCCTGATGCTTTATCTCGCCAGCCGATGCCTTCTTCAGTATCAGGTTTTTTATAGGCTCTGTGATAAGAAGTATCTCAAATATTGCATTCCTGCCCTGGTATCCTGTATGCCGGCATTCATCACAACCTTTTTCTCTATAGAGGACAAAATCTTTTCCCTCAGGGACAGGAAAACCCATCTCTTTCAGATAATCAGCCTCAGGCCTATATGGCTCTTTACATTTAGCACATAAGATACGCACCAGCCTCTGTGCTACGAGCCCCTCTATAGAAGAGGCTATCAGAAACGGCTCTATACCCATATCTGTAAGGCGCGTAATTCCACCGGCAGCATCATTGGTATGAAGGGTGCTAAAAACTAAGTGGCCTGTAAGTGCGGACCGTATAGCTATCTCTGCAGTCTCAGCATCCCTTATCTCGCCTACCATAATAACATCAGGGTCCTGCCTTAATATTGCCCTTAAACCCGATGCAAATGTAAGGGCTATCTGCGGCTTGACCTGTATCTGGCTTATGCCTTTTAATTGATATTCAATCGGGTCTTCTATAGTTATAATCTTCCTCTCTACCGAGTTTATCTTACTCAAAGAGGCATAGAGCGTAGTCGTCTTTCCACAGCCTGTAGGGCCTGTAACTAATATAATGCCATGCGGTTTTTTAATAAGGGAGTTGAGTATTTTCAGGTCCTCATTAGATAATCCTATCTGTTCAAGTCCCAATAATAGAGTAGACTTGCTCAAGAGTCTGATATTTACACTCTCGCCAAATATGGTGGGTATAACAGAAACCCTCAAGTCAATATCTTCATCTGTAACCTTTACCTTAATCCTGCCGTCCTGTGGAAGGCGTTTCTCGGCAATATTTAAATCAGCCATTATCTTTATTCTTGAAACGATTGCTGAATGGAACCTGTTGATAGTGGTAGGCGTGGGTGTCTCATGGAGTATCCCATCAATGCGGTAGCGAATCCTCAATTCATTCTCAAACGGCTCTATATGGATATCTGTTGCCCTGCTGTGGAATGCCTCAAGTATTACCTGGTTTACAAATTTGATGATAGAGGCATCACTGGACATGTCACCTATGTCAAACTTCTCTCTAACAGTGACAAGTTCTTCCTTAGACTCTGCCGCTATCTTTTCCATAGTAGCAGCACCAACCCCGTAATACTTCTTTATTGCACCATCAATATCCCTCTTGCTTGAGATGGCAGCTTTAACCTCATAGCCAAGCAGGAGTCTTATATCATCTAAGGTATGGATGTCTAATGGGTCAGATACTGCGACTGTCAGGACGCCATTTTCTTCCTTAATAGGGATGAGGTTATGTGTATATACAAAATTGGCTGGTATCTTTGATATTATAGATGGCTCTATCTTAAGATTTGAAAGGCTGACATAAGGGATGCCTAATTGGGATTCCAGGGTCTTAAGCAGGTCTTTTTCACTCAGGAATCCCAATCCTATCAGGACATTACCTAATCGCTCACCTGTCTTCTTATGTTCTTCAAGACCCCTTTCTAATTGCTCCTTTGTCAGCACCCCTGATTTTATCAGGAGTTCGCCGAGCATCTCCTTTCCTTCCTGAACCATTACTATTTCGCCTCTGGTTTATATAACAGGACAGAATCAAACCAGCAATTATACCAGTTAGTATTATGGCTCATGTCTATGGTGAGGACATTCTCCCCCTGCTCACTAGCTATCTGGACAGCCCTCTGTTTCTCTTCTTCTGATTTAGGAGATTCAGGGAAGAGGTCTATTGCCTGGATAAATTTCCCATTCAAATACACCTTAAGTTCCTCTGTGGATATATTCTTGTCGCCGCCACTCTCAGACATGATATCCATAACGAATATGAGGTCCTGTGCCTGTTCTAATGAAAAATGTAAATTTATCGTATGGATAAAATTGGCTGAGCCTTTACCATAGATTGCTGCCGGGAATGCATTATCGGAACTGGTGTCTACACTCCCTGTAACAGCATAAGGTATACCCATATCAAGCCAGCTCTCATCATGGGTCCCGCAAGAATATATTATCTTCTTTGGACTGTCTACAGCTCCCTTTTCCACATCCTCACAATACGAATTGGCTGCAAGGCATATAAAAATCCCTGCAATGATAAGATTCTTAAGATTCATGTCAACCACCTCAATTCTTAAGCGAAACTGTAGGGGTCGGATTTATCCGACCCGAAAGAACGGGCGTCATAAATGTCGCCCCTACAATCCCTTATTCTATTTTACTACTTCGGATGTCTCTTTCGCCTCCTCTAATAACTCTAAATGTCTTTCAATCTTTGCCTTTTTCTTAAGGCTCTCCACAAACCCTTTATACTCGTTCATCTGCTTTTCTCTTAAGACCATCTTCTCCACTCTATCCTTTGCATTAGAGAACTCTTCCTCCCTTGCAGGCTGTTTCTCCTCTAATTTAATTATGTGATAACCAACCTTGCCTTTTACAGGCTCGCTTACCCCGCCTGCTTCCATTGAAAAGGTTGCTGTTTCAAATGCTGCATCAAATCTCCTCTTACACTGATTCCTGTCCATGTATCCCAAATCACCACCACGGCCCTTTGTCCGCACATCCTGAGACTTCTCTACTACCAAATCCTCAAATTTGGCACCTTCTCCTAACCTCTTGATTAATTCCTTTGCCTCATCCTCAGTAGTCACCTGGATATGCCTTATTTTGGCCTTTTCTGGAATTTGAAAATCTTTCTTATGGTCATTAAAATACTGCTCTGCCTCTTCGGCGCTAACCTGAATCTCTTTCATCTTTTCCTGCATCAACGCCTGAATCATAACCTGCTTCTTCATGTCCTCTACTCTCTGTAGGACGTCTTCTTTCTTATCAATGCCCTTCTTCTTTGCCTCCTGGAATAACAATTCAGATTCAATCCACCTCTCCACCATATCTTTTTTCATATCAGGTGTAACTGACTTCATCTGTGGCATACGCATATTCTCAAGTTGTTTATCAAGTGCCTCTAAAGTCAATGCCGACTTATCCACCTTTGCCACCAGGGCATTGCCACCCTTCTTGCTATCCTTCCCATCTAATGATTGGCTGAGAATCACCAATCCCACCATTGCAAAACATATCCCAACCCACAACTTCTTCCGTCTATCCATTACCTTCTCCCCCTTTCTCTATCCGATTACTTACTCTCAATACCTAACTTCTTCATCTTATACCTTAGGGACGTCCTCGGTATACCTAAAACCTTGGCTGCCTTGGTCTGGACCCAGTCTGTCCTGTTCAATATATCAATTAGTTGCTCCTTCTCCCAATCCTGTAACATTGACCTGAGATCCATACCTTTAGGCATAATCTCAAGAGGCGCTTCTTTTACCTCTATTATCTTCATGGGCTTAGGATTGGAGACTGGCAGAAGCAGATGCTCTGGTCCTACTTCCTCTTCATCCCCTACTAAGACTACAGCCCTTTCTATGACATTCTCTAATTCTCTCACATTCCCTCGCCAATTATAACTCATCAATGCCTCATTACTTTGAGGGATGAGTTTCTTCATTGAGCTATTAGACTTTCTCCCATATTTGGTCAGAAAGAAATTCGCCAGAAGCGGGATGTCCTCTTTTCTCTCCCTCAAAGGAGGCAGATAGATAAATACAACATTCAACCGGTAATAGAGGTCCTCTCTGAATTCGCCTCTCTTTATCGCCTCTTCCAGGTCCTTGTGAGTAGCAGATACAATGCGCACATCAACCTTAAGCGTCTCTGTCCCGCCAACACGTTCAAATTCCTTCTCCTGTAAGACCCTGAGTAGTTTCACCTGGATAGATGGGGATATATCACCAATATCATCTAAGAATAATGTCCCTCCATCTGCCAATTCAAATCTGCCTTTCCTCCTGCTTATGGCACCTGTAAATGCACCTTTTTCATGCCCGAAGAGTTCACTCTCCAACAGGCTCTCACTAAGGGCAGCACAGCTTACTCTCACAAGAAGTTTGTCGCGCCTTGCACTCTTATAATGGATGGCACCTGCTATCAATTCCTTTCCTGTCCCACTCTCACCCCTTATCAGGACGGCTGAATCGCTATTGGCAACCTTATCCACAGTAGCATAAATCTCTTTCATCATTGGGCTATTTCCGATGATATGTCTATTGTATTGCGTCTTTATTTCCTCTCTTAAGAATTCCCTTTCTTCTACTACACGCCTCTTATCCTCAATACTCTTTATTAAGAGTTCCATCTCATCAATAGAAAATGGCTTGTTTATATAGTCGTATGCACCTGCCTTCATAGCAGCCACTGCTGTCTCAACACTGCCAAAGGCGGTAATGACTATCACATAAGTGTCTGGATTGAGTTTCTTGGCAGCCTTCAATAACTCCATGCCATCCATACCCGGCATCCTTATGTCTGTAATGAGGATGTCGTATGTCTTTCCTTTTAGTTCATCCAATGCCTTTAAGCCATCATTTATACCGGTTACAGAATGTCCGCTCTCTCCTAATGCGTTCTTCAGCCCTTCACGCACACTATCCTGATCCTCTGCAATTAAAATAAGACTCATACTATCCTCCTTTTATACCACAGCACCATTTGCCGGTAATCTTATAATGAATTTCGTAGTCTCCCCCTTCTTACTCTCTACCTTTATGGTTCCACCATGCCCTTCTACTACCTTATGGGCTATCGCCAGACCTAATCCTGTCCCTTGCGGCTTGGTAGTAAAGAAGGGATTGAATATCTTGTCAATATTCTCAAGAGGTATAGGAGGACCATCATTTGTAAATTCTATTTCCACACACCGCTTAAGGTTATGCTCATTGCCACCCGCCCCATCTTGGACATCCCTTACATAGATATGCAGGTTACCACCTTCTACCATAGCCTCCTGGGCATTTATTATCATGTTTAAGAAGACCTCTCTCATCCTATCAGTATCAACCTGTATATCAGAATCATTCTTATCATAGTGCTGATGGACACGGACATTACCCTTTGACAACTTAGGCATTGAGACTGAAAGTGCATTGTCTATTATATTGCTTATCCTGGCATGGTCAAAATTAAATCTCGTGGGCCTGGCAAAATCCAGAAATTCGGTAATGATTCCATTGAGGCTCTTTATCTCCCTTATGATACTATCTACCAATTCTGTCCCTTCCCGCCTCTTGTCTAACTTTCTCTTCAGGAGTTCTGCAAACACCTGCATCCCTTCAAGAGGGTTACGTATCTCATGAGCCAACCCTGCTGACAACTCACCCAATGCCGCAAGCCTCTCTTTCAGGTGAACCCTTCTCTGGAGTTCTTTTATCTCGGTAATATCTGTGAAGAAACCAGCCGAACCTATAACCTTATTCTCTTTATCTTTTAATATAGAGGTATTCAGCCCGATAGTTATCTCCCTGTAGTTTCCTGCCTTTGTCGTAAGACCGTAGGCACTGTATGGCTTTTCTTCCTTCAGTGTCTCCACGATTATATTTGCCAGCTCAGGCTGCATCTTCAATACCTCCATACAATCATTTCCTATCACGTCCCTGCCATGTAATCCTAAGATTTCCATTGCAGCCCTGTTGAGCGTAGTTATCCTCCCTTTCAGGTCTATCGTGATTACACCTCCACTGATGCTCTTCAGGATATAATCGTTATAATTCATCTGTTCAATCAAGGATGTATTGAGTAACCTGATAGGCCTGACAAGAGGGCCTGTCAGTATAATGGAAAGAATCACAGCGGGAAACAAACTAATGAACCCTATCCAGAACAACCTCGTCCTCAATTGCTCCACTACCTCATGGACGCTAAATGTCGCATCTGCACCCAATATCCCCACTGTAGCGCCATCTCTATCCCTTATCGGGGCATAGGCAGATTTGTATAATTTACCATCTTTTCCATAATAACTTTTTGTGTGGACGCCGCTGCCCATCCTGACTTCTTCTATTTCTCCTGAATCTAATTTTACCTTGGGACATCTACTGCCTATCTTTATCCCATCTTCAATGTCTACTAATGTCCTCTTTCTATTATCAAAGATATAGATATTGTCTATGTCTGCTGTATCAGATATGTTTCTGATAGTTGACTGCAGCCACTTGTATAGATATGTCTCTTCATCGCCAGGTGTGAGGAGTTTCAGTGAATCAGTCTTTATCAAGGAACTTATCGTCGTTGCAAATGAAACGAGGCTCCTCTCTGCCTCATGCTCATAGTTCTTCTTTGTGCCATAATAGACGAGCCAGCCAGTCATATTCATGAATATCAGGACGAGGAGGAGGATAGCGATGATGAGCCTTGCCTGTATTATCTCCCGTTTGATGATTGGCTTCTTGTCCGCAGCCATTTTACTGTGTCTCCCCAGGGGCCGAACCCCTCAATGCTTCAATTTTAGTCCTGGCAACGGCCACTAACCTATCTAACTGCATTGAATAGGGCTCCCTTATCTGGCGGCCAGGCTGCTTTGTGCCAGGTGCGATTGAAATCCCCTGCCCCATCTCTACGACAGCCTTAAAACTTTTAATAGCCTCTGGACGATTACCCAACCGCTCGTATAAATTTCCCATAAAGAACCACGCAGTTGAAATATCTGTATCCTGAGAGGATTTATCCTCTATTATCCTCTTATAGGTCTCTATCGCCTTATCAAATCTACCCTGTCTTTCGTATGCATTTGCCATCAAGCCAAGTATAGTCCCTGGCCTTGAAGATAGGACAGAAGGAGGCGTAATATGCTCAATAAATACATCGGTCCTCCCTGGCACAGGGGTTGTCAATACAGGATAGTAGATTGAACCTCTCTGGAAATTCAAATCAAGGAGCTGCTGATATGACTCCAATAACTTATCATATTCCCCTGTAGACTCGTATAATCCTGCCAGAGAAAATAGTGCGAGCCATGTAAACTCTTCAGTGAGGCTTTCCTGGGCCATCTTTTTAAAAGCTGCCTCTGCATCCTCATACTTGTGGCTATTCTTATCCCGACAAGGATAGACCTTGCCATGGGCAACCATTCCACATAAGGGAAGGGTCTTATAGATATTGGCAATGGATAAGTAGGCACGGATGATATTCATCTCTAATGTCTGGGGAGGCAGGAACTTAGGTTTCTCAATAACAGGAGGGACAGGTTGCCCTGGTGGTTTGTCCCCACCTTTTTTGCGGAATTCCCTCATCTCTTTAGAATAAGTTCTCATAGCCTCTTGATAAGGCTTCATCTTCTCTTCATATATTTTATATCCCGCTACTGCCTGGGGATAAGATTCTTTGGATAAACGTATTATTTCCTCATAGGTTTCTATAGCCTTATATGAACTACCTTGTATATTGTAAATATTTGCTATATTGAATCTTATATTGGATAGGAATTGGGTGCGGGAATTTGTCTTCAGGATTTGGTTGTAGAGCAGGAGGGCATCTTCATACTTTCTATGAGATAAATAAAGATTTGCTACAAATTCAGCATTCTCGGCTCTTATCCCCTCGCGGGGAGGGTTCCCACTAAATTCTGTGACATCACCTGGTATCTCCTTTGCTCCCTGCTCCTCTGCAAGAGATTCTAACCATCCTTTCTCTAACAATAAACCCATTCCTAATATTAGAAGCGTGATACATGAGGCGCCAAAAACCCATAATCTTTTCATCTTGCCTCCTGTATATAATATACCACATTGTCAACTTTTAGTCAAGGAGAAAAAGGCTCTTCTTCTATCTCTCCCACTATCTCTTCAATAAGGTCCTCTAATGTGACCAAACCCAATGTCCTGTTACCCACATCTTTCACTATGGCTATCTGTATCTTCTTGCGCTGAAAGTTCTGTAATAGGTCATGCACCCTCTCAGTTGGTGGGACAAAGTAAGCCTTTTGAACTATATCCTGTATGATGATAAGTTGTCTGTTCTCTAATATATGAAGTATATCCCTGATGTAGATTATCCCGACGATATGGTCAATCTCTTTTTCATATACAGGAATCCTTGAATGGCCTTCTTCAGCTAATAACCTTAAAAGCCCTTCACTTGAAGTGCTGAGTTCTATAGATACCATATCCTTCTTCTCTATCATAACGTCCTGGACCAGGGTATCGCCAAATTCAAATATACTGTGGAGCATCTTTCTCTCTTCTTCACCCACTACCCCTTCTTCTTTACCTACCTCAATCATAAGCCTTATCTCTTCCTCAGTAATCAAAGACGACCTCTTTGACACCTTCCCGCCTACTGCCCTTGATATTAAGTTTGGTATCCTTATAAAGACACTTGTGACAGGGTTTAAGAACCGCATCATAAATCGGATAGGTATGGCTATAGCCAATGCGGCCTTATCTGCATGTTGTGCTGCAAGTATCTTTGGAGTTATCTCTGTAAATACTAAAAGCAATATAGTAACTATTACTGTAGCAAGGATTGTACCCCACTCAGGCCCTAATAATTGTATGAATAATGCAGTGGAAATCGTAGAGAATGTCACGTTGACAAAATTGTTGCCAACTAAGATAGTCGTTAGGAATCTGTCAATCTGATGCGTAATTATATCATAAACTATATTGGCACTCTTCACACCCTTACTCACTAAGTGGCGAAGTCTTATCTTATTAGCAGATATTAATGCCGTCTCAGAGAATGAGAAGAAAAAAGAGCCTAAAAGCGAGAGAAACAGAATCACGAGTAAGATTGCTGGTGGAAGAGGTTTCATAATTTAATTCTACAACATGTGTTGCAATTTGTCAAATTAAAAATCGGCTGTGATGCGCATTACCTCCTCTATAGTGGTAATCCCTGCCAATACCTTTCTTAATGCATTATCCCTCAGCGTCTCCATACCTGATGCTGCAGCCACCTTTTTTATCTGGTTGCTATCAGCCCTTTTCATAATCAGTTCCTTAATCTCGTCATTCACATTCAAGACTTCTACCACCGCTACCCTGCCGCGATAACCTGTATTGTTACAAGCCTTACACCCTCTCCCGCGATATAATACATCTGTTGGGATTTCAGATTTAAGCCCTATGTCCTTCAAGGCATCCTGAGGGACCTTAAACATCTCTTTACACTGTCCACATATCTTACGTGCAAGTCTCTGGGCAACGACCATGACCAATGAACTTGATATAAGGAATGGCTCTATCCCCATATCAATTAAACGGCTGATAGCACCCACAGAGTCATTTGTATGGAGTGTACTGAAAGTAAGGTGCCCGCTTAAGGCTGCCTTGACGGATATCTCAGCAGTCTCTTTATCCCTTATCTCACCCACCATCACAACATCAGGGTCAGCCCTGAGAATAGCCCTCAAAGCCGCAGGAAAGGTAAGTCCAATCTCTGGGCGTATATGGATCTGGTTTATACCCATCAGAGAATATTCAACAGGGTCTTCAACAGTGATTATCTGCCTGTCAGGGATATTAATCTGCCTCAAAGCAGAATAGAGTGTCGTAGTCTTGCCGCTTCCGGTAGGCCCTGTTACCAATATTATGCCATAAGGGTGAAGTATGCCTTCCTGAAATTTCTTTAGAGAGTCTTCATCAAAGCCTAATTCCTGAAGTTCCCTGGGCAGGCTGCTTGAATCCAATATACGAATCGTTACCTTCTCACCGAAACTGCCTGGGAGCACATTTACACGAAAGTCCACACCCCGTTCCCCTATCCTTATCTTAAAACGCCCATCCTGAGGGAGTCTCCGCTCTGCGATATCCAACTCTGATATTATCTTTATGCGTGATACTATGGCAGGATACATGCGCTTAGGAAAGGAATGTTTCTCATGCAGGACCCCGTCTATCCTGTAACGAACCCGCACCGCATTCTCGTATGCCTCTAAATGTATGTCACTTGCCCTTTCCTTGATTGCCTGAATTACTATAAAATTTACAAGTTTGATGACTGGTGCCTCCTGGGTCTCGGCCATTATCTGGGCTGTATCAACATCATCTTCTTCCTTCTTAAATTCTAAATCAGACTCTCTGATATCCTTCAATAGGTCTTCTACAAGCCCACTGTCACTGTAACACTTGTCTAATGTCTCGTTCAAATCCGAATCACTTGTAATAACTGCCCTAACTTCACAGCCTGTCATCTGTCTGACATGTTCTATAGCAAGGATATTCAGAGGGTCAGATATTACAACAGTCAATACCTCATCTACTTTAGAGATAGGTATGACCCTGTAATGGCGCGCAGCCTTCTCAGGAATCAACTGGCTTATCTTTGGGTCAATATTAATACGCGAGAGGTTCAATGGCAGGATGTTAAAGGTCTTACTCAAAACTGCAAGGAGGTCATCCTGGGTTATAAATCCGCCTTTGATTAAAATCTCTCCTAAGTGTCCCCCTTTGGAACACTGCTCCTCTTGAGCCTTCTCAAGCGCCTCTTTTGTGATGGCACCTGTTTCAATGAGGATTTTCTCTAACTGTTTCTTTGAAGAACTAACCATCTAACTCTCCCATTATAATATACCTATCTTTTTCTTCCATTTGGATATCAACGTAGAAAAATTCTTATTAGATAATGTATCAGAAGAACCCTCTTTATCTATACCTGCTGCATTTTTGCCATAGTAACGCTCTATAGCATCTAATATCTCTGTCCCGCAAGAAACGTATATCTTAACCACATGCTTTGTCATAGCTGCTACTTCAAAGATAGCCTCTTCATCTAAAGGGTCAGCCATCGCGAGGGTGAGAATATTTCCTATCCTGTCAACTGGCATGAGGCAATACTTCAGAGCAAATTCCCGTGGGACGATTTTCACTATATGTGGCGGTACGGTATAATTACTTAAAGGCAGATATGGAAATCCATATTGAATGCTTAATGCCTTTACTATCTCCTTCTCAGTGGTAAATCCCAATCCCATTAAATTCTCACCTATTGGTTTGCCATTGGCTTCTTGAGCCTTTAATGCCCCATTCAATTCTTCTTCTGTGATAATCCCTTGTTCTACTAATAACTCCCCTATCCGTTTCTTAATCGTCCTGACAGGAATATGTTCTGTAGTTCCATTAACCTTATCACTAATGGGTTTCTCTATAATATCTGTTATACTATCCATTCTTTCTCTCCATCTCCATTTAATGCTATGTCCTGGGACTCCCTGGACCCTGGACTCTTTAGACTCAAGACTAACTTTATTTACTATCTCCTTTATTTTGTCAAGGTCAAAAGGCTTTGTAATATAATCCACTACCCCTAAGGCACAAGAGGCATTAAACGTCTCCGTTTGAGGGTATGCTGTCATCATAACGACTGCAACGTCTTTATCAATCTTCCGTATCTCGCCAAGAACTTTTATCCCATCCATCTCCGGCAATATTAAATCAAGAAATATTAATTCTATCTTCTCTTCTTTAATGAGCCTTATAGCATCCTCTCCAGCATTAGTTGATATGACATCATATCCTTCACTAACTAACAATTTAGAGAGTATGTCACAGATGTCCTGAAGGTCATCAACAACGAGTATCTTTTCCATAATCCACCTTTTAAGTGTAGGGGCGACATTTATGACGCCCGTTGGTTCTGCTTTGAGATTAATTGCGCCGGCAATCGGACCGTAAATGTAGTTCCTTCTCCCGCCTTACTCTCTACCTTTATATCCCCCTTGTGCTGCCTGACAATGCCATAACTTAAACTCAAACCCAATCCTGTCCCTTTGCCAGGTTCTCTGGTAGTAAAGAACGGCTCAAAGATATGCTGCATGTCTTCCTCCCTTATGCCGCAACCTGTATCGTGAATCCTGACTTCTATAAACTGACAGTTCTTTGTGTCATTCTGAGTCCGCCATAGCGGACGAAGAATCTCAATGTTTAAATTCCTATGCCTAAATTTATCTCTAACGGGCCCTGATGTAATCACAGAGGAACTAATAGTAAGCGCCCCTCCACCTTCCATAGCATGGTATGCATTTACTATAATATTCATAAATACCTGCTTTAACCTGTTGCCATCTCCAATGACAGTAGGAACCCCGGAGCCATACTCCTTAACAAGTTTTATATCCTGTATAAGTAATTGATGGCCGATAAGGGAGAGGGTTTCATCCAATAATTCATTTATATTTATCTCTCTAAATTCCGATTCTACGTTCCTGGAAAATTCTAATAGGTCTGAGACTATACTTGCACACCTGTCTATCTCATTTTCTATTGTATCCAATGCATCCTTATACCCGAATCTGGCTATATCTTTTGATAGCAATTGTATATTCCCCAATACTATGCACAGAGGATTGTTAATCTCATGTGCCACCCCTGCAGCCAACTGTCCGAGGGCTGTCAGTTTCTCCTGCTGAACTAACCGGTTCAACACATCCCTGTTCATTTCTTTGATAAGGTACCAACCCAACAATATTATCACAGCAGTAATAAAGGATACTACGGCAAGGTTCCCTTTGGAAGCCATAACAGAATTGCCGTATACCTTTACGAGGTAGAATATAACAAAGAGTGGTATCAGTGAAACTAAGCCAAAGGCAACCTTGATTTTAGAGGTAATGTCTCTATGATTTAAAGATAGACTTTCAAACATTCCATTATGTTCCTACAACCTTTCTCACAATATCTACCACATTTCTTATACCTGAGGGTTTACGGATACAGCCGAGTGCCCCTTCCTTAACAGCCTTATCTATGAGGCTGTCTACAGCATAGCCGCTTATCAAAAACGCCTTAATATCAGGCCGTATCTTCTTAAGTTCCAGGAATGTCTCAACGCCATTGAGCTCAGGCATACGAACATCTATAAAAGAGAGGTCAAACTGCATCTTTTTTGTCTTCTCTAACCCCTCATAGCCATCCTTAGCAGTTTCAACAATATACCCTTCGTTGCTCAATAACTTGTAGAAAACATCCCTCATGCCTTCTTCATCATCAATCACCAATATCTTTTTCATTACCTTCCTCTGTAGGGGCGACATTTATGACGCCCGTTGTCGCGGGTTGAGATAAATCAAATCCCTACTATTCTCATGTTTCTCATGTTCTTTTGACGGCAATACTATCGTAAATATTGTCCCTTCCCCAACCTCACTTTTTACCTTTATACTTCCACCCTGTCTTTCTACTATACCATAGCATATACTCAAACCCATGCCAGTTCCCCCACCTCCTGCTTTGGTGCTAAAAAACGGGTCAAAAATCCTGTTCAGGTTTGACCTGGCTATACCTTTGCCTGTGTCCTGAATTATTATCTCAACAGAATACTTTTCATATGGCCGTGTAGTTATGTCCAGCCTCCCCCCTTCCGGCATAGACTCTTTTGCATTTACGAGCATGTTTAATAAGAGTTCACGGAGCTCGTTTCTATTGGCAACTATCTTCGGCCCCTCACCTGATAAGTTCTTTATCAATCTTATGCCATTAACCTCTAATTGCTCTTCCAAAAGCGAGAGTATTTCTACAATAGATTCATTGACATCTAATGGCACAAACTCCTTTTCGGTTTGATTGGTGAAATTCAATAGCCCCTCTGTTATATGGGTTATCTTATCTATGTATTTCTCTATAGTCTTTAAAGACGAGACTACATCTTTTGGAAGGTTATCTCTTTCACCTTGATTCAATAGTATCTGTGTCTGCCCTAATATAACAGCCAGCGGATTGTTTATCTCATGTGCAACACCTCCAGCTAATTGCACAAGTGAGGACATCTTATACTTCATCCTCATCTCTATTTCTAATTGTGATACATCCTCATTGGAATATTCCATAATACCTCCAATTTTTCTGTCATTCTGACCCCGAGTATTCGGGGGAAGAATCTCTTAAGATCCTTCGTCACTCTGTTCCTCAGGATAAATAAAAGTCTTTGACTTTTATTTAATTATCCGACGGATTAGAATGCAATATTAAATCAACAACCCTGGATAATTTTTCTATCTTAAAAGGCTTTGGTATAAAATCACACGCCCCTAATTCTTTTGCCTCTTGCTTTAACTGGGCAGTCGGGTATGCAGTTATAATGATGCATTTAACCTTAATGCCCATCTTCCTTATAAATCTCAGGAGTTCTATCCCACTTATATCCGGCAGCCTTATGTCAAGTATAAGTATAGAGGGTTTAGATACTTTGAGTTTACTCAAGGCATCACTCCCGCTCGTTGCAATCACCACCTTGTATCCCTTTGCTGTCAATACCTTACTTATAATCCATCCGATATCCTCTAAATCATCTACTACCAGAACTGTAGTCTCTATCCCTATATTCTCCATCTTCAACGCCTCCCATTATTTTAGACCCTTTCCTTATGTGGAATGGGAAAGGTCTATCCTTTTTAGGTTATAAGTTTTAATAACTCATTCACTACCTGTGGGTCAAACTGTGTCCCTGAATTTGACTCCAACTGCCATATAACGTCCCTCTTCTTCAGTCGCTTCCTGTAAGAACGGTCTGAAATCATCGCCTGATACGCATCTGCCACAGCCAATATACGTTCTGATAAAGAGAGGTCCTCACCCTTAAGCCCATCAGGGTATCCCTTTCCATCCATCCGCTCATGGTGGTGGCGGATAATACAGCACTCCCTTTTCAGGAATGGCAGTGGCTTGATAATAGCCTCTCCTATGATAGGGTGTTTCTTCATAGCCTTGAACTCCTCATCTGTCAACTTGCCTGTCTTCCTCAATATGTTCTCATCTATCCCTATCTTGCCGATGTCATGGAGTATACTAGCCAGTTTTATAGAATGTATCTGTGATTCTGAGAGGCTGAGTCCCCTTGCTATATCCATGGCATATTGGGTTACCATGGTAGAATGTCCGCGGGTATAAGGGTCTTTGGCATCTATCGCCTCTGTCAGGACACGAACGATACCATAATTCCCTTGTCTATTCTCTTCTGAGAGATGGTCATTTTCTACTAACAAGGCTAACTGGCTTGTGAGGCATAAGACAAACTCTAATTCCTCATTGGTATAATTTTTTGCCTTACCACCTATGTTGAGGACACCTATCACCTCCCCCTTCACCATCAATGGCACAGATAAAAATTTGTCCTTTGCCCACAGCAGGTCTATCGCTTCCCTGCCTGGTGGGTTCTTCTTAATCACTGTATTATTACGCAATGGCTTACCAGTCCTGGCAACCCACCCTGAGATTCCATCTCCTATCTTGACCCTGCTGCTATTAGTAACGTCCTTATCAAGTCCTTCATGTGAGTGAACGATAAGTTCCTTGCCGCTATCTTCAATAAGCATGAGAGAGAAGAATTTTGAATCCGTTATCTTGACAACTAAGTCTATCACTGAGTTTAGAATCACCTCTGTCCCCTTATCCGAACCCAGGAGACTGCTTACTTTGAACACTATCTTCTCTTTAGAGGTATCCTTGTCCAAAAGTCTTAATAGCCTATTCCCCATATCCTCACTCCTTTTTGAGATTGCTTCGCTTACGCTCGCAATGACAAACACATTATGTCATTGCGAGGGCAAAGCCCGTGGCAATCTCATGCTCCGTAATCTAATATACAGCAATTTCCATGCCACAGATGCCCAAAAATAAAAAAACTACTTAAGAAATTTTCTTAAGTAGTTTTAAGTGGTTCAGTTTATTGAAGATAAATTAGACTCTTCACTACGCTCAGAGTGACATTATTGTATTTGTCATTCTGAGGCGCAGCCGAAGAATCTCAATATTGAATTAAAATATGGAATCATTTGCAAGGTCCACTATGGATTTATTTCCAACCTTGTTGGGGATTCTTCATTTTTACTTATCTTGTAAATTTTAAGTTTGTTGTAGAGTGTCTTATAATCAACTCCCAGAAGATGGGCAGATTTAGACCGGTTCCACTTAGTCTCTTTGAGTGTCTTCAGGATTAGATTCCTCTCTACAGCCTCGTTCACTTTCTGGGTTATCTTTTTAAGGTGCGTTCCTACAGGTAATCCCACGTCTATCTTAAGCACCATTTCGTCATTGGGTTGACTATGTATCTCCTCAATCTGCATAGCAGGGATAAGATGTTCAGGCTTGATAATATCATCAGCAAGTAGGACAGCCCTTTCCATAACATTCCTCAATTCCCTCACATTACCAGGCCATTCATAATGGAGCAATGACTTCATTGCCTTAGATGATACGCCCTTTATATCCTTTCCATGAGATTTTTTAAAAAACAGCAAGAAATGGTTAACTAATAAAGGTATATCAGACCTGCGTTCCCTCAAATTCGGTAGGTTCAGAGAAAATACATTCAGCCGATAGTAGAGGTCTTCCCGGAATCTACCCTTTTTGACAGCCTTCTCCAGATTATCATTTGTAGCTGTAATCAGTCTCACATCTATCTTTACAGGACCATTACCACCTATTCTGTATATCACCCTCTCCTCTAATACCCTCAATAACTTTACCTGAACCTCAACAGGCAGATTGCCTATCTCATCTAAATAGAACGTCCCGCCATTTGCGAGTTCAAACTTACCTAACTTCTGGGTGTTTGCACCTGTAAATGCACCCTTCTCATATCCAAATAGTTCACTCTCAACCAATGTCTCTGGCAGACTCGCACAATCTACTGAAAGGAATGGCTTGTCCTTCCTGTGGCTGTTGTAATGTATAGCCTGTGCAATTAGTTCCTTGCCTGTGCCTGTCTCGCCCCTTATAAGGACAGTTACATCTGTTGAAACTACCCGCTCTAACAACCTGTAGAAAGCCTGCATTTTTGGGCTGACCCCTATTATATTTTTGAATCTAAATTTCTCCTGCAATTCATCCTTTAGATATGTCACCTCATCTTCAAGTTTATGGACCTTTAGCGCATTGCGGACCGTTACCTCAATTCTCTCTAATTGAAATGGTTTGGATATGTAGTCATAGGCGCCTAATCTTATAGCATCTAAGGCGCTGGTTTCACTTCTGTGGGCAGTGAGTATGATTACTATGATATTATTGTTAAAACTCCTCAGGCGAGTCAACATACTCATCCCATCCATCCTCTGCATCTTGATGTCAAGGATTACCAGGTCAGGGGATTCTTCAATAACCTTATCAAGTGCCTCATCTCCGTCACTGGCACAGATGACCTCGTATCCTTTGCTTTTCAGATAACTTGACAGGATACGCCTTAACTCATCCTCATCATCTACAACTAATATTTTATTCCTGTTCATCTGGCTTCGCTCCATACTCTGAATTAGACTCTTCCCCTTCACTTTGTTCAGGGTCAGAGTGACATCCCCTTTTGTCATTCTGAGGCGCAGCCGAAGAATCTCATAACTTTGAAATTCCTAAGCATTAAATCGGTAACGATATGGTAAATGCCGTCCCTTCACCCACACAACTATTTACGCTTATAGAGCCTTTGTGCCTTTCTATAATCGTCTGGCTTATAAATAGCCCCAGCCCTGCGCCTTCTTTTTTCGTAGTGAAGAACGGGTCAAATATAGAGTTGAGATTTTCTTCAGGTATGCCCACACCTGCATCCTGAAAGATAATCTCTATAGAAGAGATTGCCTGCCTCGTTGCTATGCAAATCTCTCCCCCTTCTGGCATCGCCTGTGCAGCATTGAGTATCATATTCAGAAAGACCTGCCTTATCTGGCTGTGGTCAACCATAATGCCGGGTAAACCATGCGCTAATTTCTTTATTATCTTTACCTTATTTAAATTGGCTTGATTCTCCACAAGCGAAAGTGTCTGTTTCAGAAGTTCATTGATGTCCGTGGGTTTCGCCTCTTGAGGAGAACGGCGGGAGAATTGGAGCAGATTCTCAGTGAGTCTGCCGCAGTGCTCAGTCTCCCTGATAATCGTAGCCAGGTCCCTGTTTATCTCCTTGAAATCCAATTCAGTCAATTTATCTTTCTTCGCGGCTAAAATAGATAATAACTGGGCACACCCCGAGATTATAGCCAATGGATTGTTTATCTCATGGGCTATCCCTGCTGCTAACTGTCCCAATGATGCAAGTTTTTCCGAACGAATCAACTGGTCCTGGGTAGTCTTAACCTGGTTTAACGTCTTTTCAAGGTTCGTATACAACTCAGCATTCTCAAACCCTGTAGCCGCCTGATTTGCCAGTATAGAGAGGAGGTCTCTCTCATCGTCACTAAACGACTCATCATTATGCCTATTCGTTACATTCAGGACCCCTATCACCTTTTCCTTACGGCAGACAGGGACGCTTAAGAATGCCTTTGAGGTATAATTGTGTGGTGGCTGATACCCTTCTATGTCAATATCCCTCAATGGCCTGCCGAGAGACGCCACCCTTCCAGCGATGCCTTCTCCAGCCCTTACCCGCACATTATTCACAACCTCTTCGTTTATCCCCCTTGACGCCTTAATCACCATCTCACCTGATGATGGCTCTACAAGCATAATAGAGACCCTGTCAGAACGCATCATATTTGCCACGACATTCAAACAAGATTCTAATAAGCCCTCAAGGTTAAGGACAGAGCATAACTGCCTGCTTGCCTCACTTAAATTAAGCAGGTTCTCAAACTTAATCTTCAGGTGCTCGTTCATTCCTTCTAAATCCCTTAAAAGCCTCCTGTTCTCAAATGTCAGGCGTTGTTTTTCAATCGCCTTCTCTATCGTGACCTTCATGTCTTCCATATCAACAGGCTTGATAAGGTAATCATGGGCACCCTGCCTCATCGCATCTACAGCAACCTCTAACGAGCCGTATCCTGTTACGATGATTACTGCTATATCTGGATTTTTCTTTTTGATTGCCTGCAGGACTTCAATTCCGCTTAAGCCTGGCATCTTCATATCTAATGTAACCACATGGAAGAAATCTTCTCTATCTAAATTGTCCAATGCCTCATACCCATTGCAGGCAGATTTCACATAGTAGCCACTCTCTTCCAGGACGTCTTTTATACCATCACATATATCAACTTCATCATCTACTACCAGAATTTTGATAGGTCCTTCTTGTTCAAAGTGCACCGTATCGCCTCCCTCCCTATTTACTAAGCGGTAATCTTACAAAAAACGCCGTCCCCTTCCCTGTCTCACTCTCAAGTTCTATATTGCCATGGTGCTCTTCTATTATCTTTTTGCAGATAGAAAGTCCAAGCCCTGTCCCTTTACCTTTCTCTTTAGTAGTGAAGAATGGCATAAAGACCTTTCTAAAATTTTCCGGGGGTATTCCACACCCTGTATCATAGAATATTACTTCTACAAAATCCGCCTGGTGGGAAATGATAGGCGGGTCTATCCCTTGAGCTGCTGCCTTCCTGCCATCTACTATGTGCCACTTCGTATCTGCCGCCACACCTGTCTTTATTCTCAATTCTCCTCCGTCAGGCATAGCCTCACTGGCATTTAATAACATATTTATAAATACCTCTTTAATCCTATCCATATCCCCGAGTGCCCTGGGC
>Ga0082335_1002526_pt1 | contig 33826 bp, 31 predicted proteins | sample Subgrocontami58m_FD_72375 | JGI IMG/M metagenome (GOLD analysis project Ga0082335, IMG submission 72375) | Subsurface groundwater microbial communities from S. Glens Falls, New York, USA - GMW37 contaminated, 5.8 m (SPADES assembly) (version 2) ... | reverse complement strand
TTAGCAAATGTTATCAGTGCGGAAAAGATTTGAGTAAAGAAAAGGCTTGTGCTGGTGGTTTAATTAAAGGTCAGTCAGTAATATTTTGTAAGAAATGTAGAGATGTTGGTATTGAAATCTTAGAAAAGAAATGTGACCGTAGAGATGGAAGAAAGAATGGTATGAGGATGATGTGGAGTCTGGTGGGATTGAAAGAGCATTAGGCAAAAATACATAAGGGAATTATGCCTATTCATGTTACGTAGAACCACGAAATACAATAGATTTGGATATTCTCATTGAACCCACCAGGGAAAATGCCGAAAAGATGGTAAAAGTATTGGAAGATTTTGATTTTAAACCAGAAGATTTAAAGTGGAGATATTTTGCTGAAGAAGGTAACAAAATCCAGCTTGGACACGAACCCGTAATTATTGATATATTAACCTCTATTCCGGGAGTACGCTGGGGTGAAATATGGAAGAACAGAGGAAGAGGAGTTTTTGGAAATGCCAATATGCTGGTTAATTTTATCGGGAAAAAACAGTTAATTAAGTGTAAAAAAGCATCAAACAGGTTGCAGGATTTAGCAGACTATGAATTCTTAGTTGGAAATATAAAAGAGGCTGATAGTTTAAAACATTTAGCGGATGCCGAACAATTGAAGCAAATTAAAAAAACACTACATAAGAAAGTTTCCGAAAAGCCGTAACCTTCCTAAAAATATGAGTAATTTACTAAACAAGATAGAGGATTTAAAAGATTACCTCAACTCATTCAGGCCATTCCCACAGGATTTATTATTACAATTAAAGGAATATTATCGCATTGGATTGACATATTCATCCAATGCCATTGAAGGCAACACATTAACCGAATCAGAAACAAAGATTGTAATAGAAAACGGCATCACCATAGGCGGTAAGCCTGTAAGAGACCATTATGAAGCTATTGGTCATGCAGAAGCCTACAATTACATGTATACCCTTTTATATAAAAAGATTAACGAACCGGATATTTTACATTTACATAAGTTGTTTTTTCATGCCATAGATTTGAAAAATGCCGGTAAATATCGCAAATGCAATGTCCGTATCACAGGTTCGGAATTTATACCGCCCGGACACAAAGAAGTGCCTCTCCTTATGTCGCAACACATACAAAACATAAATAAAACCCAAAAGAAATTGCACCCTCTTGAATGGATAAGTGATTTACACGGTGAGTTTGAATCAATACATCCTTTCATTGACGGGAATGGGAGGATCGGCAGATTACTTATGAACCTGGTATCAATAAAACACGGATATTGTCCGGTAGTAATACCTCCCATAAAAAGACGTGAATACATACATGCACTTGAGTCGTATCAAAAAAACAACCAAAAGGTTCTAAGGGAGTTTATAATAAGCGTTGTTTATGAAGAAATGAAGTCTTTGAAAAAGATTGCAGGAAAAATTTATAAAAACAAAATGTAAAAGGTTAAAGAAATCAGATTATAGGACAAGGAGACGTACATGAAACACAATAAATCACCAGAGACATGCCCGCTTTGCGGAGGGACAAAAAAAGAAGGGAAAACCACCTTTACCGTTGACTTAGGGTTTGGTGTGGTAGTAGTAAGAGAAGTGCCTGCGACAGTATGCTCTCAGTGTGGAGCGGATTGGATCAAAGATGTTATTGCAGAAAAGTTAGAAAGAATTGTAGAAGATGCCAGACAAGGACATCGCCTGGTAGAAGTTACCACGCTGCACGCATAATACCTTAGGAAATATAAATAACTCAGGTAATTTGTAACACTGAGCGAATGCCGAAAGTCTTTAAAAAAGATTGCAGAAAAGATTTATAAAAATACCTCGTAATAGGTCAAGGAAACGTAAATAGGGATACTTATCAGGTCATTCTGACGGTGGTGACACATCATAAGGGAATCCGAAATATTCCATGACGTGTTTTGAACGGTCGTAAATTCCCCGCTCCGTCATACCGGCTTGTTCACACATCACATTCATGTGGACAAAATTCTTTAAGATACTCTGGAGAAGTTCTATGGGATTATACTGTACCGCACAATCTGGGCTGCCATCAACCTTAATCGCCGTAATGGATTCCAGGCAGCAAAACGTCATTATTTTGAGGCCGTCCTGAGCCAGGTTGCAAAAGTATAACCAGTATGGCCATGTGCGATGGAATGCCTGGTAGAATTTCCGTATCTCTGGGATTGTGTGGATTTCACGGGGATCGTTGTCGTATCCTTCAATGACGAACACCATGGAATCCATCATCTGCCTGATAGGTGTGCCGCTTGGCAGTTTTTCTGCTCCAAATCGTTCCAGAAAATGGGTAAAATTTCCCTGCTCCACCCCGGATCGGCTAAACTGGTAAATTATAATATCGTCGTTCATGTAAAAATGGTCGTTAATTGGTTTTCATCAGTACAAAGAGGATATGCGACTAATAAGCTTAAGATAAAGAATTCAGGCTACATCCAAGTATTATAAAACAGGCAACAGTGCGAAAAATCGGGTAACGTACTTACATTACCCATCCGCTTAGAGTTCACCTATAATTCCACAACATTCTTTCCCAATTTTCTTTCCTTTGATTTTTAATTTTGCTGAAAAATTAAACATACTTGCAATTTTCTTCGTTTTGCTAAATTAGCTTTCCGATGGGGAAAAGCAATTCCCTATCATCTCATAATAAGATAGCTTAATGCCGTCTGCCTCTTCCGATTGTCAATCTGCTTCACTGCCATTGACAGTGCCTTCCTACTGCCAACAAAGACGCATAACTGCTTTGCTCTTGTCAAACCAGTATAAATAAGATTCCTAAACAGCATCTTGAAATGTTGAGTGGCAACGGGAATGATAACAGCATCGAATTCACTCCCCTGCGATTTATGAATGGTAATGGCATAGGCAAGGGATATTTCCGTCATATCTTCCCGCTCATAGGTAATTGGAGCCTGCTTCCCGAACTGAATCAAGCATGAGTAGTTTTCTAAATCAATTGCCTTTATCCGTCCAATATCACCATTGAATACGCCTAAGTCATAGTTATTGCGGGTCTGGATAACCCTGTCACCCTCTCGATAGACACGCTCACCTATCTTAATCTGCTTTTTTCCCTGCTGCTCAGGATTGACCGCTTGCTGAATGACTTGATTAAGGTTGAGCGTTCCAAGACTGCCCCTGACTTGCGGGGACAGGATTTGAATCTCAATGTCCTTCTCGTAGTATTCCGGGATAGTCTTGGTATATAGCCGAATCACCATATCAAGCCCTGTCATGCCATGATAAAGTGCTGACCAAGGGTGAACTGACTTGATAATGGACTTCAGTTGCTCAATGCCTCCCTGAGCCTCATGAACTTTCATCAAATCGACATGCTTAAACTTCTCCGGGATGTTGAATATAGGTGCATAAATCTCCGAAGCGTCCCTGCATTCCTGTACGAGAAGGCTATCAATCATCAAGGTATCTTCTTCCCGTTTCATAACCCCTGTGATTCTATCCCCTGCCTGCACCACCTGTTCCTCTCCGGTCGTGACGGTATGCTTGATAGCGGCCTTTGCCCTTCCTAAGAATTGCAATTGTTCCTGTGTTGCTTCCTCTGCATCAACAAAAAGGCATCCTGCCTTGTCCTTCCACAATTCGGGCCTAAAGAACGGAGATTCAATCTTTGGAATCTGACCCTTGTTTATTTGATGGGCAAATCGGATTATCATTGACTCCTCCGCTTGACGGAATACCTTGGTCAATCTGAAACCCGGCACACAGGTTGCCTGGAGAAGGTCATGCAATACATTTCCCGCCCCTACAGACGGCAATTGGTCTGGGTCTCCTACAAAGAGCACCTGCGCATTCCGGGGGACTGCTTTGAGAAGTGCGGCTGCTAAGTTTATATCCAGCATGGAACATTCATCAACAATCAGGTAATCAAGTTGAAGCGGGTCATCTTCACCCTTTTTGAATCCATTCTTGTCAGGTGCCCATTCGAGCAGACGATGAATAGTTTTAGCCTCATATTCGATAACCTCGCTCATCCGTTGGGATGCCCTACCTGTTGGAGCTGCGAGAACAACCCTTTTTTGCATGGCTTGAAGGAGTTTAACTAAAACCTTGGTTGTGGTTGTCTTCCCACAGCCAGGCCCACCTGTCAGAATAGAGAAGGACTTGCTTACAATCCCCGCTATGGATGCCTGCTGCTCTTCAGAAAGGACAATGCTTTGCTTATGGCAATACCGTTCAAGCCAACGGGTAATTCTGTTCTGATCAACAACAACAGACTGAGCAATCCATTGCTTGACTCTCCTGGAAACATATTGCTCATCGAAGAAGATGGAATTGGAATAATAAGCGGTGACTTCCTGCCCCTTTTCATCAGGCAGAACCCTCTTCTTTATCTCATTGGCGGTTATCAGGGAAAGTAATAGGCCTGTTATCTGCTCTGGCGTTCCCGTTTCAAGCAGTTCCTGAGTATTCTTGATAATCTGTGACTCTAAAAGATAGCAGTGACCATTATCCCGCGCTGCCGCCAAGACGTGTTTTATGCCTGCCTCGATACGGGGAACGCCATCTTTCTCGAAGCCCATATTCAGGGCAATCTTGTCGGCTGAGAAAAACCCTATTCCATAGATGTCCCTAGCAAGCTGATAGGGATTCGTCGAAACCGTGCTGATTGCATCATTGCCATAGGTTTTATAGATTTTGACCGCAAAAAGAGTGCTGATGCCGTATCCTTGCAGGAATATCATCACGTCACGGATTGCCCTATGCTCCTGCCAACTGTTTTTTATATCTAAAAGCTTCTTTTCTGCAATTCCTGGCACTTTTAGAAGTTCATCTATATTCTCTTCAAAAACCTCTAGCGTACGCTCATTGAAGAATTTGACTATTTTTTGTGCAGTCTTGGGGCCGACATTCTTGATAAGACCAGACCCAAGGTATTTTTCGAGTGCTGCACTGGTTGATGGTTTTTTCTCGATTGCCCGTTCTGCCTTGAATTGCTCACCGTGTTTCTGATGGTGGCTCCAGGTACCGTAGAACTCCATTGAACTGCCAGCAAAGACCTTGGCCTGATGGATGATGACGGCTACGAGTTTATGCGGTTCATTAAAGGGGGAAACTTTTAGGACTGACCAACCATTTTCCGCATTATGGAACGTGACCCTTTCGACAATTCCAGAAAGACGGACAAGATTATCGGCTGTTTGAGCTTGGGGTGATTGTTTCATGGTTTGGTGATTATACCGCAGAACCGCTCTCTGAGGAAAGCGGGATTTCTTCAGGGGAAGTTGGGGAAGCTGGAATCACATCCCATCTCGGAGAAATCTTAAAAGAGACGTCCTCTACCCAGTCCCCCATCGACAATATGTCTTCAGCCTTCCCATTATGCTGCGCATCTATTTCAACATGGCAGGACTTTGCTGACAAAATTGTGCAGTTGCACATACGACAGCCTGCTTACTTTCTTGCAAAACGCAACAGGAAGTCACCAGGGGCGTCCTGGACGGCCTTGACGTCGCAAGGGTTGTACCTATGAAGGGATGTGTTTGTGACGGGAGGAATCACACTCCACCATCGGGAACCGGCTCCATTTAGTCCCCATTTGAGGCGGGGCACCGGTATCATGTGCCGGGACATTTCGAATTGACACTACACGAGCAAAGCAGTAGGATGATTTCAAGTGTTCCGTAGTGTGTTAAGGACTTTGACGGAAAACACAAAGGATAAACCTTGCCGTTTTTAACACTGCGGCAATAATTAAGCGTGGTGTTCCCAGAATCATACCAAAGCGGGCTTTGCCCACAACCCAATAGAAAAACCAGACGTTTTAAAATACCTTGCTTGCCGCTTCTACAGAGGGATTTCCGGGTGCGACAACAAAACAACTTGTTTTTTATTGCAGTTTTGAATCTGTAAGTTACTACGCCTTTCCCAAGACTGCGCTTGGGAAAGGTGGCGCTAAAGCGCAGTTGTAACCAAAGCCAAACAAACGGCTTACAGAACATCGACAAAAAATTGTCGCTTATTAGGCACTAAGCGCCTAACGATATCCTCAGTTGAATAACCCGCCGCTTCACCATACCCCAAAGCAGTTTTCAATCTTTCTTGTTGTTCATAGAGCTTTTCCCGTTCTGATATTATTCCAGTTTTCCCACATCCAGCAAATTCTTCCTCTGACATCTCCCATGGCTGCTTAACATTATTTGTCTCACTGATATCTTTGACTTTAGGCATTGGATTCTATTATGTTTTCTTAATATTATTGGTATTTGTCGGTCAGTTCACTGGATGATAAGCGCCACGTCTGGAGGGCGTGGTTGAACATTTTCCGCCCCAGCCTCACCCGAATAACGCACAGCCTTGCCGCTTAAATCTCTCAATCATCTCTTTCAGATCCTCTTCCGTTGTCTCGAAATACGCGGCTAGACACGTCAGGCACATCATCCGTTTAATCTGCCGATGGATGAGTTTCTTGTTAAGTCCAATGTCATTCTTGGAAAGCTTCTCTTTGTCGCAATAGGCACAATTGATTTGTTTTCCTCCGCTCATTGATCTACCTCGCGTAACGTGTATGCGGCTACGTTCTTCCCGCCGTATTCAAGTGGGTCTATCGCCTGCAACTGCTGCCGGATCACCGTGCGCATTTGCACGGCGGGACGCAGACAGTATCGCTTGAACTCTCCCTTGTCGATTCCGTCCGGATCGGTAACGTGCGGAAACAGCAGCTTGAGATAGGCCGTACTCAGCCGCAAAACTGCTTCCGTGTCGCGGGTGTCCGCACCGGAAGGATATTGCACCAGTCTTTCGACGACATGCCGGTAAATCAATGTTTCCGACGGTTGTCGCAGAAGGTGCATGATTTCGGAAAAATACTCCGTGTTCAGCGCCCAGCCGTTGATTTTCAGATTCTCGCTCATACGCGGGATGTTGCGCCCCCGGATAAAGCCGTGGAACCTGTCCAGTAATGCCGATTCGTGGAACACATCCGGCAACCGCTGGAACATGTCTCTGGTTTCGTCCATCTCCGTTTGCAGGATGTTTCCCAACAGAATGACACCGGCTCCTCCGATGATACGGTTCTTGCCGACTGTGATCTCCCCACTTTCCATGAAGGCTTTAAGACCGCCCTGCATCTCGCTCGGATCGTGGAAGTTGATCGACTGGATTTCGTCCAGCGCCACAAAGTCGTTCGCCGCGACCAGACCAGGGCTCTTACCATTGATATCGCCGAACATTTTCGCCCGCGTCAGCGTCCCTCCGCTGACCAGCCAGCCGTATTTCCCAACCTGCCCGAACAGATACGACTTGCCCGTCCCCTTCGGCGCCAACTCCACCAGATTCAGGCGTGGTTCGATGAACGGCAGCAAGCGTGTCAGCATCGTGTGCTTCTGCACCCAGTCTTCGTAACCCTCCGGGTTGTAGTCAATCGCCCCCAACATAACGTCTATCCACTCCTCGGTCGTGAACTGACCGCGGGCATCTCTATAGGCGTCCAGGTCAATCGTGTACGGACAGAAATTCTTGTATTCTAAGAGCGTGAAGCATCCTCGCGGATTCTCGTCGTCTGGACTACGGTATCCCAGTTGTACCAGCCCCCAGCCACCAGCCGTTTTGACAACATCCTCTTTGATCCGGTTCCAGACATAATCCTCGATCAGCGTTTCAGCATGCCCGAACCCCAATTCCGGGATCGCAAACGTGTACTCGTCGGACCGCACGCTGAATTGGATTTCAATCTTGGCCAAAAACTTCTTCGTGCGCCCCTCACTTCGCGCTGCGTCCTTTAATTCCAGCAGATTCTCCCGGCGCGGGATGATTTCGTAGATGTATTTACGCAACGCCTCGGCATCGTGGATCCTGCCGTCAGACTCCGCCTTGCGCTTCAGAATCCAGTCCCGCAAAAAAGACGGAATCGACGCCACTTTGAAGATCGCCACGATATTCGGGTCCTTGAAGACCGTTGTGTCCGGAAATGCCGCCCGCAACTTTCCAGTTTCGACCATGGTTGAATGCCCTCGTTAATCTTACAAATCAAAATCGTCCTTCTCAAGAAGCTGTACCCGTTTGCCACCGGTCTCAGCCTTCGGCACGAACTGCCCCGTCCGCGAGAAAATCACTACCGGCACCAGCCGCTCTTCCAGCGTCGCCCCGCCATGAAGCTCAAATCCCTGTCCGCCGCCCCTCTTGGGCAACCGGTCATACCCGCGCACTACCCAATGGTTGCCGTCCAACGTTTCCTCTAGTTCCGGAGGACATCCACCTTGCGCCGCCCGCTCGCGGTAGCGCCAATCGGCGACTTCCCCTCCTTCTTTGCAAACAAGCGTCCGCGCGAGCCTCGGTTCGGCCAGCCACGCCAGCGCCGCAAGCCGCGAACTCCCGTGGTCTGCTGTGACAAGCACACGCTCAAACCGCGCCAGCCCCTCCGCCACACGCGGCAAGACCTCGGTGCTGATCACATCCAGCGCCGCGGCCAGATTCTCCTCCGCGCGCCGCTCCTCGTGCGCCTCCGCGCCCTTATGCGCGATGTTGTCGAAGCGCTTGATGTCTGGCAACCGTCGCGTGACGTCTGGCCAATGGATATTGTTGAATATCGTCGATGTCGGCAAACGCGCCTCGCCGACGGCAATCGAATCCACGCCCAAATTCCGCTCCCGCGCCAAAGCCACCAACATCGGCAGCCACTCCGCGCCCATCGCGTCCACCACCAGCAACGCGCACGCGTTGTCCGAGGCATGCCGTTGCACCATCGCGTCACGCGATTGCACGGAACTTGGAGGAACCTCCCGTTGCGCCCTCTCGAAAAACTCTTGCGTCACGCGGCCAGCCATTTTCAGTTCACGGTATTCCATGAAATATTCATCCAGTGTCTCGTCGGCGAAAATGAGATCGGCGTTTAAATAAGTTGCCACTTCTGGATAAACCTTTTTTACGGCGTTTGACACAATGCCGTCCACCGAACAGCGCCGCAGTAATTCCGCCCGCTCAGCGCCCGTCCTGGAATTCAACCACGGCGCAACTCGCGACGTGGATTCGCCCGCGCAACGCGCGATGAACTGCCGGATGTCCGCCTCGTACCTGCTATCGTCCGCTTCCCGTATAGCATCCCTGCGTTCGTCAGCATATACCACCGATTCATCCAGCCATTCCGCGGCGCCCGTTATGTATGCGGAGCGGAAGTTGCCGACATGAACCCCCTCTTGCCTTACAACACACTCAAGGTAACTTCCCTTGGACGCGACGTGTTTTACCAGCCACAGTACTGCCTCACGTTCTGCACCCTTGCGCCCGTCAAACACACGCAAGACGCAGTTTGCGACTCCACCTTCCGGGAAAAACAGCACCTTGAGCGTTTCCGACAGCGTTTTCCCCGAACCTTCTTTACCCCGTTCGCACATCCACCGCAAGGCATCATTGGACAATCCCGCATCTTCCACGTCGTAAAACACGCGAGCGAAATCCCGCAGACACACCACCTGCTGCACTTCGGCGCTTAGCCCCGCCAATTCCCGCCCTTCCGAGGCTACAACAATCCGCCGGGCAGCGCTGTCGTTCGGATGTTCCTCGGTATATTGCAAATACTTCTGAAATGTGTCGCACGCTTCTGGGATTAAGGATGCCAAATCGCTCCCGACCAGCATCACCTCCGTGCGCCCCGGGATTCCTTTCGCTTCTTTGGGATATTCGGCATCAATTTCTATCAGTTGCTTTCCCTGGCGGTAGCGCGGATTGGCGAAAACATCCTTGAGTATCAATCTCGTGCCGTCATCGCTCCGCAAAAAGCAGACCGCTTCCCGCCCTGACGTACCGTCTACCCATTCGAGTAAAGCGACAATCGCAGCCCGTTTATTCTCGTCTGTTAACAACGCGAGATAGCCGGGCATCCCCAGCAATACCAAAGCCTTACCGCTTTGCTCCCGTGCCGTCATCGCATCGCGAACCCGCCCGAAGACTTCATCGGGCATTGGGAGCCACGCGTCTTCTCTTACCAGCTCGCTTAAACGTAACTCAACGTCGCCGCGCTCTTGGTAAAACCGGCGCAACGCCGTCCAACTCTCACCCGGAGATACGGTCACCACCCGCATCTTCGCCTCCGCGAGGGGATTCTTTATGTATTCGCAATACTCGTCAAAAGTCATGGTTTCACTCCAGCACCGAAAATCCGGCATCGGGAATTCGATCGATCAGTTTCAGGAGCAGTATCTTCGCCTCGGCATCAGAAAGCATTTGCACCTTTTCTGCAGCTTTCTTCCGCGCATGCGCGTCGTACCCCTGCTTGACAAACGCCTCGACTGCTTCGTGAAGCCCTCCATCCGTCAGCCATCTGTTAGGTGCGTCGCTCAATCTGTGGCATAGCCAATCGGTCAGTACGTCAACTCTGAACCCGATCTTTTGATAACGCGCGGGCAGCACCCGCTTGAGGAATTTCGCGCCAGCCGCGGCCGCATCCAAAAACGCGCCCTCCTTTTCAAGTTCGGCATGCACGGACGCCAGACGTTCCCCCGACACCTCTCCCGGATTTGCGATTGCATCGACGATGCTCTTGGCGTCATCCAACGCCAAGACGCATTCGGCGGGCAGCGCGTGTTTGCGGCTCCATTCGGCAGGTGACTCCGTGCCTGTTCGTTCGCGCCACAGCGCCGCCACCTGTTTAGAAACCAAAGTTCGGCTGTACTCCTCTATTTTGCCACGCCCTTGCTCCTTAAAACTCTGCTCATCGGCTCTCGCCAAATTCGGCGGGAAGGCAATGTAAAGCTTGCGGCCTTCCGCACTCGCCATCGGCCATATCTCTCCGAAAATTTCCCGCATTGCATCCAGTTGACGCGCTTGCGCCACGTCGAAGAACCTCTCGCGGATAACCTCGCCTTGCTGTTCCAGAATCTCTCCAAAGGCTTTCACGTCCTCGCCGGATAACGACGGCCTGCTGAGCAATTCAAAGAAGCGCTGCAACGCCGGATGTTTCTTCGCCCAGAACTCCGTCGGCACCTTGTTCTCTACCAGCACCGCGTTGCGCAAGCGGTTCAGAGCGTCATCGAAGCACATGTATCCCGATGAGCCAGCCAGCTCGCGGATATACTCGGCGCACAGCGTCTGCCGGTAAACCTCTTCTAGTACGGCCTCGGCGTCGCCGCGTTTCCAGAGCCAGCCGCTCGTCGCCGCAAAACGCTTTTTGACCGCCCTACAATAACTGTGCGACGAATCGCCCATGCGCTCCGCCGCCACTTTCAACTCCGGCTTGGCGCTATCGACATACCGCTGGAATGCCTCCTCAAACATCACCGGCCTCATATACTGGGCCATCGCCTCCGCCAGCCCTGGCGTCGCCAGGAGAATCTCGCCGATCTCCTTCGCCTTATTGCCGCGAGTTTCGGTGTCTCCTTTGGAACTGATGCTGTTCGCCGCGCACAGCGCGTTGATGACTTTGCCCATCGTCTCCGCGCTCGGATCGTCTTGCTTGCGGATATGATCAGGCAGCACCCACAGAGGTACACGCTCAGAAATCTGCTCCAACCGTGTCCCGACCGCGTTCAGCGCCGCCTCGACCGTTCCGTCCGCAGGCGAACTACCCCCGAAAATAACGCTGCTCTGTTCGATGAACGCCTTTTCCTCTTTCGACAGGCGACAGATCAGTTTCTCGTTCTTGATGGCGTTGGCGCCGTCGTCTTTCACCACTGCCTCGATGATTTCCGCAAGCGTCGCAGCGTCCAGCGCCTTGCTTGTCACGCCATCCGTCCATTGCAGTTTGCGCTGTCCGGTCAACCATGTTTTCAGCACGAAGCCCAGTACGAAGGCCGAATGCGGCACACACAGTAGTCCGTACGGCGGTCGCTGCAGGTCGATGTAAAGTTTGCGTATGGAGCAGGTATTGCCCTCGCCCACCGTGCTATCCTGCCGTTTCTTGCAAAAATCCCGTAACAGCGTCAGCGGATGGTTCGGATTCGCGTCGAACCATGCTTCCTCGCCGGTGACGCAGTTTTGTTGCCACGTCCCCACCACGGTTTTCCATGCGCCGGGTTTCGCAAACTTGTCGAACTCCATGCCTGCCAGCGCCCAGCTCTGCAAGGCGGTCGCCGCGGCGAACGCACTAATGCTGAAACGGCACAGATCGTCCGTATATGCCGCGAAAGTCTGTTTCGCGTAGCTGGTGAGCCAGTCTCTTTTCAATTGCCCCCATGTTCCTTCCTCAGTGAACGGCTCCCCATTTACATTGGGTTTGTACACTATGAGTTTGGCAGCACTCGTCACTTTGGAATCCCACTCCGCCTTGGCTCTGCGGACCTGTGTCTCGAACACCTGCTTGCTCACGCTGTCGCTTGCCAATGCGAGACGGGCGCTGTTTTCGGTGAACGCTTCCCATGCCTTCTCGTTGTCGCGGCAGAAGCTGACCTCCGGCAGCGTCACGAACAGCATCCGGTGGTCTTTGAAATGTTTCGCCAACTCTTTTGCCTTCTCGGAAATGCGCGATTGTTCCTGCTCGTCCCGCGCTAGAATAAACTGAACAAGCACCCGATTCCCGTTGTCACCAAAAGACTCGCGTTTTGCGATGCTTGATGGCGAAAGACCGTTGATGCCCGCCGCGCGCACATCAAAACGCCCGCCGTAGTTCACACCTTTCAACTGTTTAACCAGCTCCGTCTCGGTGTTTTTCAGCACGAGGTCGCCAAACTTGCCATCCAACGCCGCTTTTTTTCCCTCGATTTCTTTCGTGTCCGAGCGGTCACGGTAAGGTTCGCAACTCCCGCTCACGATCGTAAAACAATGCCTCTGCTCCAGATTGCGTAGGATCGCATCCACGCCCTGCAAGGCGCCGTCCCCCTCGAAACTGCGTTTGATATTTTCCACCGTGGCCCTCAGTAGTGGATGCCCCGTTCCCTGTATCTGTTCGATCAAACCAAACAACAACACCGCCTTGAATACGCGTCGCTCGTCCGGCTGCAAATCCTGTTCACGTCGAGCGTATTGCGTCCGCGCTTCCAGAACGGCTTGCCCCGTCCCTAGATCGTCCCGTTCCACAAAATACCGCCACAGATGATCCACCGTTAGGAACTGATAACCGATAGCATCCAACCCACCTTTCTCTATGAACTCTCTGAATTCCTCGCCGTTCAGGAACTCGAACATGCTCCGCTGGTTTGATCCAACCGCCACCGACAGATGTTTCAGCATGAACGCCGCCATCGGATGCAGTGGCAAGATGCCCTTGAAATCCGCCGCCTCAATCCCCGCCTTGTTGGGAACCATGTAGTATTCAGCGACGCCTTTCACACTGTGCCACAGCGAGTCGCGCTCTTGTCTCCACTCCGTAGCATTCTCCGGTTTTTCAACGAAGGCGTCTGCCGCCAATTTCAGTGCGGTCTCGTTCGGCAGGTCAAGCCGCTTGAACGTGAACCGGTCGTTAAGTTTTTTCGCGCTCTCCGAACCAAAAGCCAAGTACGATGAAATCTCCATGTGCGTCACCGGCACGAAATAGAGCATACCTTGTTGCGCAGCCTCCGCCAACTGCTCCAGTGTCTTCAACGCCGAACGGTTCCGTTCCATGAACGCCTGGAACTCGTCCCATATATAGACAAGTTTGGAAAGTGCGTTCTTTTTCAAGGATGCGTCCACCCACTCCAGAAATTCTTCCGCGCTCGAATCCAGATAGATGTGTCGCGCCTCCAGCACCAGCATCGCGTCGCTGACCAAACCCGCCTCCTGATTCTCATCCCGCAATCTTTTCTCCAGCGCATCCACTGTTTTGATGCCCGCGTTCAGGTGCGAGAGCTGAGCCTGTATCTCGTCGCGCTTTGCGAAGAAATGCGTCCCATCCTGCCGGATGCGCTCAATGACTTCATCCAGCTTGCCTTTCAGCGGAATCGTGTATCCACCCACTTTCAGTGCCTTTGTGATTCCACGCTGCAAGCGCATCAGAAATTGGTTTTTCGCGTCCACGCCGTCCGCATTCACGTCATAAACGACGAGCGTCTTTTCGCCGCGCCGTTCCAGCACCCCTTTTCGCACGGGGTCCGGTATTTGTGCCTTGCGCAAATCCATCCATTTCTGAACGCGCGCCTCATCGTCAGTGAACAGTTTTTGCAGCACCAGCGACGCATGGCTCTTGCCCGTGCCGTAAGCACCTGTGATCCAGAGTGTCTTTTTCCCTCCGCTCAGGCTCTTGAGCAACTCCCGGAGAATCTCCACGAACGAATCGTGCGGATAGAACCCCAGCCATGTATCCGGTGTCTTGTCTATGTCCGCCAAAGTCATGCATGGCGCATAATCCGGCCTGATCCCAAAATAGTCTTTATAGAATGCCATGTCTTTTAGTCCCCCTGTTGGCTATTCCGTAAAATCAATTCAACCACATCGTCCCGATTCTTCGTTTCGGGGAATAATCGAACTTCGTCCAGCCCCAGCGTAAAGCTGCATGCAATAAAGTCTGGATACACCGCCGCCAGTCCCATGATCTGTTTCTTGAACTCATCCGGCGGAATGCCAAACGCAGACAGCGGCGACACAACCTCACCGTCGAACTCCGCCTCCATCATCTGCCGCACCGTGAACGTACCGCGCCCAGCCTTCTCTGCCATCACATAAAGCCCGTAAAGAACTACAAGCGGAGCCACCGTACGCGAACGGCGCGTGAGCTTTTCAACGGCTCTGCCATTCATTTCGACTTCAATCAACGCCTGGTCTCCTTCGCTTAGCGGAGAAGCCTTAACCAGTTGGCAAAGTGACTGCAACGCGCCCTTTCTCACTGATGCCGAACCTACGGATTGCGATAGGTTTTCATCAATCAGCTTCACAGGATATCCCGTGTCAATATCCGTATTGCAAACATACCATTTCACAAGCGGGGAAATATTTGCAAGACGGAACCACAACAATTGCCAAAGCAGCAAGTCACTGAACCCGCGTTTCTTGCCAATCTCCAACAGCAGCGTTGTGGTTATAGCCGTTGAATCTTCAATCAACCCCGCCTCACGAAACCACGTTACGGCTGCGGGAACCATCCGGTTGCCTAGTGTACTTGTTTGACGGAAATTCGCGCCCTCGTTCGCCAGAACTTCAATCCATTCCGGTTTCAGTCCAAAAGTCATGTACTTATTGATGCCGCTGATGTTCATCGTCTTTGCTCCTGCATATCGTTTTGAGTAATATCGCCGACATCCATCGTCAGGCGCATAGCACCTCATGCAATGGACGCACGTTGCTTCATCAATTACGACCTTCACCTTGTCGCTAAAGTTGTCCTTCTTTAGCTGTAACGCGCCGGTCGGACATTCTGCATCACAGGCGTTACACCCTGTGCAGGCAATAGCCTTGTGGACGGCGTATGCCAGCCACTTGGAAACGGACTTGTCGGCTTTACCGTTTGTCCAGACACATTCTAACAAACCTCTCTGACCGTCTTTGCGGAATGACAAGTCCGCGCCTTCAATTTTTCCAATAGCCTTGATCCACTCCTTTAAGGCCAGGTCTACTTCAATTGGGAACTCACAAATCACACGGTCTCTTTTGCGTTCTACGCCAGGTTCTCCAATGACCTGTTTTAAAGATACGCCGCTTTTCCGCGCATACCATCCACCTTCGTAAACGAACGCATGCGCGTCTTCCTCGGAAGAAAACTCGCGGTCAATTGAATCACGCACCGCGTCAGCAAACGGCGCGACCTCTTTAGGGTAATTCATCCGGATCAGATCGTTCTGACGGTCGGTTGACATCGGACACATCAGGCATCCGACACGGGGCAACCCTTTTCGGTATGCTTCGTTCAGAACCAGATTATGCTCAAAAATGTAAAGCCACAGTTCATGCGCAGACCACGCCAAAATCGGCATGGCATTCACCTGTGATTTGCTTTTCAAACCGTCTCCAATATCATCGTATTCCGAACGCCGTTGACTCTCCTCACCACGTACCCCGACAAATGCCAGCGTTTTGATTGATCTTTTTCCAAGCCTTTCCTTGAGCGCTAATATTGCGGGAGTGCTCTTGTGGACGGAACAGCACCAACGCAATGCTTGCGACGGTGGTCCGAAAAGTCGCCAGTTTTCCAATGCGGTGGTCTTGGCGGAGACCTTCAAAAACGGGCGGCCTTCGTAGCGACTTTGGGTTTCTTCCCAGACACTATAGGTAGCTGGCAGTTCCATGTCCGTGTCACTGAAAACAACCGGTACGTCAAGTGGGAGAACCTTGTGGCAGAGGTCGAGCAGAACCACTGAGTCCTTACCGCCGCTGAAGCCAATATAGACCGCATCGCATTTCCCCCTGTAGGCGTCGTACATCTCCTTGATGCGCTTGAGCGTGTCCACTACCAGCGCGGTCATGATGCCACGGTTTTTCGCCACCATCGCCCCGACATCTACCGGAACCAGCTTCACTTTTCTATGTGTCTTCGCGTCTTCGGGCGAGCTATCGTCCCCGCACAACACACTCTTCCATTCGATGTCCAGCGGCTTGCCGTAGCTGGTCTTATTGAGTTTCGCAATTTCTTCGCCGCGATACAGGTACACGTTCTGCTTCGCCCAGAGGAGCGGACGCCGCTCAGACGGATCGAACACTAACTGCGCTTCAAACCCTGTGAGCGCCAGCTCCTCCGCGAAGACCGGACGGATTTCGCTCGCCACGAACTTCCCTGTCTGTGTCGTCAGGCAATACCCGCGCGTACGCTTGTCCCATTCGTAACTATACATTCGCGACACTCTCCGGCACGATGCCGTTTCTTTCACAAACATCAAAATATGCACAACGACTTATGATGTATTGCTTCACAGTCGCAACCATGTAGCCACTCTCTCGTGAAATACTCTCTACGCTTTCCCCGTTCGCCACGCGTCGCGCCCACTCCGCGACACGCGGATTTTTGCCAGCAATTCTCAACGCCTGCCAAGTTGCTGCCGACAGCGCCCGTCCCGCTAAGCCGATGACACAGCCCTCTGCCTCCTGTACTTCAGCGGGTTGCGATATTTCCGATGGCTGATATTCGTCCTCAGTGTCCGCCAGTTCCAACCGCAACCGTCGATCCCACAATACTTCGCCCTTGTAGCTGAAATGCCTAAAACCGTTTCCAGTTGCCCCACCTAACAAGTGCCTTGCCAGCGCCGAAATCGCCCATGCCTTGCCGTCGTATTTAACTTGATTGTAGTCATCCAGTACGGTGCAAGTGATATGATTGTCCTTTGTGAAAACCAGTTCCGCGCCAACCGGTACACCAAGGTTAAAGAAGCGTGTATTCTGACTACGTACACGCCTTCCCGGCACGGACAAGTCATTTGGTCTTACGCGGGGTTTCTTCATATTCGGAAAGACATTGTTCCCGCCGCAGTAGTGTTTCGCACAGATGTGCATGAAGGTGTCGTTATCCAGAAGGGCGTATTCCTCGCGTAAACGGATGCGGTAGAACAAATTCAAGGCGAACTCAAGGTTTGCAGCGGACACTTTCTCGTTCAGCGCAACCAGCGTATCGACGACGGTTGTCAGTTTTTCCGAAAAATCCTCCGGCAGGTGGATTGCCTCCGTACTGCACCAGCAGGGCAGCCCACCGGTTTCCACCTCATGGACTTCCGGCAGGAAGTGCGCGCGGATGCCTTCCAACGCCTCAGCGGTTAGGTGCGGCATCGCCTGCTCGATTTCATGAAAGGTCAACTTGCCGTCCGCATCTTCAAGCCATCCGGCGATCGTTTCCGAGATTGCCGCCAAACTATCGTCCAATCTAGGTGGGGGCTGGAAACAGAAATAACCTCCATTTCTCCACACAGCGACCGTGAAACCCAAATGCCTCAGAAATGATGCGCAATCCTCCGGCGTTGCAATATGGCGTAAAACACAGTAAGAATGTTTAAGCAGTCGTTCGATTGAGAAGCAACCGTGTTCCTTTAGCCATTCCATCGCCTGCCCATCGAACGCCAACCGGGACTCATCATTCGCAATCATCTCGCGGGAAAACCACAGCCCGCTCTCCAATTGGAACATCGCGGCTTTCAGGCCTTCGATCTGCCAATCCTCAAACGGGACTTTCTGCCGTAACAGACGCACCGCCATCGGATCGAATGACACGCCGTTGGGGCATTCCCGCACCAATGCTGCCAAAAGCTCAACAGTCGTCATGCCGCTCTCCATTCATGGGTCAACCAGCATGGCACCAGATCCTGCAAATCAACAAGGCTATCTTTTCGATTCTGTGACATAGGAAACTGTGGCAGGTGCTGTTTCGCTTTCTCGAATTTGCCCTGTTCCAGGTATCCTTATCGCCGGGATCGCCCTGGAGAAGTTCTTCAAGCATATTTCGCTCCCTCATACTTCTGTGTTGGTTCACCGTGAATTGGAATTTTGAAATTTAAAATAAGCTACTAAAGGATGGGGCTTTGCCCCAGACCCCAGGGTTTATTTAGGCATAAGAGGAACTCTGGTTCGTTATTAAATTGTAAGTAAGATAGGAAGTCGCCTTTCTCTTTTAAACCTGCATTTAAACAAAAAACGAAGAAGATTGCCATGTTTAAATTCTTTCAGCTAAATAGAACAAAAGAGAAAAAACATAATTATCCTTGAAAAAAGAAACGGTAAACGGTAAAAAGACATAATAAAGCAACAATACACATATAAATTAAGGGATAGCCTGATCAGCAAAAAGCCGTGTCCTTGACGGCCTGCCCTTAATTCTATAGTCAAACAAATCAGGTTTTCGAAATTTGCTCGCCAATAATTTGAAAATTTTCAGTTAAAAGAGTAAGCAATTCATCCGTATACTCGTTAATATTTTTGAAAAAACTTAAACATTTGTTTTTAAACTTCTCATAAGTATCATAATACTTGTTATACAATATTTTTTTGCGAAAGAATTTCCATAATCTTTCAATGAGGTTTAGATTAGGCCTAAAACAAGCGTGATTTAACAATCTACACACAGTGGGATAATATTTTGGACTATTATGCGTCTCTAAATGTATTTTTTGTTTGTTTCGTCGCGAAAAAACTTACTAAAAAGAAAAATATTACTATTGATAGAGAAAACTACCATACTTTTGCAAGGTGATTACGTACCGCTCCCGCTTTTCTTCTGTTTTTAATTTCTTTTTTACTGTTAAACTACTATTCCATGCACAGTTTTAATCTTCGGATTCGTTCCCACGTTGCAAAGAAATCCATTAACCAGTCATTATATCCGAGTATTCGATATACAATCTTACGTCCCGTCCTCACTATTTGACAGGGAAGTATTATGAGGGTATTGAGAAACCGCCGAAATTCCATCTTTAACACCTGCTTTCCCCTTTCTACATCTGGCATCAACAATCCAAACCATGCCTTGAAATTCCATGCCAATGACGCTATTACCATGTACGCCCAGTTGCTTTCCAAATCCCTTACAGGCAACTTCATCGCATTTACCCCGTTCTTCAACTGCTCTATTACATTCTCCTGATCACACCTCCCGTTTGCCAACTCTACTACCTTCTCTGCCGTTCTATCCCTCAGTGTCGTTATATAGAAAAAATAACGAATATCGTCAAATAATCGTTTCTGGCCTTTTTCCACACTCAGATTTTTTTTCAACACTATCATCCTATAACTCTTCCCGCATTTCTCAGGCCGATATTCAAACTCAGCCACTTGCTCACTCTCCAACCGAATATTCTTGTATTCCCGTTCTTTAACTATCCGTTCTTTTATGTTTTCCGGTTTCTGCCTTTCCTCTGTTTTTACCTTGTATTTCGGTTTACGCTTTAGTTCTTTCCATGCATCTTCCGGCAACTCCTCGACTCGTTTTATTAGCCCACCTCGTGCATCCATCCCAAACACAAAGTCCACTTGCTCTGACCAGCGATCAAAATTCCCTGTCAATGAAAAGTCTGTGTCTCCCCTTAAACAAACCCTCTCCGCATGCGGCTTCACCAACTTTATTGCCTTGTCTATCCACTCCACTGCGCCGCTATGGCTCGGTACGTTTCCTGGCCGATTCTCAATATACAACACTTCCTTCGTGTTTGCCAATGACACAATGAGGGGCGTATATCCCCATATCCCCTTGTACGATATATCCATCCCCTCTTTACATTCTCCGTATGTCCCTACTATCGTTCCATCAACGTCTATCAACGCTTCTTCCAGCGCCTCTTTTCGCCCTTCCTCCCACACACGCTCCCGTACCCTGTTGATAATCTCCATCAGCTTCTCAATATCATTACGGTCAAACCGCCTTGTAAAATCTCCCGCCGTTGTAGGATCAGGTATCCGCTCCGCACCCAACGCATCCAAATAGCCGCTGTCTTGCCGATGCAACTCTATGTCTTCTAACCTCACATTCCCTGAAAGCACATTGTACGCTATATTCAATATATGATCCGATTCATGATACGGTATATGCCTTTTGAGTAACTCAAGATTCTCGTCTATCTCCTTTACCAATCCACTTCTTATTGCCATTTGATGGATTACGCCTATACCACCACAGGCAATTGCCTGGCTCTTCTCGGCTATCTCGTAATGAATGTTCTTTGCCGTGAACATCGGATGCTTCTGATCTTCCCATTGCTTTCTCTTTAACCGTTTCTCTATTTTCCGTTTCTTTCTTCTCAATATCTTGTTATATTTTCTTGCTGCTATTTTACTCATCTGAAATGCCCCTTTTTCTGGTTATTGGAATTTTTACATATCACTATATTAACCAGTAAATTCGGGCATTTCAACCTACTTTAACTCTCTCAAATTAAAAAATTACGCTTGTTTTAGGATTAGGCAACTACATACAAGCTTTTCATTCAACCGGTCTAAATAGTAAATGTAATGTTAGGAGATCCCTATGGTGTGCAGATACATTCTAGTGCAAAACCATTTCTTTTACAGCCATATTCTTTTTTCTAAAATATATCAATAGCTAATCTATTGGTGCATTTCAGATAAGAGTAAAATCGCGATAAAAGTATAGCAAAGTACCTAAGAGAAGGAAACAGAAAATAAGGTATTGCGAGTGGGAAAAGATGGATGTGTCAAAATGGCAATACCACAGAGAACATTTTCTGAAGCATTGACTGATGACCATGACATTAGAATTGCTTAGGTATTTTTTTAATGTTAAAATATTCTTCACGATTAAGTGAATTTTACACCGATAAATTAATAGGAATTTCATTGCACGCCATTTTACGTTAAAGCGCTTGTCATAGAGACAGTGATCCCAATAGGAGGTGAATAGAATGAAGCGAACATTGTCGAAGGTCAAAAATCTGGAGAAATTTATTGAAAAACATGGAGAAGACCCATTTATTTCACAAAGTATATCCAAGATGCTGGACTACAAAATTAAAAATTATGAAGAAGATATAAGGAGATTAGACAAAGAGTTAAAAATGTTTGAACGTAGTTATGGAATGAAATCATCTGCTTTCTTTAAGAAATTCAATGAAGGCAAGCTCGGAGACAATATGGATTTTATCGAATGGTCATCCTTGTATCAGATGTACAATCGTCTTGTGGGAAAAAAGGTTGAACTTGAAGGTAAAAAGTAGATGCTTGAAAATTATCTCGATGGCGTAATCCATGATCTCGTTGTAAACCATGTTGTTTCTTCCTTTAAAGTGTTAAAGCGTGAGATGGGAGAAGACGACTGTTTCATCCGAGTAAAATGTACGTTATCAAACGGCGACATTTTAGAATTTGCCGAATATATTCGTGTCATTAAAAATATGATATACCTTGAGATGTATAGCTTTCACTGGCAAGGTGCTGATGGTAAATTGGTGAAAAGGTGGGACAATGTAAAGCACCATAAAGAGGTCGGTACTTATCCCTGCCATCTTCACCTTCCTGACGATACGGTAAATGATTCTGAACCAATGAATCTAAAAAAGGTCTTAGCAGAGATAGGCAAGGTCTTACCTGTAAAGAATATGGAAGGCTAATGACAAATATTTACAACTACACTTTGCCCCCCTAATCAAAACTGTTTTGGGTATTAGCCTTTTGTTTTAACGGATAGTATAATCTAACCAACAAATAAGGCGTGTAATGGGAAAACAGAGCGCTAAAGTAAAAGTTTTCAACATGATCAAAGTTGGCACATCAGGTTTTTCCTTTCCAGATTGGGTAGGCAACATTTATCCTGCCAACATAAAAAAGGGAGAGATGCTCCCGTATTACGAATAAAAACTCGGCTTTAAGATAACCGAGATTAACTCCACGTATTACACAATACCCTCCCTAAAATCCTTTGAAGGCATGGTAAAAAAGACTTCTCCCGATTTTGAATTTACTGTCAAGGCACATACATCAATGACCCATGAAATACGGGACAAAGAAACAGGAACATTCATCAACAATAAAGACGCCTTTGACCGTTTCTTATATGCAGTCGAACCCCTGAGAAAAGAGGGCAGATTAGCCGCAATTCTCGCTCAATTCCCGTATAGCTTTCATGCGATAAAGGACAACTATAACTATCTACTGGCATTCAAAGAGAAATTAAAAGATATTCCATTGGTAGTAGAGTTTAGAAATTACTACTGGCACAGCGAAAGAAGTTTAACGTTTCTGAAAGAAAACCATATTGGATACTGTATCGTAGATGAACCAAAACTCAAGGGTCTTATGCCTTATAATCCAAATGCAACAACCGACCTGGGATACTTCAGGTTTCATGGCAGGAATACGAATTGGTTTGATGCATCAGCAGCAGAAAGGTATGTGTATCTTTACACGCCCGAAGAGTTGAAGTCTTTTTTACCAGGTATAAAGAATACATTCAGCATTACCGAGAAGACCATAATTATGTTCAATAATTGCCATGCAGGAAAGTCGGTTAAAAATGCAATTGAGATGTTAAATTTAATTAAGGACAACTAAAAATGAAAGCTATACTAACTATTTTGACCTTCTGTCTAACTTTTACCCTTGAAGCATACGGACAGCAACACAGCATTGATAAACAGGTGGCAGAGTGCATTGACGACATTATAAAAACCAAAGGTATTGTAACGACTGTTGACATGTGTGAATGCGGATACAAGGCTTATGAAGCGTGGGACAGAAAACTTAATAAGTATTACAAATTACTCATGAAATATTTGGAACCAGATGAGAAAGAAAAATTTAAAGCTGCTCAGAGAAAATGGGTCGAATACAGGGATGCTGAATACGATTTTAGCCGGACAATGCATGCCAATCTTCAGGGGACGATGTACAGAATATTTGGAGTAGATCATAAGAGAGAAGTTACAAGGCAGAGAGCGCTTGAATTGAAAGCGTACTATTACACCTTAATAAATTCAGACCAGAGAACTAAGCAAACGAAAAACGATTAACCATATCATATTTGTTTCGGTATTAAGTCCTGAGCATAAGATTAAACATCACCAACAAATTAAGGGACATGGTAACTACCGGAAAAGCCGTGTCTCTAAACGGTTTTTCTTGATTCATACTTAGAGGAAGGCATTATTAGAGGAGTGATAAGTGGATAAATTTATTACTCATAAGGTTTATACCTGGGTGAATGAATTTAATAAATACATTAAAGATATCCTAAAAGGCAAAACAAGAGATGAACAAGACAAACAAATTGACAAACTACTAGACGAGAAGAATAAAAAAATCGAAGAGTTAAAAACAGCGATTGATAAGAATATGCTTGGCGATATCGAAAGAGAAGATAATCATAAAAGATGCTTTTTAATCATCGGCGAAGATGAGGATTTAATCGAAGGTATTGTGAGTTATATTTTTTGCTTTTATTTGACTAAAGGTAAGTTATTTTTTAACTCTGAAGATTTTACTGGTAATGACGATAAAACCATTAAGGAGAAATTAATTTATCAATGGGACAGTAATACTTTTATGAGGCAAAGTTTTTATTCAATAGACCGTAGTTATTCCAACTTGATTGATTTAATGGAGGGAATTGAAAGAAGTATATGTGGTCTGCTTCTATACTTTCAATACGGTGGTACGCTGTTTCTGAGAAACTTAAAAAGTCAAGATTGCGAAATGTTAAAATTTATAGCCATGAAAATAAGAGACATCGTAACTAATAATGCTGATAGTCATGGTACATTAATTATCAGTACGGATAATAAAGATAATTTATCTGACTATTTCAAAAATCAATTTAAAATAATAAACCTTGAACCAGAGAAGCAAAGTAAAGCTAAAGATATACCACAAGGCAAACCTATAAGCACAGCACAAAACACGGCAAAACAAGACAAATTTATTTCTTTTCCGACACCTTCGGGGACTCAGTGGCATGAGGTCAAAATTACCTTCCTTGACCAAGAAAATGTTGAAATAAAAATAAAGGACAAGACCTATAAAAAGCACTATGATGAGATAGGATTCAAAGACGGACGGAAAAACCCTCCTACTCCTGTAAAAGCATGGGTTTTTTTGAAACTTCTTGCCAGAGACAATGGTAGGCTTAGCGACTACCAACAGACGAAAAAAGACGCGGTAGAAAAATCCGTTTCAAGCTTAAGAGAGATATTGGTTGAATTATTTAAGATTGAAGGTGATCCGATACCGTATAAAAAGAAATCTCGACCTAGAGTTAAATCCAAAACAGACGACCCGGGAAAAAAGAGTGAAAACTATGCAGGATATGAGACAGCCTTCAAGATTGAAGATAAGTCATACAATAGAGAATACGAGGAGTCAAAAGGACAGTTAGAGGCCGTTACAGACAAATAAAGACACAAATACACACCGTAAAAACCCCCGATAGCCTTTGTTGCTGAAAATTCAGCAATGAAGGCTATTTTTTTTAAAATATTTTTCACTTCCCCACTTTCCTTTATTTTCAAGCATTCTAAGCCATTTTACCCTTTTCCCTCTGCTGAAAAATATAAATCCTGCTGAATTTTCAGCATATAAGGGGTGTAGCACTTATTTTTCACATTCAATACGAGGGAAAACGCAAGACAGATACCTTTAATTTTTTTACTATGAAAAAATCCATATCACAAGAAAAACTCTACACACTTTCACAGGTGGTGCAGTTGCTAAATGTAGTCAGGCATAGACTAAATTATTTATTCGATTCCAGGAAATTGAAAACGTTGATTTTAAAACAGCTTTAAGAGAACTGGCCAGAGTAGTGGAATAATACATGAGAGTTGCGACATACACATATACTGACGAAACGGGGGCAGACATTTATCGTAAGCATAGATATGAACGGAGCGATAATGGTCAGATTCGTAAATCCTTTTCATTTGAACACACAAAACAAGATGGTAAATGGCATAAGGGACGATTTTACAAATCTGTTTTATACAATTTTCCTGCCGTGATTGAGTCTGACACCGTCTTTCTTGTCGAAGGTGAGCGTAAGGTTGACTTAATTAACTCCTGGGGATTAACGGCGACCTGTCTTGATTCAGGAGCAAAGTCAAGGTGGTATACAGAATATAGCGAAATTCTGAAAGATAAAACGGTCATAATTTTACCCGACAATGACGAACCAGGTCGGGAATATGCCTTGAAAATCGCAAACAATTTGAGCGGAGTAGTAAAAGAAATCAAGATTGTCTGGCTGCCGGGATTGAAGGAGTCGGAGGATGTGGTTGATTGGGAATGGGAACATGGCGGAACTAAAGAAAAGATGCTGGAGATTGTTCAAAACACCCCTATTTTGCCACCGAAAGGTGATGCTTCCAGTTTCACAGCTTCACATCACATAGGGGGGTGTGAAACTATGAAACTGAAATTGACTCCGATCAGTGAAGTTCTTGATTATCCTGAACCAGATTATTTGATTAGCGGTCTTATCGAAAAAAACACCTTGAATATACTATCCGCCGAGAGCGGTATTGGTAAGACCATGTTTGCATTTTGCCTGGCTAAATCTCTTGTGACAGGCGAAAAATTCTTGGGGCAATTTGAGATTAAGAAAAAGTGTGGGGTGCTGATTGTTGACGAAGAAAACAGTAAACCTCACCTACGGGAGCGGATGGAAGGAATGGGTTTTACGGAGGATATGCCTGTCAATTTTTTACATTTTCAGGGGGTAAAACTGGACAAGGAGGATTTATTTGCCGAACTCATGTGTATTATAGAATCCTCTAAACCCGATTTTATAATTTTTGACGCCCTTATCCGAATGCACGACAAAGACGAAAATTCTAACTCCGAGATGTCTAAAATTATGGGCAAGTTAAGGGAAATAGTGGGGAAAACAGACGTAACGGTTTTACTCATTCATCACGACAGGAAAAACACCGATGGGAGTTCAAAACAAAAAGCGAGGGGCGCGAGTGACATTATTGGTGCGGTAGACTGTCACTTGTCCCTCGAAAAACAAAAGGATGGTACTCTAATTTTATCCCCAGGAAAGACTCGCAGCAACACCTTTGAACCTATCGTTTTGAAATTTAACCCAGATTCCTTTAATTTTGAAATGCTTGGCGTTGGTAATGAAGGAGTAATAAATCGTAGAAATGCGGAGGTTTTAGGCATGATAAAAACGGTGATGGATAATCAGAATATGCCATTTAAGGAAATATGTGAAAGGCTAAAAGAGGAAAATTACGAAGTCGGCAAAAATCGTTTACGTGAAATTCTAAACGATGACAAGTATTTTAGTAAAACTATCAGAGCGCATGGCGAAACCCTTTACAGTGTTAAATCCAGTTTCACGGATGATGAAAACACAGGCCGTGAAGCTGTAATACCTGATAATACTGGGACAGAAGGCAGTTTCACAGTTTCACAGGGGGTATATAGCTCGGAAACCTGTGAAACTGAAAAGCCGAGTCAACGAAGGAATGATTTTAAAAGCAAACCCGTGAAAATATCCGAATCCGATATTTACGAGATGTCTGAAATTTCGGAGGTGGTGGAATAATGACATATTTGGTCATGGATGATTTTATTGCAAGGACTCCTGGTGGGGATAAACAAATCAAAAAAGGGCAGGTTGTCAGATTACCAGAAGAACCAGCGCAACAGTTGATACAAAAAGGCAAGATTAAACCGTTGCATGAACTAAAACAGCAATCTGAACCTCAGAAACCAGCTATCCGACATTGCGAACCCACACAACACAACTGGGAACTCAATAAACGTAACGGCTTACCTGATATGAATCCAAACAAGTATAAATGCCTTCAATGCAATGCAATTGCGGGACGCTACTGTTTCGGACAAGACTTAAACGGCAAGTGGTTGTGGGGATGGATGTGTTTAAAGTGTTGCCCTTATAGTGAACCGGGGCGGAACTAATAAGAAAGGAGGTTATCAAATGCAATATTAAGTATTAAGCGTAACAGTTGTAATTATTTCAAACATTATTTATAGGAGTTTTTGAATGAAAAACTGTCAATTAGTCGTTCGTGAAAATGACGAAGAATACGTAGAAACATGCGGAATCTGCTTCCAGGTTGAAGTCGAGGTAGGTACACCACTGGATATTTTTACAGAAGATGGTAAAGCGGTTTGCGGTGATTGTGCAAGGAGACTTGCTCCAGAATTGCTCGAAGTGGTTGAAAATTATTATGAAGAAGATTGAGAAAAAGTAATTGGTGTTACACGTCAATCCTGTATTAGATTGGCGTGTAACCGCCTGTTTTCAAGGGATTCAATGGGTATCGGATTTAAAAATGAACGAAATTACTACGATGGCGATACGGGATACTCATGATAATGGACAAGAGGCACACAAAAACGATACGCATACATACAATAACAACAAATAATAAGCAATGTATTTACGGATACGGAGGTTGTGCGGAATGGGTAGAAGGGTCTTGCTGGACAATCAAATTAACGAAATAAGGCGACTGAGGCGTGAGGGGTTTAGTTATTCTATGATTGCTAAAGAACTTCAACTAAGCCGAACTACCGCTTGCAAATATTCACAAGATATTCTGCTTCCTGGACAGCCCAAGCGATTCAAATCTGACTCAGTAAGCATTATTTTGTCAAGCCTTATGAACATTTTTAAACAGCTACTTGATGTCAATGTGCTACCTGACGAAGTGGACGCTGTACTAAAACGATGTCGGGGAAAATTAGACGGTTACGACAGTGAAACACTCTTTATTTTGCAAGGCACTGCAAAGGGATATTTTAATTTCATTAATACAGTTTTAGGCGAAGTCGGCCTCATAGAAAAGTACGGTTTCACCATTGGCAATCCTGAGAAATCCCAAGACAGCAAAAACGTCCCTTGCAGCAATAACGATAAGCAAAACCCAGTGAATACAGAAACTACGGACTAAGTTATGGAACAACTTGCAATAACCAATAATACATGTGAACTGATAGCAACTGATGATTTTAAGGCCAGAGCGGACAAGGTATTTGACCTTCTGGATGTGAGCGAATCCACCAGAGCAGAATATAAACAGAGGATAGGCTTATTTTTAGACTTCGTGAAAGATAAGGAGTTCAATTTCAACATATTCCTTGAGTTTAAACGGTATCTGTCCGGGAGAACCGATTTCGGTGTGTCTACCAAGAACAAATATCTTGTTACGGCGAGGGTCTTCCTGAAAGAACTCAATCGTTGCGGTTTATTGCCAAGCGATATAACCCAGAACGTAAAGACATTCAGGCAGGACAGGAAACATAAGCGGGAAGGTTTAAATGAAGCAGAGATTAAACTTTTAACTGAAAGGATACGGCAATTACCCGATACACCGCAGAATTTGAGGTTAAAGGCCATACTGAGCCTTTTAGCATTACAGGGATTACGGCAAATAGAGGTTATCAGATTAAATGTGCAGGACGTTGATTTTGTCAGTAAAACGGCACTTATTCAGGGAAAGGGCATGGACGACAAGGAAATAATATACCTGCACCCTGAAACGGTCAGGACATTAAAAGAGTATTTGCAGGCCAGTAAAATAGCGGATGGAGCTTTATTCGTAAGTAAAAGCAATAACAGCCGAAACAAAAGGCTAACCACGAGGTCTTTAAGGGGGATAGTCAAAGAAACACTAAAGCAGTTGGGTATTGAGAAGACTGCGCATGGTTTTAGGCATTACTTCACATCGGCACTTATAAAAGCATATAAAGGCGATCTATTAGAGGTTGCACGATACACCAGACATAAGAGTCTGGAGATGCTTCAGATTTATAATGACAATATAAAACTTCAGGCAGATTTGCCACGCTTCTATGAGACGTTTAAAGAGGTGGTTTTTGACCAAAAAATACCCTGAACAACCGATAACTCTCATTACAGGAAGTAGAAAATTTATGTATAAAGTTGGAGGTAAAAACGTATGACAGAAATGAAAATTATAGGTAACAATGATGGCAGACTTTTAAGCATGGATGAGGCGTCACAGTTTTTAGGTATCAAGAAATCAAGTTTGTATCAACTGACCATGAGACAAGAAATACCTGTTGTAAAAATTGGTCGTTTGAACAAGTTCAGAATGACCGATCTGAACGAATTTATAAATTGTCATATCGTGCAGGCAAACTCATCAAAGGTTTAATTATACATGCTTTTAAAAAGTCCCGTTAACAGATTGGGTGGTAAATACTTTCTACGTAATTGGCTATCTGAAAAGATACCAGCCCATACGCTTTATTGCGAACCCTTTTGCGGTGCTGGTCATTTGTTATTTACCAAAGAACCTTCACAGGTGGAAGTCATTAATGACATTGACGGTCATTTGATAGGATTCTTCAGGGTTATTCAGCATTCAGAGAAAAAACAGGCATTGATTGATAAGTTAAACTTTATGCCTTATTCGAGGGCTTTGTGGCAAGAAGTACGCACGCAATGGAAGCATGGTAATTTACCACAGGATGAAGTCGGGTGGGTATCGCAGTGGTTTTACCTTAATCGAACTTGCTTTTCAGGCGACCAGTTAAGAGGTGGTTTTGCTGTGCCTTCTACTACGGGACGCAATCCAATGGTAAGCTTTCGGAATACGGTTGATAACTTGTATACCGTAGCAGAACGGCTAAAGAATGTTTGCATCGAGAATTTATCTTATGATGAATGTATCAAGCGTTATGATTCAGAAGACACGTTGTATTATTGTGACCCACCGTATTTGAACACGGAAGACTATTACGGAAAGGGATGTTTCACACAGAACGACCATTGTGCTTTGGCCAACATACTACATTCAGTTAAGGCAAAGGTCATGTTGAGTCATTACCAATGTGATGTATACGATAGGCTTTATTCCGGCTGGCATCGCTTTACTTACGAGTCATTCAAAGGAAGCCACAAAGCGGAGTCTGGAACTGAAAAGCCCGTTACGATGGAATGCCTTTATACTAATTTTAGGCCAGGTGAAACAGAGGGTTTATTCGATGCGATGGGATAATTTCAACGACACAGATGATTTTTTACTCTGGTGCGTAAGTTTTGAGGCGGTGCGGGCTGTTTGTCTCGTGCTGTTTCAATGAGTGTGCTTGTGCTTCTGGTTGTATTTCATCCAGGCAAGAAAGATAAGACAGGACACAATTACTATACCGTAAATAATTCCAAGACCGTTCATTTTTCTGCCTCCTGTTTATCAATAACAAGACCAACGAAAATAGGTATTATGGTTGCTATTATTCCCACAATCAATATCCAGTATTTCAAATTTGAAGGATTTGCAAATTGAGCCACTACGAGAGCGGCAAAGTCAATCTTTGCGATGTCGTAAAAGAATTTTGCAAGATTAGTCTTTTGCTTCTCATTCATAATCAGAAATAATATAACAAATACGAATAAGAAAGAAAAGGTAAAAACAAACGAAAATACTTGACAATACTTTAAAGGTACGGTAGTACGTACGAAAATACTGGCGTTTGACGGGGCGCTTAAAATATATGCCTGAGAAATCAGGTAACGAAGGCAGTGGCCGGGTGTGCCGTCACACATCTGGCTTACTGCCTTTTTTGTTGAAAGGGGGTGAATATGGCAGTAAGATTTCGCAAATATTTCAACGAGTGCAAACCTATTCAATGCACTGGCCGAAGGTCACGGCGGTGTCCTGAGACGCCCCGGCGTGCAAATGGTGAATATAAGACTTGCGGGGTGTGGTGTATAGAATTCTTTGATGACCAGAAGCAATGGCAGTCACTTACTTTCAAGGACATACGCAACAAGAGCGATGCAGAAAAAAGATTGACCTTGTTTATCTCAGACCGGGAGAGAGGTCAATTAAAACTACCAAGGAAGAAGGCTATCCCGACATTATCGGCATACGGTCAAACTTACCTGGACTTATACAGAAACGATAAAGAGAACACGCTTGCAATGAAACAAAGGGCGATTATTGCCCTGGTGAAATATTTGGGTAGTTATCCCCTTGATAAGATAACACCGTTTATCATTGAGAAATACAGACTTGAACGCAAAGAAAAGGATGGCGTGAAGGATAGCAGTGTCAATATTGACATCTCTATTCTGTCACATGTTTATACCGTAGCCATTAAGGCGGGGGTCATGGACAAGAACCCTTGTAAAGATGTTAAACGTTTGAGGGTCATACAGACAAAAGACCGGGTGCTGTCGCAATCTGAGATAGCCTTGCTATTGAATAAGTTACAGGGCAAAGACCGTCTTGTGGTGTTGACAGCACTTTTTACCGGGCTACGGTTAGGCGGCGTACTGGGTTTATCCTGGAATGATATTGATTTCAACAATGGCATCATAACGAGCAATCATAAGACCAGCAAGCTGGTGTCAATACCTATGTCAGAATACCTTAAGACTGCATTAGAAACATATAGAACGTATTCTATGGGTGAAAGGGTATTTGAGGCCAGAAAAATAACGAGGGCAATTGCCAGGGAATACAGCGACCATTTTAGCAAGCTGTTTAAGGGTTTAGGCATTCAAGGGGCTACCTTCCATACGTTACGTCATACCTTTTCCAGCATCTTACAAGGAGAACTTGGCATCGGTGCTGTAGTCGTGCAAGGCATGACTGGGCATTCAAGTTTAGGCATGTTACAGAAGTATTCACATACCGGCCTTGATAATAAAAGAAATGCTATCCAGGCGTTGGAAGGTCATCTCCTGAATACAAGCGTAAAGGCCACTTGTGCCATAGCACAATAAAAAAGGTACGGCGTAAGTACGACATATATACACAGACATGAAACACAACTTGCCTTCTTTGGCAATATTTACAAGGCATACGAGACTTTTAAATATGTCTTTCTCGAATTTTTATTCTTAATTTTTCTCCCGTCTGCCGAAAAAAAATAAGCCCCCCACTCTAAATGTCGAATGGGGAGCTTATTGTTAGAATGAAACAGTGCCCATCAAGATGCTAGGTTATGCCTTAATCTCTATCTTGGCCTTTTCCCTGATTTGTTTTATGAGTGACCGGGCTTTTTCTTCCATCATGCTCTGCTTTACGGCTTGTTTTTTCTCTTCAAAGTTAACATCGCTTCCTTTTTTTATCTCCGTAACCTTTATGATGTGGTACCCAAACTGAGTCTTTACGGGATCGCTCAACTGACCAACCTTAAGTGAAAACGCGGCTGCGGCAAATGGCTCAACCATTTGTCCCTTTCTCTTGAAAAATCCCAAATCACCGCCCTTTTCCTTGGATGGACAGTCAGAATATTGCTTTGCAACCTCAGCGAAATCCTTCCCGCTTTCCAGTTCTGCTTTTACCTTTTTAATCTTCTCCAGCGCCTGCGTCATTTCCGGGTCTGATCCGGTTTTCCTGGTATCTATAAGGATATGGCTTGCTTTTACCTCGCTCCCGTCATACGCAGCCTTGTTCTGGTCAAAATACGCCTTTACTTTATCATCGTCAACCTCTTTCCCAATACATTTTTCCAGGGAGAGGGATATAACAATATCATTTTTTAAAGTATCAACGCTGCTTCCATGCGACTCTAGCACCTGCTCCAAGGTCTGATCTTTCAGGTCAGGGTTTCCCTTAATGTCTTCCCGCACCTTATTTAATTCCGTCTCTATTTCGGCGTCCGTTACTTCTATTTTGCTGTCTCTGATGTATTGCATAATTAACTTTTGTGTAATCAAACCATCAAGGATTTGTTTCGTAACCACGGGTATTTGGTCTTCAGGTATCTGATTGCCAACCCTGCTGAGTATTTGGTCCGCATCCTTCTGGCAGATATTTTCGCCGTTTACTGTGGCGAGCACCTTATTTGGATCGGATTCCTGTTTGGCGGGAGCGGTTTCTTCTTTCTTGGGCGCAGCGGCTTCTTTTTGTTTGGCTGGCGCACCCTCTTTCTTTGGTGCGGCTTTGGCGGCTTTTTTTGCCGGTTCAGACGACTTTTTTGCGTCCTTTTCAGCGGCAGAGACATTCAGATGGATGCACAATATCCCGGCTAACACAACTCCTAACGGCTTTATGACCTTCCTGAGCATTGATTTCTCCTAACAGTAATAAGATTAAAATAATTAAAGTAATCGCAAAATTGTAATATATTTAATCTCCTATTGTCAAATTACTTTTTGTTTTAGGCGCGTTCGCTGGGTTGTTAGATGGATTTTTTTATATACAACACCATATCCACAAGTCCCCGTCTGACCATCATTACCGCTATGGCTGCCAATAAGAGCGACGCGACCTTGGCGAATGCCTTTGAACCCCCCTCACCCATCAGACGATAGATAAAATTTGATTTCAGAAACACAACCCATACGATAAGGAGATTCACAACCAGTGAAGTCACGGTGGGAATGTATCCATAGGTATCTACCGTTACAATGATTGAGGTCAAAACTGCCGGACCTACGACAAGCGGAATGCCCAAGGGAACGACCCCCATCGTCGGCGTTATTGTCCGCTTGCCTTTGTCTGCAAACAACAGATCGTTGATGGCAAAGACCAGCAACAGGAGTCCCCCTGCCATTTTAAAATCATACACCTCAATTCCCAGCACGGAAAAGACAAATTTTCCCAGGGCAAGGAAACCTATGC
>Ga0082335_1002523_pt1 | contig 33858 bp, 23 predicted proteins | sample Subgrocontami58m_FD_72375 | JGI IMG/M metagenome (GOLD analysis project Ga0082335, IMG submission 72375) | Subsurface groundwater microbial communities from S. Glens Falls, New York, USA - GMW37 contaminated, 5.8 m (SPADES assembly) (version 2) ... | reverse complement strand
CGCGCAATTGATCGCGAGCGCGATCGCGAAGGCGGCGGCCAGGACCCGCTGGACCCGGCGCGCGGCGACCCCGAAGAGGAGCGAGGCGGCTCCGCTTCTCCGCTCCGGGGCCGAGCGGCGGCGGGCATCGCCGAGGATGTAGGCATAGGTGGCAAAGAGGGCGCCGGCGACGAAGGCAAGCGCGGTCGCGGTGTGTCCGGCCGCGACCAGGCGATCCCAGGTGTCCCCGATGTCGAGCAGGCCGACGCAGCCCGCGAGCGTGGCCACGTAGAGCGGCGAATAGTGCAGCATCCATTCCCAGCGACGCGCGCGTGTGCCCGGGCCGCGCGCGAGCTCGAGCACCCGCTGCGCTCCCGGCACTTCGTAACGGTCGAGCAGCCAGGTGGCCAGCTCGAGCGCCGCCTCCCGGCTGGCCGCGTGTCGGAGCAGTTCGCGGGCGCCGGCCAGGGGCGGGTTCGCCGTGCCTTCGAGCGAAGGGAGGAGCACGTCGTCGGCCCACGCGAAATCCCCATGGCCGACGGCGAGCTTCATCCGGTGTGCGAGGGCCTCTCCCGCGACGGATTCGTCTCCGGGGGCGCGTCCGTGGGCGAGGAAGGCGTCGAGGTGGGCGGCTGGGGAGGGCGAGGCGAGGCAGCGCGCGAGCAGATGCCGGCGGAAGCCGAGCGAGCGGCGTCCGTCCGGATCGCCCGCGCGGAACTGCTCGTTCTGGAGGTCGCGCAGGTCGCGGAAGGCGCGTTCGACCGCCGCCTCGGAGAGCAGGTCCACGCGTGTCTCGAGCTCGGCCAGGCCGCGGGCGGTCTCGCGGTGGGCGTCGATGCGCCGGGTCCAGTCGAGGACGAGGGCGCGCCAAAGGGCGGCTTCGGGAAAGGCCAGGATGCGCCCCACCGACTCCCCGAGGGCGGTGACCGCGGCTTGGAGCGACTCGAGGTCTCGAAGCTGCGCCGCGGGCGGATCCGACACCGAGGCGGAAGCCTTGGCCCGCAGGGAAAGGGCCTCCTCGGCGCGCCGGCGGGCTTCGGCCAGCGCGGCTTCCGGGGCCTGGACCTCCCGGGCGTAGCCCTCGATCGGGCCGCCGCCGGGGTATCCGACGAGGGCGCGCAGGCGCTGCTCCAGATCCGAGTCGAGCGGGTGGACCGTGCGCAAGGCGCGGATCTGGTCGATCAGGGCGCGCACGAGGGGGAGGAACCGGCTGCGGCCGACGATGTCGATCTCCTCGCGCGCGGGGTCGTCGCCCGAGAGGGCGAGCAATCCGGCGTAGAACTCGTCGACATGAGTCTGAAGCTCCTGCGGATCGTCGGTGCCGCCGCCGCGATCGACGAGGCGGACCGCGAGGCGGACGATCTTGCGCAACTGGCGGTGCTCGGGGCGGCCGCGGTCGGCGAACAGGCGGTCGAGGAAGCGCGCTGGGGGCCGGCGCGTGAGGAGCCGGTAGAGCAGGACGAGCGGGTCCGAAACCGCAGCGTCGAGGAGCCGGCGCTCGAGCCAGGCGGCGAGGGCCTTCTCCAGATTGAGGGGCATCTGCGGGGCGATCAGGGCGAGCGCGTCGCCGAGGTCGCCGAATCTGAGGAAGTGCTTCTTGGTTGCGGAGGCGAGCTCGTCGGCGCCGCTTCCCGCCGCCTCGAGGCGTGCCATCAGGCGGGCGAAGTAGGCGGCCCGGGGGTCGCCTTCTCCTGGGGAATCCTGGTCGCCGAAGATCTCCTCCACGCGCACGGTGGCGAAATCGAGCACGGAGTTTCCCAGTTCGCCGGCGAGCCACACCGCCTCGCCGCGGAGTCGGCGCGGGAGGCGGCGCCAGTCGTCCGGGGTGCGGGCGAGGTCCACGACGGAGCGGGCGAGGTCGACGGCGAGCTCGTCCGGAGCGAGGCCGAGGCGGGAGAAGCGGCGCTGGGCCCAGTAGCGGACTTCGCCCGCGGCGCGGCCGTCGCGGCAGACGTCGAGGAGGAGGAAGGCGAGGGCCTGTGGGCGCAGGGGCGCGTCGCCGTCGAAGCGCTCCTCGAGAACCGCGGCGGCGACGCTGCCGCCGAGTCTTGCGAGGGCGCGCGCGAACAGCGCGGCGAGGACGGGGTTCCACGCCGGAAGACGTTCGAGAGCGCGGGCGACCGGCTCGGCCCGGCGCAGGGCCACGGCTTCCTCGAGAGTGCCGGCGACCTCGCGGAGCAGGCGGTAGGCGAGTTCGGGCTCGGGGGGGCGGAACTCGGCGACCGCGCACAGCGTGGTCTCGAGCAGGGCGGGGAGGCTCGCGGGGGCGCAACCGGCGTCGGCGGCGGTCCGGAGGAGACCGACGAGGCAGCGCACGGAATAGGGGAGGAAGCGGCGGGGCAAGGCGTGGCTCGCGGCGGCGAGCCAGCGCTCGATCGCGGGCCGGTGGCGGTCGAGCGGCAAGGTCGGCTCGATCGCGGTGAGGAGAGCAGAGAGGTCGGAGTCGCCCAGCTCGGCGGGATCGAGGACGGGGGGGACGCCGGAGTCGAGCCAGGCGCGGAGGACGGGGGGCGGTTCGCCGCCGCCGGCCGGCGGTCCGAGGGCGACGAGTTGGCCGAGGGCGACGGCGAGGCGGCGGTCGTCGGAACCCGCGACGGAGAGGGAGCGACCGCCCAAGGAACGTCGCGCGGCCTCGTCGCGCAGGCTTTCCCAGGCCTTGCCGCCCTGGGCGGCGAAACGGCCACGGACGCGGGCCGCGGCGACCCACAGGGGGCGCTCGGTCTCCCAGAGCCGCCACTGGAGCAGCTCCAGGTCGCCGTCGGAGTAGGGGGCCTTGCGACCGAGGAGGTCGAGCCAGAAGACCACGTCCTCGGCGGGCAGCTCCAGATTGCGCAGCGCGCGGGCACCGGCGCCTTCGGGGCCGAAGGCTTCCGGGGCGAGGGTGCGGGCGAGCCGCTCGAATTCTTCGCCGCGCGCGGCACGGGCGCGGTCGAGGAGGGACGGGTCCATGGGCCGCGATTGTAGCGGGGGCCGATGCCGCGCGCACCGCAATTCCCTTCCGGCCCCGGATGGGGTACGCGCCAGGCGGTGGCGCCCCGCCCCCGGGTCGATTCCGCTTGCGCCGGCCGCGCCCGGCGGGTAGGGTCCGGGCGCCCACCGAGGAGGTACCGCGACATGTATCGTTGGCTCGTCCTGCTTCTGCTGCCCATCCTCCTCTCGTGCATCCAGCGGGGTGCCGGGAGTCCAGGCGCACCGGATCCCGGGAACGCGCAAGGGTACGGGCATGCGCACGGTCGCACGCACATGGAGCCGGGTACCGTCCAGGAGCGGCTCGCACGCTACGAAGACCCCGAACGTGCAGTGTGGCAAAAGCCCGACGAGGTCGTGGCTGCTCTGGCGCTCCCGGCCGACGCGACGGTGGTCGATCTCGGCTCTGGCTCGGGGTACTTCTCGGTTCGGCTTGCGCGAGCGGTGCCGCGGGGGCGGGTCATCGGGCTGGACATCGAGCCGGCGTTCGTCGAGCACCTCCACCAGCGGGCGAAGCGGGAGGGCTTGAGCAACCTCGAGGTGCGGCAGGTGCCGCCGGACGATCCGCGGTTGGATCCGGCGACCGTCGATCTCGTCCTGATCCTCGACGTCTACCATCACCTGGAGAACCGGCCGGTGTACCTCGGGAAGCTCCGTGAAGCGCTGCGGCCCGGTGGGCGGATCGCGGTCATCGACTTCACGATGACGGCTGGGCACGGTCCGCCGCCGAAGCATCGGCTGAAGCGCGAAGAGGTGCTGCGCGAAGCCGCGGAGGCGGGCCTCACGCTCGCGCGGGAGCAGTCGATCCTGCCCGAGCAGTACTTCCTCGAGCTGGAAGCGCGCTGACCCGATCCGGCTTGGTCCATCAGCCTCACCCGTGACCAAGCATGAGCCCTAAACGATGGTCGCATCCCGTCGTCGTGCTTTGCCCTTGCCCCTGCCCTCTCTCGTCGGGAAGCGGGCAAGGGCAGGGGCAAGGCGGTCCGTTTAGCGTTAGTGCCTCGTCACGGCCTCACCCGGCACCCTGGTGCCGCAAGTCTCCTCGTGTGCCTGCGCTGGGCGGAAGCGTGCGAACGGCTTGGCACCGAACGCCGTCGCGTGCTATCGTGCGGGTGGCCCGTCGAATCGGCGGGCCGGTGCGGCTGGTGGCCCGATGACGGTTCCCTGGATGGCTCCGGACCTCTTTCCGGCGAAGCCGGCGGAATCGGAATACGGCTTCGCGGTGGGCCCGCGCGCCGTGGGCTGCTCGCAGGCAGACCTCGCGGCCCGCTGCGGCGACCGGAAGCAGAGCCCGGTGTGGTTGGTCTGGATACCGGAGAGCCACCGGCTGGTGCCGCCGTGCGAGGTCCCCTTTCTCCATCAGGCCCTGCTCGAGTCCGCGCTCGGGCGCACGCGCCAGGGACTGGCGGTCGCTCTGTTCAGCAGCGCATTCTTCGGGCTCGCCTACTTCGTTCCGCTGCTGATGTCGCGGAGGGCCTTCCCCGGGATGCTGCTGCTCTTCTGCATCCTCGGTGCGATCCCGGTGATCGAGGGGTTGCTCGCGCTCCGCCACCTGCGCGGCGACGCCGCCGGGGTGATGGCGCGGGAGTCCGCGGTGGTGCGCTACGCGAGTTGGCTCTACGGGCGCAAGTTGCAGGTGACCTGGATGCTCGCGGGGATCCTGATCGGGCTCCAGTTGCTTCAGTTCCTGGTCGGGGGCGATGCCTCGATCCGGGCCGCCGGATTGATGAAGCCTGCGGTCCGGGAAGGGGAGTGGTGGCGGCTCTTCACCGCTCCGCTGTTGCACGGGGGGTTGTTTCACATCCTGTTCAACGGGATGGCGCTTTTCAGCCTGGGGCGGAGCATCGAGGGACTGGGCGACCGGTCGCTCGCGGCGGCCGTGTTCGTAGTGAGCGCGCTTGCCGGGGGCGTGGCGAGCGTGGTCTTCCTGCCGGATGCCGCCTCGGTGGGGGCCTCGGGCGGATTGATGGGCTATCTCGGCTTTCTCGCCGTGCTCGGGATGCGGCGGAAGGCGGAGCTGCCGCGCGAGTACGTGAAGTCGATCGTGTTCAGCCTGGTGATGATCGCGGCGGTGGGGATCGCGGTGTGGAACCGGATCGACAACGCGGCGCATGCCGGGGGACTGCTGGCGGGGATGGTGTTCGGGGCGCTCCGGATTCCCCGTGAGGGCCCCTTCCCGCTGGCCTCTGGGCCCATCCTGCGCGCCGTGGGTGCCCTCAGCGTCGCGGTTCTGGCAGCCTCCGCGGTCGGGACGGGAGTGGCGATACTTCGCTGAGGAGCTCGCGCCGCGGGGGGCTGCATGGCTCGGTGTCGCGGCGCCGTCGTCGAGCCGTGGGCGACGCGGGCGATGCTTCGTTGACGGGGTCGCGCGAGGATGGGTAAGCTGCGCGGACTCGCTTGGAGGAAGAGGCCGTGATGCGGAAGCCGGTGGTGATCGTGACCGGGGCGAACGGCGAGATGGGGCACGGCTTGATCGTGCGCATGGCCGAGGCTGGGAAATACGACATCCTCGGGCTCGACATCAAGGAACTCGACCCCGAGCTGGGCAAGCGCTGCTCCGCATCGATGGTCGGGGACATCCTGGACCGGCATCTGCTCGAGCGGTTGGTGAGCGAGTACGAGATCCACGCGATCTTCCACCTGGCGGCGCTGCTCTCGACCCGCTCGGAATTCACGCCCGAGACCGCGCACGAAGTGAACGTGCAGGGCACGCTCAACCTGCTCAAACTGGCGGTGGAGCAGTCGCGCTGGCACGGGCGCAAGGTGAAGTACCTCTTCCCGAGCTCGATCGCGGTTTACGGGTTGCCCGATCTGGAGGCCAAGCGCAAGGCGGGCCGCGTGGCGGAGAACGATTGGACGCTGCCGACCACGATGTACGGCTGCAATAAGCTCTACTGCGAGCACTTGGGGCGGTACTATTCCCGGCACTACCGCCAGCTCGCGGCGGCGGAGGACGAGCGCAAGGGGGTGGACTTCCGCAGCATTCGCTTCCCCGGCCTGATCTCCGCGGTGACGTTGCCGAGCGGCGGCACCAGCGACTACGGCCCGGAGATGATCCATTCGGCCGCGCGCGGTGTGCCCTACGCCTGCTTCGTTCGGGAGGACACGCGCATCTCGTTCATGGCGATGCCGGACGCGATCGACGCGCTGCTGACGCTGATGGACGCACCCGGGGAAATGCTGACCAGCCCGGTTTACAACATCACCGCGTTCAACCCGAGCGCGGCGGACTTCGCCAAGGCGGTGCGCGGGTCTTTCCCGCAGGCGGACATCAGCTTCGTCCCCGACAAGCGCCGGCAGGCGATCGTCGATAGCTGGCCCGAGGACGTGGACGACTCGAAGGCGCGCCGGGACTGGGGCTTCAAGCCCAGGTACGACTGGGATCGCACGTTCCACGAGTACCTCGTGCCGAACGTGAAGCAGCGCTACACCAAGGCGTGATCGGGGTCGTGGTGGGTGCCGCAACCCAAGGGCGCGGGGAGCCGTCGCAACCGACGGAACTACGGATTACACGGATTGTACGGATTACGCGGATGGTCCAACGGCGATGGGTGGGGTTCCTCGGACGGATCTCGACAGGAGAGACGAGCGCATGTACGGCGACGTGCAGAAGCGGCTGGCCGGAGAGTTGGCCGAGATCGAAGCGGGCGGGCTGACCAAGAACGAGCGACTGATCGAGTCGCCGCAGGGCGCCGAGATCCTGGTGCGCGGGAAGACGGTGCTCTGCTTCTGCGCGAACAACTACCTCGGTTTGGGCAAGAACCTACGGCTCGTAAAGGCCGCGCAGGACGGGGTGGCGCGCTGGGGCTTCGGTCTGTCGAGCGTGCGCTTCATCTGCGGCACGCAGACGATCCACAAGGATCTCGAGGCCGCGATCTCGCGCTTCCTCGGCGCCGAGGACACGATCCTCTACACCTCCTGCTTCGACGCGAACGGGGGGTTGTTCGAGACGCTGCTCAACGAGAGCGACGCGATCATCTCGGACGCGCTCAACCACGCGTCGATCATCGACGGGATCCGACTGTGCAAGGCCGACCGGCGGCGCTACGCCAACTCGGACATGAAGGAGCTGGAGCAGCACCTGAAGGAGACCCAGGGGGCGCGCACGCGGATGATCGCCACCGACGGGGTCTTCTCGATGGACGGGACGATCGCCAAACTGGCGGACATCTGCGACCTCGCCGACCGCTACCGGGCGCTGGTGATGGTGGATGACAGTCATGCCTCCGGCTTCATCGGCAAGACCGGCCGCGGCACGCCCGAACTCTGCGGGGTGCAGGGGCGGATCGACGTGATGACCTCGACGCTGGGGAAGGCCCTGGGCGGGGCGAGCGGCGGATTCACCAGCGGGCGCAAGGAGATCGTGGCGCTGCTGCGCCAGCGCTCGCGGCCCTATCTCTTCTCCAACACGTTAGCTCCCTCGATCGTCTGCGCCTCGCTCGCCTGCCTGGAGATGCTCACGGAGAACACCGCGCTGCGCGACAAGCTCGAAGCGAACACGAAGTGGTTCCGCGAGGCGATGACCAAGGCGAGATTCGACATCAAGCCCGGCGTGCATCCCATCGTCCCGATCATGCTCGGGGACGCGCGGTTGGCGCAGCAGATGGCCGCGGACCTGCTCGAAGAGGGGATCTACGTGATCGGCTTCTCGTTTCCCGTGGTCCCCAAGGGCCAGGCGCGCATCCGCGTGCAGATCAGCGCCGCCCACGACCAGCCGCATCTGGAGCGCGCCGTCGCGGCGTTCGTCAAGGTGGGGAAGAAGCACGGGGTGGTGAAGTAGCCCTCTCTTCAGACACGAACGCCGCAGGCCAGAGGGTCTGCGGCGTCTGAATTTTTGTGCTGCGGGAAAAAACAACACTCGCGCTAACAGATTAACCTGAACTGGCCGGGGTTGCAGATCACCACATATTGATCACCAGTCTCGATCAAATGGAATCCGCGGCAACGAACTTCGAAAAGTAGCTCGCGAAATGAGGCGTATCGATGTACGTCCGCTTTGCTACGTAAGCGTCCGCCCTCACCAGGGAGGGTGCCCGCCCGGTGGCAGGGAGGGGTGCGAGAGGCGTGGGTTCGGCGCGTTACCGGGCGTCGGGACACCAGCGGTGCGGGAGCAGTTCGTCCAGTCGCTCGCCCGACCAAGCACCGGTGCCGAGCTTGGCGAGCACGTCGGTGAAGTAGGGCAACGGGGCGACCTTGTGCTGGATGCAGGTGCGCGTCAGGCTGTAGAAGGCGGCGGTGCGCTGCGCGGCGGCGTGTGAGCCCGCGAATAGGTAGTTCTTTCTCCCCACTGCGATGTCGCGCAGCTGTTGCTCGCAGAGATTGTTGTCCGGGCTGATCCGCCCGTCCTCGAGGAATCGCGTCAGCGCAACCCAGTGGTTCAGCGAGTAGGCGCAGGCCCTGGCCAAGTCGGTGCTCGGAGGCTCGCTCGCGCACGTGGCCACGAACCACCGGCGCAGCTTCTCGAGGATCGGAGCGGTTCGCTCCTTTCGCAGCGCCACGCGCTCCACCGGAGCCAGGCCGCGCGCGTCGGCCAGATGCTCGACCCGGTAGATCCGCGCGATCAGCTTCAGCGGGTAGGCGACCCGACAGTCCGTGTCCTCCAGCTTGACCAGCTTTCGGCGCGCATGGCTCCAGCATCCCAGCTCCACCGCGTTGGCCACCTGGCCATTGAAGAGCCGGTCGAAGACGTTGGAGGCGTCGGCCTGCACGTACCCGACTCGACCCGCGAGAAAGTCCCACGGGCCGCTCTCGCCTTCCCCCGTGGGCGTGTACCGGAACAGCACGTCGCGATCGTCGCCGACGTAGCCCCAGAGCGAACCGCGCACCACGTTGTCCGGGCTGTCGGGATCGAGCACCAGAAGCCCGGTGGCGTCGGTGCGGATGATCGTGGCTTCGAGCACGCGCTGGGCCAGTCGCTCCACCAGCGGCTCGATGAGCTTTCCGGCTCCCGCGATCCAGTCCGAGAGCGTGGAGACCGGGATCTCGACGCCCTGGCGCGCGAAGCTGCGGCTGAGCCGGTGAAGGGGCATGTGATCGACGAACTTGCTGACGATGATGTGGCTCAGCGTGGACGCGCCGGCGGCACTGCGATCGAGCACTTGCGCCGGCGCTGGCGCCGTGATCACGCCCTCCTTGCAGTCGGGGCAGGCGTGTTTCCCCAGGTGGGTCTCGCGCTCGACGAAATACCCCGGCACGTACTCGAGTCGGCGGGTGACGTCCTCGCCGATGCGCTTCATCGGACGTTGGCACTTCGCGCACACGAGGTCGGCAGCCTCGGGTTCGACGTGGTGCACCTCCTGTTGGATCCCCTGGGCCTTCCATCCGGCCCCTTCCTTCCGCTTCTTGCGTGGAGGCTCCGGCCGGGCCGCCTCGGCTTCCTTGATCTCGCGATCGAGCTGGGCGTCCTCGCGCGCCTCGGTCGCGGGATCGACGCCCGCCTCGGGCGCAGGGGCGGGTTGCTCGGCCATCGCCTCGAAGAGGAGCTGGATCTGCTTGGGGTCGAGGCGTTCCGACTTCCGGCCGATCCGCGCCCGCCGTAGCTGCGTGATGAGAAGCTCCTGGTCGCGGTTCTTGGCCAGGACCGCTTCGAGCGCCGCCAGCACCAACTCCCAGGCTTCTTCGCTCTTGCCCTGTGCCAGCAGCGCCTCGGTCGATTCGCGAATCTGTCGGAGAGGCGCGCTCTCCGTCCGCGGCCCTGGCGCAGCGCCGGAAGCAAGCTCGAGGCTCATCGTTCCTCCTGCTTCCTCGCCCGAGCCAGGCGAAGCTTGCGCTCCCGGCGTTCGAGGACCATCAGGCGGGCGTTGATGGCCATCAACTCGGCCAGCCCGCTCTTGAAGGCGTTGCCTTCCTCCACCCTGCGGCGCACGTCCTCGACGTCCTCGTGCGGCACGTGTTCCACGCGCTTGCGGCCATCCACCATGTAGGTCAGCGCCCAAGAGGGATGTCCTTCCCCCTCCTGGCAGTGACAAGTCCGGGTGCCGCAGCGCCGCCGGCTCAGGGTCAGCGATCCGGGCAACCCCTCCGGGGGCAGCTTCAGGGCGGCCAGGAGCTGCCGCCGCCTCGTCTGCAGTTCGCGGCGCTCCGAGTCTGCGTTCGTTCGGGTAACCATACGGGTAGTATACCGTAGGTGCTCGCCGTTGTCAAGTCCCTATTTTGTTTTTCTTCACGTTACTTCGCGCTCGCCTGGAGAGGATCCGACGGGCCGCCCGTCCGGACCGGTGTGCCCTGGTGGGGAAGGCGTCGCCAACGCTCCCGCCGCGTTGCGTTCGGAAGATCAACCCCCTCCAGCATGAGCCCCAGTTCCCCGGCGTCGATCTCGATGTGGCGATCGCCCGGCGCAGGCTCTGTCGGAAGTCGAAAGGTTCCGCGCTCCAGCCGTTTGTAAAGGAGCAGGTACCCCGTCCGATCCCAGACCAGGAGTTTCACCCGGTTGTTGCGCCGGTTGAGGAAGACGAACAAGTGGCCGTTGAGCGGGTCCTCCCGAATCAGCGCTCGGGTGGCGGCGGCCAACCCGTCGAATCCGCGGCGCAGATCGACGGGCTCGGCGGCGACATAGATGCGAACGGAGGACGGCAGCATCAGCACGTCGTCCCCTCCCCGAGCACCGTCAGTACGCGCCGCAGATCTTCCGTCTCGAATCCGCGCGCCACGCGCACCCGCCGACCATCCCGGAGATCGATCTCGATCGACCCAGTGGTGGCGCGCTCGTCCGTGCGCGTGAGTCGCACGGGATGAAAGCGCAGCGGGCCCGGCTCCGCCCTCTTCAGCCTCGCCGCCCACCGAGCGAGCCGCTGGGGATCGACGCCGTGGCGCTCGGCGAACCGCGACAGCGGCCCGCCCGCGTGCCGCCAGGCTTCGACGATGACCCGCGCATCCCCCTCCCTCCAGTACCGCCGGCTCGCTACCTTCGCGACTTGCTCTGAACGCATCGAGGCCTCCCTTCGGACCCATCATCGGGCCAAGGAGAGGATCCTCGAAAACGGGCGGCCGGTAAACATGGTCAGGGCGGACGCTTACTTTGCTACGACGGACAATCCCTCCCTTCGAGACGGCAAGTGCGGCAAAGACCCTCAGCAACCACGAGTTGTTACGCATGACTAATCTCTCAAAAAACAACAAAAACAAACCACTGTAGGGAGAATTCTCAGAGTCTTGCCAGCGCCGGGTAGCGTCCCGATCCACGTGACGCTCCCGGCACCCGCAGTATTCCCGGCGTTCTACGAGCACCCGTTCGTCGTGCCGCAGTTGAGGCACTTGTAGCACGCCGCGTTGCGGACCATCAGGCACCCGCAATCCGGGCAGGGCGGCGCGTCGGCCTGCGCCAGGAACACCTGCCGCTCCTGCGACTCCATCGGCGAGGAGGTCTCCGCCGTCGGAGCCCCCGAGCCCGGCTTTGCCGTCTCCGGCTTCTTGGCGATCACCGCCGTGCCGCCGTGGCCGTTGCCCCCGTTGATCGACGGCTGCTGGTCCTCGGGCAGGAACTTCTGCGCCAGCCAGCGGAAGATGTAGTCGCTCACCGATTTCGCGATCGGGATCGCCTTGTTGCTGGTGAATCCCGAAGGCTCGAACCGCGTGTGGGTGAACTTGTCCACCAGCACCCTCAGCGGCACCCCGTATTGGAGCGCCAGCGAGATCCCCGTGGCGAAGGAGTCCATCAGCCCGCTCACCGTGCTGCCTTCCTTCGACATCACGATGAAGACCTCGCCCGCCGTCCCGTCCTCGTACATCCCCACCGTGATGTAGCCGTCGTGCCCCGCGATCGAGAACTTGTGCGTGATCGACTGGCGCTCGTCCGGCAGCCGGTGGCGGCTCACCTTGGATCGGGTCTTGGTCCCGTCCTTATCCCTCCCCGTGTTCAGCGGCTGCGAGCGCTTGCACCCGTCCCGGTAGATCGCCACCGCCTTCAGACCCTGCTTCCACGACTCGATGTAGGTCTGCGCGATTTCCTCCGGCGTCGCCTCGTGCGGCATGTTCACCGTCTTCGAGATCGCCCCGGAGAGGAACGGCTGCGTCGCCCCCATCATCCGGATGTGCCCGCGGTAGTGGATCGTCCGGCTCCCCTTGGTCGGCTTGAACGCGCAGTCGAACACCGGGAGGTGCTCCGCCTTCAAGTGCGGCGCCCCCTCGATCGTCTCCTCCAGGTCGATGTAGCTCACGATGTCCTGGATCTCGTTCGCCGAATAGCCCAGTCGCGCCAGCGCCGCAGGTACCGTGTTGTTCACGATCTTCAGCAGCCCGCCGCCCACCAGCTTCTTGTACTTGATCAGCGCGATGTCCGGCTCGATCCCGGTGGTGTCGCAGTCCATCATGAACGCGATCGTCCCGGTGGGCGCCAGTACCGTGGTCTGGGCATTGCGGTACCCATGCGTCCGTCCCAAGTTGAGCGCCTCGTCCCACGCCAGCTGGGCGGCGTTCAGGATCCGCTCGGGCACCTGGCGGGAGACGATCTTGCCCACATGCATGCGGTGCTTTTCGATCACCCGCAGCATCGGCTCCCGGTTCTCCGGGTAGCCCTCGAAGACGCCGTGCTTTTCGGCCACGAGCGCGGACTGACGGTATGCCCGGCCGGTCATCAGCGCCGTGATCCCGGCCGCATAGTTCCGCCCCTCGTCGCTGTCGTAAGGCAGCCCGCGCGACATCAGCAGCGCCCCGAGGTTCGCGTACCCCAGCCCGAGCGTGCGGAACCGATGGCTCATGTCCGCGATCTGGTCGGTCGGATACTTGGCATTGTCGACCACGATCTCCTGCGCCAGGATGGTCACGTCGACGATGTGGTTGAACGCCTCGACGTCGAACTCCCCGTCATCGTCCACGCACTTCATCAGGTTGATCGAGGCCAGGTTGCACGCCGTGTCGTTGAGGAACATGTACTCGCTGCACGGGTTCGACGCGTAGATCCGGTCGGTCGCCGAACAGGTGTGCCACTCGTTGATCGTGGTGTCGAACTGCAGGCCCGGGTCGCCGCACACCCAGGCAGCCGCCGCGATCATCTTCATCAGGTCGCGCGCCCGGTAGGTGTCCATCACCTCGCCGTTGGTCCGCGTGTGCGTCGTCCACTCTTTGTCGTCCAGCACCGCCCGCATGAACTCGTCGCTCGCCCGCACGCTGTTGTTCGAGTTCTGGAAGAACACCGACCCGTACGCCTCGCCATTGACGCCCCCGTCATATCCCGCCTCGATCAGCGCCCAGGCCTTCTTCTCCTCCAGTTCCTTGCAGCGGATGAAGTCGACGATGTCGGGATGGTCCGCATCCAGCATGACCATCTTCGCCGCCCGACGCGTCCGCCCGCCCGACTTGATCACCCCGGCGAAGGCATCGTACCCCTTCATGAAGCTCACCGGACCGCTCGCCCAGCCGCCCGTCGTCAGCCTTTCACGCGAAGCGCGCAGCGGCGACAGGTTCGTTCCGGTCCCGGAGCCGTACTTGAAGAGCATCCCCTCGGTCTTGGCCAGCGTCAGGATCGACTCCATGCTGTCCTCGACCGAGTTGATGAAGCAGGCCGAGCACTGCGGCCGTTCCTCGATCCCGACGTTGAACCAGACCGGGCTGTTGAACGCCATCCGCTGGGTCACCAGGATGTGCGCCAACTCGGCGTAGAATGCGTCCGCGTCCTCCGACGTCTGGAAGTAGCCGTCCTTCCGCCCCCAGTCCGCGACCGTCCGCGCCACCCGCTCGATCAGCTGTTTCACGCTGGTCTCGCGCTGCGCCGTGCCGATCGCCCCGCGGAAATACTTCGAAACCACCACACTCGTCGCGAGTTGGCTCCAGCTCTTCGGCACCTCGACGTTCGTCTGCTCGAAGATCACCTCGCCACGGTCGTTCGAGATCTTCGCCGACCGAAAATCCCAGTCGATCGTGTCGAAGGGGTGCACCGCGGGCTTGGAGAAAAAGCGCGGCACGCGGATCCCGTTCCCGAACCGCCCACGCACTTCCGGCTTCGTCACCTTCAGCTTGTCTTGCGGGTTCATCTTGTTTCCTTGAACCTGCCCCCGCTCCAGCACCGGTTGACTCGACATGACACCCCCCGAATCGTTCAAAAGACTTCAAAGACGCCGGGACCGCGAGCGTTGCTTGCCTTCTCTTCTCTTCCGGCCTGCGCTGGGGTCGTTCCGGCGGGAATAATCGACGAAGCCGTAATGGCTTGCGGCGATTGCTTTTCTCGTGTCGATAATGCCAGGGTGGATTATATTCAGGACGATCTCGGCTGTCAACCGTGGGACTGACCACCGCCCGTATTCGTGTGCCCGTCATGCCCGAACCCGATCTCTTTCAAAGTCGCCGGTTTCGGTGCTTGCGCCCCCTTGTGGATTTCATCGGCTTCAACGAATTTAAGAGAACACCACAATTTTGAAGGATTTTGCACGATCTCGCGATCGTCCCGCCCTACATGATATAACGTCGCCATCCGGACCCGAGATGAATGCTCCTTGCGCCCCGCTCCACCCTGCGTTCCGCCATCGCCCCAACCGCCGACCCGCCATGACCCTCGATGAGCTTTCTCCCACCGATCACGGCCTCGCGGTTCGCTGGATCTCCACCGGCGCGGTGCGCGGACCGGACCTGGTCTCCTGGCTGAAAGACGCCAGTGCGGAAGCCCTCGCCCGCCGCGGCGGCCTCGCGGAATGGCTCAGCGCCACCGGCCGGCTGCGCGAGACCCAGGGAGGCGGGACCGTCCTCACCGCCAGACCCACCACCGACCGCATCGCACCCTCGGAGGTCGGCCCCATGCCCTCGGGCGCCGGCGCGACCGTCCTGCACTCGGTGGTCCAGACCCACTCCGACGGGACCATCCTCGACGCCGATCCGCACGCGGCGACCGCCGGCTCCTCCAACCGCGCGCCGGGCGCAGCGCCCCGCACCGTCGGCCGCTTCGAGATCCAGGGGCTGCTCGGCCGCGGCGGCATGGGCGTGGTCTACCGCGCCTGGGATCCGCAGATGCAGCGCCCGGTCGCGGTCAAGCTGCTCGGCGCCGCCGACCGCGACGACGCCGAGATGATCGACCGCTTCCTCCGCGAAGCCCAGACCGCGGGCAGCCTCCGCCACCCCGGCATCGTCGCGATCTACGAAACCGGCACGCACGAGGAAGCCCCCTACGCCGCGATGGAACTGGTCGACGGCCAGCCGCTCGACGAAGCCGTGCGGGAAGGCGCATGGTCCCTGCGCGACCGCGTTTCCCTCTTCCGCGACCTCGCCCGCGCGGTCGCCCACGCCCACGCCCACCGCGTCATCCATCGCGACCTCAAGCCCGCCAACGTCCTCGTCACCCCCGACCGCCGCCCCTGCGTCCTCGACTTCGGCCTCGCCCGCCGCATGGACGCCGGACGCAATCTGACCGCCACCGGCCAGATGATGGGGACCCCGGGCTACATGCCCCCCGAGCAGATCGAGGGCGACCCCGCACGGATCGGCCCCCACTGCGACGTCTTCGCCCTCGGAGCCATGTTCTACGAGCTCCTCACCGGCCGCGCGCCGATCCAGGGCCAGACCCAGATGGAGCTGATCACCCGCACCCTGGCGGGCCGATGGCCGCCGCCGCGCCGGATCGAGCCCGGCCTGCCTCCCGACCTCGAGACCCTCTGCCTGAAGAGCCTCGAACCGGAGATCGAGCGGCGCTACCCGAATGCGGCCGCGCTCGCCGACGACGTCGACCGCTGGCTCGCCGGGGAGTCGATCCTGGCCCGGCCGCCCGCCGCAGGCGACCAGGCACTCCGCTTCGCGCGCAAGCACAAGGCCGCGGTCGCCGCCCTTCTGCTGTTGGTATCAGGCGCCGGCGGCGGCCTGGCGTGGTTCCGCTGGCGTCACGCCGATGCGGTCGCCTCCGCGCTCGACGGCGCGCGCCGCTCCCGCGCGGAAGCGCGCGCCTCCGACGCCCGCGACGGCTACCGCCGCGTGCTCGACCTCGAGCCCGCGCACGAAGAGGCGGGCACGGGGGCGGCCTGGGCGGAGGACCGGATCCGGCGCGCGCAGGAGGAGGCGGAGCAGGCGAAGCGCGACGCCGCGGCGAGCCGCGAAGCACTGCGCAAGTCCGGTCTGGTCGGCGCGGTGCTCGCGCGCTGGGGGCTTCTGCTCGAGCCGCTGCGGCGCATGGAGGCGGCGCATCACGATCCCACGATCGACGCGGAAGAGCGGAGGCGCCGCGCGGGTCCGGCCTGGCGCCGGGTCGAGCGCTTCATGAACCAAACCCCGGCCGACCCCACCGCCCAGTCGACGATGTACGCGCTCGCCGGATTCGCCCGGCGGCTGGCGGGCTTCGAGGAGGAAGGCCTGGCCTGGATGGCGAAGGCACGCGAGCTCGACCCCGACCTCCCCTACGGCGCGCTGGTCGAGGCCATGGTCCACTTCGGGCGGCTGGTCGCGGAGCAGGACCTGCCGACGGTCACCTACCGGGTGACCGGGATCGAGTTCGAGCCGGCGCCGCCCGAGCCGGAACCGCTGCGCAAGGTGCGCGCGGCGATGGAGGAGCGCCTGGCCGAGGTGGCGAAGGCCGCGGTCTGGGGGGGCGGGCTGGCGGAGGAGTTCCGCACCGCGGCCGAGGGCATGCGCGACATGCACGGCGAGCGCTACGCGCAAGCGGCCGAAGCCTTCACGGCGGTGTTGGGGAGCGGGCTGCAGGCTTTCCGCTCGGACCTGCTGTTCGCCCGGGCGCGAGCCTTTTTTCTCTGCAAGCGGTTCACCGAGGCGGTGGAGGACCTGGAGGAGGTGCGGGAAGCCCGGCCGGAATCGGCGGAGGTCTGGTTCCAGCTGGCGTGGTTCCGTTCGGCGATCGCGCTCGAGGCGGCGCCGAAGGGGGGCGACGCGCGCGATGTGCTGCGCGCGGCCGTGGTCGAGTATGGCGAGGCGGTGAAGCGGAAGCCGGGCTGGGAGTGGGCGCTGCGCTCGCGAGCGATGGCGTTGCAGGACCTGGCGAAGGCCGAGGCCGGGCACGGTGACGACCCGCGGGAGACGCTCGCGGCGGCGTTGCGGGACTTTGCCGCGGCGGCCACGGTGTCGCCGCGCGAGGTGCTGACGCACCACAATTGCGGCATCGCGCGGCTGGCGCTGGCGGATGCGCGCGCGGCCCGCGGCGAGGACGCGCGGGACACCTGGCGCGCCGCGGCGGAGGACTTCACCCGGGCGCTCGAGTGCGACCCCGGATACCTGTTCTCGTACGGCAGCCGCGGGGCGGTCTGGAAGGCGCTGGGCGACTTCGAGGACGGGCATGGGGAGGACCCGATGCCGAGCTACCGGCGGGCGATCGCGGACTTCGAGGAGGCGCTCGGGCGCGACCCGGGGCTGGTCGACATCCGTCACAACCGGGCGATCGCGCTGCACGGACTCGGTGAGGCGGAGGAGGCCCGCGGCGCGGACCCGCGCGGGACGTTCCACGCCGCGGTGGCGGAATTCGCGGAGGTGCTGGGTCGCCAGCCGGAGCACGTGCCGGCACGGAACAGCCTGGGGATTACGCTCCTGAGCCTGGGCTCGGCGGAGGAGGCGCACGCCCAGGACGGACGGCCGTTGTATGCGAAGGCCATCGAAGCGCTCGGCGAAGCCTTGAAGCGCAATCCGGAGTACGTGCTGGCGTACGACGCGCGCGGTGTCGCGCGGCGGCACCTGGCGCTGGCCGAGGCGGCGCGCGGCGGCGACCCGCGGCCGGGGCTCGAGGAGGCGGTGCGCGACCACGCGGAGGCGTTGCGGCGCAATCCGGCGTACGCCTATGCGCACCACAATCTCGGGCAGGCCTGGGTGGCGCTGGCGGAGGCGGCCGCGGCGCGCCGGGAGGACCCGCGCGAGGCGTATGGCAAAGCGATCGCCGGGTTCGACGGCGCGCTGGTGCAAAACCCGGAGGGGGTGGTGCATCACCATTCCCGGGGCGACGCTTTGCGGGCGCTGGGGGAAGCCGAGGCCGCGCTCGGGGGAGACGCCGCGGTTGCGTACGGCGCGGCGGTGGCGGCCTTCTCGGCGGCGCTGGAGCGCGCGCCCCGCTACGTCCGGGCGTGGAACGGGCGGGCGGTGGCGCACTTCCGCTGGGCCGCGTTGCGCGAGGGAAAAGGGGACGACCCGCGCGCCGAGTACGCGCGGGCCGCGGAGGACTTCGGCGAGGTCGACCGGCTCGACCCGGAAGGCCTGGGGAACCTCGCCTATCGTGGCATCGCCTGCGAATTGCTCGCGCGTGCCGAGACCGCGCGGGACGGGGACGCCGCGCCGCGGTTCGCCGAGGCGCTCGCCGACTACGAGGCGCGCCTGAAGACGCGCCCACGCGACATGATGGCGCTGGCGCGGCGGGGGTTGCTCCTGCGCGACACCGGCCGGACCGCCGAGGCCCGGGCCGCATGCGACGCCGCGCTCCGCGAATACCCGGAGGATGCGACCTTGCGCACGTGGCGCGAGGAACTCGGGCGGTGAGCGGCTTCCCCGATCCGGAACCCCGGCGAGTCGATCGCGCACGAGGCGACCTCCCCGCAGTTGCGGGCGGCCAACTGCAGCGAGCGCGGTCCGCCGAAGGAGGACCAAACTACGGATTTCACGGATTTCACGGATGGACGGCCGATGCGAGGCCGGTGGACATCAGGGACGGTCACAGCGACACGCCACGGTCTCGCGCAGTTACGGTCATGCACCCGGCCCGCGTGCCGCGCTTGCACCCCGGACGCGAAAACGGCATAATGCCCGCTCGAAAAGCCGCGCTTTCGATTCGCCGTCCGCTTTTCGTCGGGAGCCGTTCCGATGCCTCTGAATGCCTCCGATCTCGAAGAGATCGTGCAGAAGATGACGCAGATCGGGATCGCCTTGTCGCGCGAGCAGGACCTGGTCAAGTTGCTCGACCTGATCGTGCGCGAAACCCGCCTCTTCACCGACTCCGAGGCCGGCAGCCTGTACATCGTGGAAAAGGACAGCCTGACCTTCGCGGTGGCGCAGAACGAGGCGCTGAGCATGACCGGCTCCGGCACCGCGCGCGGCCGCTTCAAGGCCCAGACCATCCCGCTCACCAAGTCGAGCCTCGCCGGTTACTGCGCGCTCACCCGCAAGCCGCTCAACATCGAGGACGCCTACGCGATCCCCGACGACGTGGAGTACAAGTTCAACCGCGATTTCGACATCAAGAACAAGTACCGCACCCGCTCGATGCTGCTGGTGCCGGGCATGGTCCCGCCCGACGAGTTGGTCTGCGTCCTCTGCCTGATCAATCGGCGCGAAGACACCGGCACTCCGATTCCGTACGACCGGACCTACGAGACGCTGGTCATGAGCATCGCCTCCCAGGCGGCCGCGGCGATCCAGAATGCGCACCTGGCGCAGGACCTCAAGGAAGCCTATCGCGATACCATCCTGCGCCTTTCGGTCGCCACCGAGTACCGCGACGACGATACTGCGATCCACATCCGCCGCATGAGCCTCTACTCGGAGATCATCGCCGAGTCGATCGGCTTGTCCCAGCGCGAGGTCGAAAACATCAAGATGGCCAGCCCGATGCACGACATCGGCAAGGTCGGCATCAGCGACGCGATCCTGAAGAAGCCGGGCAAGCTCACCGACGAGGAATTCGCCGAGATGCGCAAGCACACGGTGATCGGCGCGCGCATCCTCGAGGGGGCGGAGTCCGAGCTGCTGCAGCTCTCCCAGGTGATCGCCCTGACCCACCATGAGAAGTGGGATGGCAGCGGCTACCCGCGCGGCCTCAAGGGGGAGGAGATCCCGCTTTGCGGTCGCATCGTCGCGCTCGCCGACGTGTTCGACGCGCTCACGTCGCCGCGCTGCTACAAGCCCGCCTTCCCGATCGAGAAGGCCTTCCAGATCATCCGCGAGAGCAGCGGCAAGCACTTTGACGCGAGGGTGGTCGAGGCGTTCTTCGCCGCGGTAGACCAGATCCTCGAGGTGAAAGAGCACTACGCCGCCCAGAAAGCCGCCGACCGGCAGGACCAAGTGGCCGCCAAGGCGGAGTCTCCCGCCCCCCCCCCGACCGTCGCCGGCGCCCCGGCTGCGGGAGCTCCTGCGGGGCCGGGTTGCTCCTCCGCGCCCGCCCCGTCCTCGGGCGGCGCGGCGGCGCAGGCTGCGAAGTCCTGAGCTGTCCCATCCCGTCGCCGAGCCGGAGGCTGGATGATTCCCCCTGGATTCCCAGGGGCGGGGATGCATATAATGTCATCCCAAGGCCCACCGCAGGAGGAGACGACGTGGACCGTCGCGCGCAGCACATCCGGGTGGTGACGTACAACATCCACAAGGGGTTTTCGCCGATCAAGCGGGCTTTCGTTCTGGAAGGCATGCGCCGGGCGATCCATGACCTGGGGTGCGACCTCGCTTTCCTGCAGGAGGTGGTGGGCTGCCACCGCCGCCACGAGCGCAAGGTGCGGGGGTGGTCGCAGCAGCCGCAGGCCGAATACCTCGCCGGGGACGGCGGATGGCCCTTCGTGGTGTACCACAAGAACCGCGTCCACCGGCACGGCCACCACGGCAACGCGATCCTCAGCAGGGCCCCGGTGCTCCACTCCGATTACCTCAACATCTCGACCAATCGGTTCGAGCGCCGCGGGCTGATCCACAGCGTGCTCGCCTGGCCCGACCCCGGCCGGCGCTTGCACGCGATCTGCGTCCACCTCGACCTGCTCGAGGGCGGCCGCCGCAAGCAGGTCGCTCGCATCATCGACCTCATCCGCGAACACGTCCCCGAGCACGAGCCGCTGATCGTCGCCGGCGACTTCAACGACTGGCGCAAGTCCATTTCCCCGGTGCTGCGCGCCGAGGCGGGGCTCACCGAGGTTTTCGAGCATGCGACCGGCGACCACGCGCGCACCTTCCCGGGCGCCCTGCCGATCCTGCCGCTCGACCGCATCTACGTGCGTGGGCTCCAGGTCCACCGCGCGGAGACGCACCATCACGGCAAGCACTGGGGCCGGCTGAGCGACCACGCTCCGCTGGCGGCGACGCTGGGGTTGCGCTGACGACCGGGGTCCTGCGGTACACGATTATCGCCACCCACCGGCCCGAAGGTCAGCGTCGAGTCGTAATCGACCTGCACCAGGATCGGCACCGCGATCCGCAGGAGGTGCGTGGGCTTCTGGAGGATGTTGTCGGCCGGGAAGTGGACGCTCACGACTCGTCGCCGGCAGCCGCCAGGATCTCGAAGATCGGCAGGAACATCGTCGTCGGGGTCGGACGCGATTCCGACGCTCCCGCAAGCACCTCCAGCCGCTGGAGTCCATGGCGTGCGTAGAAAGGCGCCGCGTCCGCCTTGGCATCTACGACGACGCCCACACAGCCGTATTCCCGGGCCAGACGGCACGCGGGCGCCGATGGTTGACTTGCGCGACCGGCCGGCCTTACAATTCGTCACGTGACGAAGTAATGGAGCGACCCGCCCATGGATCCCGCCGCCCCGCGGCGCCGCCTCGGCTTCTTCGAACGCTGGCTCTCCCTGTGGGTGATCCTGTGCATGGCCGCGGGCCTCGCCCTCGGCAAGCTCGCCGCGCCCGCGATCGCCGCCCTGCGCACGCTCGAGTTCGTCCCCGGCAGCGGCATCAACGTGCCGATCGGCGTGCTCATCTGGCTCATGATCACCCCGATGATGATGAAAGTCGACTTCGCCTCCGTGCGCGGTGTCACCCGCCGGCCCGCGGGGCTGCTCGTCACCCTCTTCGTCAATTGGGTGGTCAAGCCGTTCTCCATGGCGCTGATCGCCTGGCTCTTCTTCCGCGTCGTCTTCTCCGGCTGGCTCTCCGCCGCCGACGCCGACCAGTACATCGCCGGCACCGTCATCCTCGCCGCCGCCCCCTGCACCGCCATGGTCTTCGTCTGGTCGTACCTGACCGACGGCGATCCCGTCTACACCCTCGTCCAGGTCTCGGTCAACGACCTGATCATGCTCGTTCTTTTCGCCCCGATCGTCCGCTTCCTGGTGAGCGGCGCGTCGGGCCTCGAAGTACCGTTCGAGATCCTGCTCTACTCGGTGATCGCCTTCATCGTCATCCCCCTGGCGGCTGGGGCCGTCCTGCGCGCACGGCTCATCCGCCGTCGCGGCCGCGAGTGGTTCGAGCAGTCGCTCCTGCCGCGCCTCGCCCCGCTCACGATCTCGGCCCTGCTCGCCACGCTGGTGCTGATCTTCGCCTTCCAGGCCGACAACCTGCTGGCCAAGACCACCCACGTGTTCCTGATTGCCGTGCCGATCCTGGTGCAGGTCTACTTCAACTCGGCGCTCGCGTACGGGCTGATGTGGTTCGCGCGCGTGCCGCACGGGGTCGCCGCCCCGGGGGCGCTGATCGGGGCCAGCAACTTCTTCGAGCTGGCGGTCGCCACCGCCATCGCCCTCTTCGGCCCGGAATCGGGCGCCGCTCTCGCCACCGTCGTGGGCGTGCTCGTCGAGGTGCCCGTCATGCTGTCGGTTTGCTCCTTCTGCAATCGTACCCGCGGGTGGTTCTCCGCGGTCCCGGTGCGGACATGAAGCGCGCCCTGGCCTTCGCCGTGCCGGCAGGGTTGATTTCCCGCGCGCTCGGCCCTACACTCCCCCGCATGAAGCCCTTCCTTGCCATCACCAAGGCCCTTGCCGACCCCACGCGTCTCCGCGCCCTGCTGTCGCTGCGCCAGGGCGACCTCTGCCTGTGCCAGATCGTCGACCTGCTGGAGATGGCCCCCTCGACGGTCTCCAAGCACATGGACCTGCTCTTCCAGGCCGGCCTGGTCGAGCGGCGCAAGGAAGGGAAGTGGCACTTCTTCCGCCTCGCCGGCACGAACGCCTCGCCCGCGGTCCGCGAAGCCCTGCGCTGGGCGCTGAAATCGCTCGCGAACGAGCCCGACGCGCGCGCCGACGCGCGCAAGCTCCGCGCCGTGCGCAAGAAGGACCTGGAGCAGGTGAGCGCATGCTATCGCACAAGCTGAAGGTCCTCTTCCTCTGCACCGGCAACTCCTGCCGCAGCCAGATGGCCGAGGGCTGGGCGCGCGCGCTCAAGGCCGACGCGATCGAGGCGTATTCCGCCGGCGTGGAGTGTCACGGCTTGAACCCGGATGCCGTGCGCATCATGGCCGAGGCCGGCATCGACATCTCGGGGCACCAGTCCAAGTCCGTCGACGCGGTCGAGGACGTGCCGTTCGACTACGTCGTGTCGGTCTGCGGCCACGCCAACGAGACCTGCCCGTTGTGGCTGTCGGGCAAGGCGCGGGTCGTCCATGTCGGCTTCGACGATCCGCCGCGGTTGGCCAAGACCGCAGCCACGCGCGAAGAGGCCCTGGGCCACTACCGGCGCGTGCGCGACGAAATCCGCGCGTTCGTGGAAACCCTCCCGCTCGGGCTCACCGCGCGGCAGGGCCCCGCGTCGCGGTACTGAGCCGCCCGGCATGCTGCGCGCCCGGCAGGGGCTGGGCCGGGGAGTGAATTTCTGCCGGGAAAGTGGGAGGGATTTCCCGCACACGGCACCAGGCTCCCCTGAAATGTCACCGACGGTGCCCTGCGCGGGAGCAGGCGACCGTCGCGGCCTCGGTACAGGAATTGCGCTACTCTCCCGTGTCGTCGAGCCGAATATCCTCACTTTCCCAGGGTGTCCCACGATGTCCTCCAGAACCGAAGTGGACTCGCGCGCGAATTCCTCCCACGAGCGGGAGCACGCAACCGTCACCCGCTATCGATCGACCCGACTCCTCCACTCGAGCATGGCGCTCGTCGCACTCGGCCTGGCGGGGTACGTCGGCGGACTCGTGACCGACCAGGACCTCCTGAATCCGCGCTACTCGCCGCACCGCCAGGTGGACCTCACGGAGCCGAGCGCTCCAGCGGACACCCCCGCGATGCCCGCGTCGCCGGACTCCGATCTCCTGGTGATGGCGGTCGCACCCGTGATTTCTCCCGAGCGGTCCGTGCCGTTGTACGACGGACTGGTGCGCTACCTGGCGGCAAGGGTCGGCAGGAAACCGGTCCTCCTCCAAGGATCCTCCTACGCCGAAACCAACGACCTCGTGCGTCAGGGGCGGTGCGACGTCGCCTTCGTCTGCACCTATGCGTTCGTGGTCGGCGAGCGTTCGTTCGGCATGCAATTGCTGGCGGCGCCGATCATCCAAGGCTCGGATACCTACCAGTCGCTGCTCGTGGCCCCCGTCGACAGCGGGGCCCGTTCGCTGCTCGATTTCCGCGGCAAGCGCTTCGCCTCGGCGGACCCGCTCTCCTGGTCGGGGTCGGTCTACACGGCCACGTCCTTGATCGCCGCAGGCGAGGATCCGCACCGGTTCTTCGGGGAGCAACTGGTGGTCGGCAGCCACGACCGCGCGATCCGGGTGGTCGCCCTCGGCCTCGCCGACGGCGCGTCGGTGGACAGCCTGGTGTATGAAGAGATGGTGCGCCGGGACCCCGAACTCGAGCGCCGGCTCGAGGTGGTCCAGAGTTCCCCCCGATTCGGCATGCCTCCCCTGGTGGTCCCCGCCCGCATCGACCCGCGTCTGCGCGAGCAACTGCTCGAAGCCTTGCTCGGCATGTCCCGATCGCCGGAAGGAACGGCCGTCCTGCAGCAACTGGGGATCGACCGCTTCGTCGTGCCGCCGGCCCGTCAGTACGATGACGTGCGGTCCGGGGCATCGGTCTGGGAGGGACGCCGATGACCGCCCCGCGGCCGTTCCTGTCCTCTCTCGCGGCCTTGGGGCGGCGCTTGCTCGGCGTGCCGATCCTGGTGAAGGTCCTGGGGATCGGCGCCTTGGTGGCGTTCCTTTTCGGCAGCGTCATCCTGCTGCGGACGCGGGGCACCCTTTCCCGGGCGCTTCACGAGATGCTCGCGGAACGCGCCCTCTCGGGCGCGGAGACGCTCGCGGCGCAGCTCGAGCGACCGCTGATCGCGAATGATCTCCTCGCCGTCCGGGACGTGGTCCGCCAGCACCAGGAACGCGGCCCGGACATCCGGTACATCGTGGTCCGCGATGCCGCTTCCCGTCCGGTCGCCCACACGTTTTCTCGCGGCGTGCCCACCGACCTCGACACCGTCCGCGGCGATCCGGAGAGCGATCCGCGGGGCGTCGTCGTGCTGGCCGAGCGGGACGGCCTCATTTTCGACGCGCGCGTCCCCGTCCTGTCGGGATATGCCGGCAGCCTCCAACTGGGCGTCTCCGACAGCGGCATCGTGCGCGCCCAGTCCAAAGTCACTGGGGCCGTCCTGTGGGCGCTCGCGCTCGCGGCGGCTTTGGGGATCGGGCTGGCCTACATGCTCGCCCACATTCTCACCGGACCGATCGAGCGGCTGGGACGGGCCGCGGACCGGATCCGGGATGGCGACTTCGGGGCCCGCGCCGTCGTCGAGTGGTCGGACGAGGTCGGACACCTGGCCGTTGCCTTCAACCGCATGGCCGGGCACCTCGAAAGGTACCGCGGTGAGGTGCACCTCGAGGAGCGCGCGCGGCTCGCACTCATCGAGCGGCTGATCCGGGCCCAGGAGGAGGAGCGCAAGGCGATCGGTCTCGAGCTGCACGACCATGTCGGACAGTCCCTGCTCGCCCTGCTCATGACCGTCCAGTCCACTTGCGTGTCGCGCGGCATCTGTGACCCGGCGTTGGACGGGTGCCCCGATGTGTCGCGACAGGTGGTCGCCCTGATCGATGACGTGCGCCGGCTCGCCTGGGGCATGCGGCCATCGATCCTCGACGATTATGGTCTCGACCTTGCGCTCGGACGGCACGTGCAGGAGGTCGCCCGGCAATCGGCGATCGAGATCGACTACCAGTACTCCGCCTGCCCCGGTCTCGGGCGCATGCCGCCCGAAGCGGAGATCACCCTCTTTCGGATCGCCCAGGAAGCCCTCGCCAACATCCTGCGGCACGCGCAGACCAGTCGCGCGAGCGTCGTGGTGCTCCAGGGCCGAAGCGAGGTGAGCCTGATCCTGGAGGACTTCGGCCGCGGGTTCGATCCGCAGCTGCGTGCCCGCGAAGAACGGCCGTGCCTCGGGCTGGCCGGGATGGCGGAGCGCGCGGCCCTGCTCGGCGGCACGTGCTTGATCGAATCCGTCCCCGGCCGCGGCACCACCGTCCGTGCCCAGATTCCCCTGGTTCGGGAGGACGCCCCGTGCCCATCCGCATCGTGATCGCCGACGATCATGCCATCTTCCGCAGCGGGTTGCGCATGCTCCTGGAGAAGGAGAGCGACTTCACGGTGGTGGGCGAAGCGGCCACCGGCCCGGACGCCCTCGCCATCGTCGGCGAGACCCGCCCCGACGTCCTCATCCTCGACCTCAGCCTCCCGGATCTCTCCGGCCCCAAGGTCGCCGAGATCCTCGTCGAGCGCAATCCCGACGTCGCGATCGTGGTCCTCACCATGCACGAGGACGAGCACTATCTGCGCGAGCTGTTGCGGATCGGGGTCGGCGCATTCGTGCTGAAGAAATCCACCAGCACCGATCTCGTGCAGGCGATCCGCGCGGTTTGCCGAGGCGAGCGATACGTCGATCCCTCCCTCGCCGGGCAATTGCTCTCGCTCCAGGCCGGCCGGCCGCCCCGGACCGCGAAGAGCGGCACCCTGGACGTCGTGACGCCGCGGGAGCGGGAGATCCTCGGTTTGCTCGCGCACGGCCACACCGGGAGGGAGATCGCCGGCAAGCTCGGGATCTCCGAGCGGACCGTCGAGACCCATCGCGCCAACCTGCTCGGCAAGCTCGGGCTGAGGAGCCGCGCGGAGCTGGTCCGCTTCGCCATCGACAACGGCCTGCTCACGCTCGGGTAGGCCGGACGGCGCGACGAAGCCCGGGAATTTCATGCCCGCCCGTGCGAAATCCTTCCTGCGGCCTTTGTCCTGGCATCTCAGCGTTCCGTCCCCCGCCGCTCCGTGAAAAGTACGGACCCATGCGCCGGACCCTTCCGCGAGACCTACGCATCCGTCGGTGCCGACGCCCTCATTCCGCTACGGCCCGGATCTTGCATTGCCGAAGGTGCTCCTGCGCGCGCGGGGCGTGCGCGTTGCCGATGCTCGGAGGGTGGCATGTCGTCCGTGGAACGCTCCAAGAATCCCGGCACGTCACCCGTCCTGGCCGCGCTTGGACTCTTCGCGGCGGTCGGTCTCGCGGCTCTCCCGAGCGAGGCGCAGAGCAGCGACGACCTGCTCCGGCGCATCGAAGCCCTGGAGCGGCAGAACGTCGCCCAGACCGAGGAGCTCGCCCGGCTCCGCGAACAGATGAAGCGGCAGCCGCCCACGGGCGAGTCGGCGAGCCCGCTCCGCGCCCGGGCCGAAGCGCCCGCGGGGGCGTCCGGAAAGGGCGCCCCCGGCCAGGCCCGGAAGCCGGACGAGTTCCGCTGGGACTTCGGCGGCCAGTACCGCGTCATGGTCAACGCGTCCAACTCCCGCTGGCACCCCGACACGGTCAACGACGAAGTCGCGGTCGGCTTCGCCAACCAGCGCTTCCGCACTTGGCTTTCGGTCTCGCCGGTCGAATCCGTCGAAGGCTACCTGCAAGTCGAGTTCGGCCACATCCCCTGGGGTTCCAACTTCGAAGGGACGAAGACGTACGCGGGGCCGCGCTTCCCGGGCGCGGCCGACCCCAACGGCGATCGGGTCGGCATCGAATTGCGACGCGGCTATCTCACCTACCGCAACGAGGACGCCGGCGACTTCCGCATCGGCATCCAGGACTGGCACGACCAGTTTACTTCTGCGGGCAGTTCGATCCCCAAGGAGCCCGCGGTCGACGACTACCGCTCGTTCGGGTCGATCCTGGCCAATTCGATCTGGGACTTCAACGTCGGCGGGCTGACCTGGCACCGCGAGTTCGCCGGGCTCGGAGACCTCCAGGCCCGCGCCGGCTGGTACGAGCTGTTCCGCGCCGGCGGGAGCCTCCGCTTCGCCGACGCGCACCTGACCGCGCTCGACCTCGATCTCCCCGTGGGCGAGGATGCCGGAGTCGGCCTGAGCACGTACTACCTCTATGACGGCGGTCTCTACTCGTATCCCACGGTGGCCGCGTACGACCGGGCGTGGGACGTCTGGCTCGGGCTGCGTGGGCACGCCAAGCTCGGCGCCGTGCCGCTCAACGCCTTCGCGATCTGGAACGTGGGCGGACGCGACGACCCCGAGCCGCTGGGCGACTTCGAGCACTCCGGCTGGGCGGCGAAGATCGAGGCGGGTCCGGTGACGCTGGGTCCGGGCGACTTGAGCGTGCAGGCCCTCTTCTCGACCGGCGAGGACGACCCGACGGATCGGAATTCCTCCGAGTTCCGCACCATCGCCCAGAGCGAGCGCGACAACTTCGGCGCCCAGGGGTACTGGAGCTACCTGGTCCTGACCAGTCCCCACGGTCCGTCGGACGTGAACGATCTCGGCGTGGGGGTGCAGAACCGCGGGCTCGGGCTGATCACCCTCCAGGCGAAGTACGACTATCCGCTGTTCGGCAGCCTGCGCGGGACGACGGCGGCGGGTTGGCTGGGCGCCCAGGTCGACCGTCCCGCCAACGACGATCAAAACATCGGTTTCGAAGCGGCTCAGACCTTCGCTCTCGATCTCGGCGGCGGCATGTCGACCCAGTTCGGCGTCGCCTGGCTCTTGACCGGCGGCTTCTACGACGATGCGCCCCCCGGAACGGCCGGGGCGGACGACCTCTGGGAAGACTTCACCCGGCTCCAGCTCGAATTCTCGGGAGGTGAACCATGGCCCTCGAGCACTTGGTCGACGCGGGCGCCGGGGCGCAGGGCGCATCGCCGGCCGACATCCCCGGCGACGATCGGCGCGGATTCCTGCGCCACGTCTTCGGCGCGGCCGTGGCCACCGTCGCCCTCACCCAGGCGGGATGCCTGCTCAGGGAGAAGCCGAAGGACAAGACCGGCGTGCGCTGGGGAATGGTGATCGACCTCGTGCGCTGCGTCGGCTGCCGCGCCTGCACCGTGGCCTGCAAGGCCGAGAACCACACCCCGCCGGGCGTCGCCTACAACGTGGTCATGGAAGAGGAGGCGGGCGAGTTCCCCTGGGTGTCGCGCCGGTTCCTCTCCCGCCCGTGCATGCAGTGCGCCAATTCCTCGTGCTCCACGGTGTGTCCGACCGGCGCGACGTACCACCGGCCGGACGGCATCGTGGCGGTCGACTACGATCGCTGCATCGGCTGCCGGTACTGCATCGCCGCGTGCCCGTACGGCGCGCGCTCGTTCGACTACGGCGAGAACTACGCCGCGGACCTGACGCCGCACGAGCGGCAGCCGTCGCCCGAGTACGGGCAGCATCGCCTGCGCCAGCCGGGCCGGTCGCCGATCGGCAACGTCCGCAAGTGCACCTTCTGCCTGCACCGCATCGTCAACGGGCTGAACCCGGCGTGTGCCGAGACCTGCATCGGCCACGCCATTCACTTCGGCAACCTGAACGACCCCGACGGGCGCTGCCTCGTCCACGGGGAGAACCTGCCGGAACTCCTGGCCAGGCGCAGCCACATGCGGCTCAAGGAAGAAATCGGGAACGAGCCGTCCGTCTACTACCTGTCGTAGCGTGAGGAAGCCATGAAGATCGTCGGATACTCGCTCCTGGCCGGGTTGAGCGTGGCGTTCTGCTACGCTGCCGGCGCCACGTTCCTCGGGGGCCACGCGGCGCACAACACCACCCAGCACGTCCCGTGGGGGCTGTGGGTCGCGTTCTACATCTTCTTCCTCGGTCTCTCCGCCGGTTCCTACCTGTTGTCGAGCTTGATCTACGTGTTCGGCGTGAAACGCCTGGCGCCGGCCGGCCCGGTCGCACTCCTCCAGGCCTTGGGCTGCCTCGTGCTCGGGGGCTTCCTCATCGTCGCCGACCTCGGCCACCCCGGGCGGGGCTACCTGGTCCTGACGTCGTTCAACCCGAGCTCGGTGATGGCGTGGATGGGGATCGGCTACATCGCTTACGTCGCGATCGTCGTCGCGCAGCTGTGGCTCGTCCTCCGTCCGGGGATGGTGGCGCGCATGCAGACGTCCCGGCTGTACCGGCTGCTGATCCTCGGCCAGACGCGCGTGGATGCGGCGACGACCGCGCGCGACCATCGCTGGCTGATGATCCTCGGCATCATCGGCATTCCGGTGGCGATCATGGTCAACGCGGGCGTCGGCAGCATCTTCGCCGTGGCCAAGGCGCGACCCGGCTGGTTCAGCGGCCTGTTCCCCATCGTATTCCTGATCTCGGCGCTGGCCTCCGGCGGTGCGCTGCTCGCCGGGCTCACGGCGACCTTCTCCCGCCTGCCGCCGGCGCGGCGCACCCCGCTCGTGACGGATCTCATCCGGTTCTCGTTCGGGATCCTGTGCTTCGACGCGCTGCTGCTGTCCTCGGAGTTGCTGGTCACCCTGTACGGCGGCATCCCGAGCGAGGCCGCCGCGTGGCGGATGGTCCTCGGCGGGCCCTTCTGGTGGGTGTTCTGGTTCTTCCAACTCGGGCTGGGGTTCGTCGTGCCGGGACTGCTGATCGCGCTGCCCCGGACGCGTGCGAGCAACGACGCGCTCGGCCTTGCCGGCCTCTTCATCGTGATCGGCATCATGGGCACTCGCCTCAACCTCGTCATCCCGGCGCAGATCCGCCCCGTCTTCGAAGCGCTGCCCGACGCATACCACCACGCCCGCAATGCCCTCGGCTACGCCCCCAGCGGGGTCGAGTGGGCGCTCGCCCTCGGCACCGTGGCCGTGGGGTTCTGGATGTTCCTGATCGCCAAGAAGACCCTGCCCCTCGAGGAGATCGCCGCATGAAGTCCAATCGACGCGCATTGCTGAAGGGCGCCGCCCTGCTGGGCGTGACCCCCTTGCTCTCCCGGGCGGAGGCGGCCGAGGGCGAGCAGCTCGACTACCGCCACAACGACCCGGAGAACATGATCTTCTCGGTGTGCCTCGGCTGCAATACGGGGTGCCCGACCAAGGTGAAGATCCAGGACGGGACGATCGTCAAGATCGACGGCAGTCCGTATACGCCCTGGACCCGGGTGCCGCACATCCCCTACCGGACGCCCCTTCCGGAGGCCGCTCGCCTCGAGGGCGCGATCTGCCCGAAGGGTCAGTCCGGAATGATGACCGTCTACGACCCCTACCGCCTGAAGAAGGTGCTCAAGCGCGACGGTCCGCGCGGCGCCATGAAGTGGCGGACCATCGATTTCGCCCAGGCCGTCGACGAGATCGTGAGCGGCGGGAAGCTGTTCGCGGGCGTCGCGGGCGAAGAGAGTCGCGAGGTCGAAGGGCTCCAGAGCATCTGCGCCCTGCGCGACGCGAAGCTCGCGGGCGAGATGGGGAAGGCCGTCGACGCGATCGCGAAGGTAAAGACCCCGGAAGAGAAGAAGGCCAAGGTGGCGGAGTTCAAGGAGCAGTTCAAGGACCACCTGAAGTTCCTGATCGATCCGGACCACCCCGACCTCGGGCCCAAGAACAACCAGTTCCTGTGGATCCATGGCCGTCTCAAGGGCGGGCGCTCCGACTTCTTCTCCCGCTTCGTCAAGGACGGCCTGGGCTCGGCCAACTTCCACGGCCACACGACCGTGTGCCAGGGCTCGCTCTACTTTGCCGGCAAGGCGATGTCGGAGCAGTACGCGTTCGACGAGAAGAAGGGGAAGGCGGACTGGACCGGCGGCGACAAGTTCTTCTGGCAGGCGGACCAGAGCGCCGCGGAGTTCATCCTGTTCGTGGGCAGCTCGCCGTTCGAGGCCAACTACCCGCCGCTGCGCACGCCCAACATCACCGAGGGTCTGACCAGCGGCCGGCTCAAGTTCGCCGTGGTGGACCCGCGCTTCTCCAAGACTGCGGCCAAGGCGTGGAAGTGGATTCCCGCGCTGCCGGGCAGCGAAGGCGCGCTGGCCCTGGGCATGATCCGCTGGGTGCTCGAGAGCGGCCGTTTCGACCGGCGCTATCTGGCCAACGCCAACAAGGCGGCGGCGACGGCGGACGGCGAGCCCACCTGGAGCAACGCCTGCTGGCTGGTCAAGACCAAGGATGGCGAGCCGGGCGAGTTCCTGCGCGCGTCCGAGATCGGCATCCCCAAGGAGCAGCGCACCGCCAAGGTCAAGGACAAGGATGTCGCGTACGAGTTCGACCCGTTCGTGGCCCTCGTCGACGGCAAGCCCGTCGCCTTCGATCCCAACGACGCCAAGAACGCCGTCAACGGCGACCTGCTGGTCGACGCCGAGGTCCAGGGCATTCGCGTGAAGACGGCCCTGCACGTCCTCTTCGACGAGGCGAAGCGGAACTCGATCCAGGAATGGGCCAAGGTCTGCGGGGTGAACGAACAGGACATCGTCGACCTCGCCCGCGAGTTCACGTCGCACGGCAAGAAGGCCGTGGCCTGCACGCATCGCGGCGTCTCCCAGCACACCAACGGCTTCTACAACTGCATGGCCTGGAACGCGCTCAACCTGCTGATCGGCAACTACGACTGGCGCGGCGGCTCCGTCAAGGCGGCCACGTACGATGGCTCCGGCGGCAAGGCCGGCGGCCCGTTCGACTTCAAGAGCGGCATGTCGCCCGCCAAGGCGAAGCCGTTCGGCCTGGGCATCCTGCGCGAGAAGAAGTGGGAGGAGACCACGCTCTTCGAGGGCAAGTACCCGGCCAAACGCCCCTGGTTCCCCAACGCCACCGACGTCTACCAGGAACTGCTGCCCTCGGTCGGCGACGCGTATCCGTATCCGATCAAGGCCCTGCTCCTGTACATGGGCACGCCGGGGTATGCGCTTCCGGCCGGGCAGACCTCGATCAAGGTGCTCGCCGACACCGCCAGGCTGCCGCTCTTCATCGCCTCGGACCTGGTGATCGGCGAGTCCTCGATGTACGCCGACTATATCGTCCCCGACCTCTCGTTCTACGAGCGATGGGAGTTCCAGGGGTCGCACCCCAACAACATCTGGAAGGTGCAGCCGGTGCGGCAGCCCGCCATCGCGCCGCTCACGGACACGGTAAAGGCGTTCGGCGAGGAAATGCCGATTTCGCTCGAGTCGTTCATGCTCGCCGTGGCGGAAAAGATGAACCTGCCGGGGTTCGGCCCCGATGGCTTCGGCCCGGGCATCCCCTTCCGGCGCCCGGAGGACCTCTACCTGAGGATGGTGGCGAACATCGCCTTCGGGGAGAAGGCGGACGCCTCCGACGCCGTGCCCGAAGCCAGCGCCGAGGAACTGGCCATCTTCGAGAAGGCGCGGCGCCATCTGCCCAAGAGCGTCTTCGACATCGCGAAATGGCGCGCGGCGGTCGGCGAACACTGGGCGCGGGCGGTCACGGTGCTCAACCGGGGCGGGCGCTACCAAGACTACGAAAAGGCCTTCGACGGCGACCTGGTGAAGAACAAGTACGGCAAGCAGATCAACCTGTATTGCGAGAAGGTCTACAAGTCCAAGGATTCCATGACCGGGAAGCACTTCCCGGGCATCGCCCGACACCTCGCGATCGCCGACAGCCTGGGTCGGCCGATCGACCAGGGCGCCGGCGACCTGCTCCTCATCACGTATCGGGAGATCTTCCACACCAAGAGCCGCACGCCGGGCAACCCCTGGCTGCGCGAGCTGTTCCCCGAGAACTTCATCCTCATCAACCGCAAGGATGCGGACCGGCTCGAGCTCCGGACCGGCGACCGTGTGCGGGTGACCTCGAAGTCCAACCCGGACGGCGTGTGGGACCTGCCGAACTTCGGCAAGAAGCCGATGATCGGGCGGATCAAGGCGGTGCAGGGGATCCGGCCGGGCGTGATCGCGTTCTCGCTCGGCCACGGTCACTGGGCGTACGGCGCCTCCGACGTCTGGATCGACGGCGTCAAGGTCCCCGGCGATCCGCGGCGGGGCACCGGCGTCCATGCCAATGCCGCGATGGCGCTCGATCCGCACCTCGGCAACGTCAGCCTCCAGGATCTGGTCGGCGGCAGCGTCTCGTTCTACGACTCTTTCGTGCAGTTGGTGAAGGAGCGGTCCAACTAGCCCGGATTATTCATGAAGCCGCGTCAGCGGATTCATGAATAGTCCGCCCGCGGCCTCCTGGCTGCGGATGCAGCCCGGCCGCGGGCCGACTGGGGGCGGCGGACGGGCGTCG
>Ga0082335_1002522_pt1 | contig 33862 bp, 41 predicted proteins | sample Subgrocontami58m_FD_72375 | JGI IMG/M metagenome (GOLD analysis project Ga0082335, IMG submission 72375) | Subsurface groundwater microbial communities from S. Glens Falls, New York, USA - GMW37 contaminated, 5.8 m (SPADES assembly) (version 2) ... | reverse complement strand
TGGAAGCCTCTAAACCGATGGCCGCGTGGCAGTTTGTCCAAGGACATGGTTTAGAATTAGGATATAAATTTTAAATATGCCAGAACTACGCAAAGATCCTATTGTGGGGCGTTGGGTCATTATTGCTACCGAGAGGGCAAGAAGACCGGGTAATTTTATTGACCCCACCAAACATTTATGGACATCGGAGAAGAAAAAATGTCCTCATTGCGAACTTAAAGAAAAGCCTCTTTTGGTGATGACGCATAAAAAGAAAATATTATCTTCTTCCTGGGATGTCTGCGTTGTCGCAAGCCGTAATCCTTTTTTAGAGACAGACAATAATTTCCAACGCGCTCAGGTAGGTTTATATGAAACCATCGATGGTTTTGGAACGCATGAAGTGATTATTGAAACGCCTCAGCACATTGCCAACATGGCGGATTTAGAAGTTAAACAGATTAGTCTGGTTCTTCAAACGTATGTCTTGAGAATCAATGAATTAAAAAAGGAAAAGGAAGTCCAGTTTGTTCTCGTTTATAAAAATTATGGATGGACGGCGGGAGGGCATACAACCGGTCACAGCCGTTCGCATATTATTGCCACCCCAGTCAACCCTTTGCGTGTGCGCGAAAAACTCATGGGCGCCAAAGAATATTTTGATCGCGAACATCGGTGTATCTATTGTGATTTAATTAAACAGGAATTGGAAGAAAAGGCAAGGATTGTCGCCCAGACAGAGAATTTCGCGGCCCTCGTTCCGTTTGCCGCGCGTTTTTTATTTGAGGTTTGGATTCTCCCTAAAAAACATGATTGCGATTTTGCCGTTGGGGTTAAAGGACTCGAGGAAGAGTTAGCTTCCTTGATGAAAAATTTATTTCAAAAGTTTAAAAATGGCTTACAGGATCCACCCTATAATTTTATTATACAGACAGCGCCGTTTCGTCAGCCTCATCCGGATCCCTTGCGGTGGGAAACGGTCGAAGAAGATTTTCATTGGCATATTGAATTAATGCCGCGTTTGACGCAGGTAGCTGGATTTGAAAAAGGAACAGGTTTTTATATTTGTTCTATCCCGCCAGAGCGTATGGCGGAGTATCTAAAAGGAATAAATGGCTCAATTTAGACGAGATCCAATTATAGGTCAATGGGTTATTGTTCATATAGACGATTCTTGGGGACCCGAACAATACAAGGAGGAAAAACATCCTCTTAAGCAAGTTGCTACATGCCAATTTTGCCCGGGCAGAGAACATTTGACTCCTCCGGAGCTCGATAGTGTGCGTCCTTCGGGTTTGGGGTGGAAAGTGCGGGTTGTTTCTAATAAGTTTCCCGCTTTAAAAATTGAAGGGAATATCGACAGAGGACATCGGGGTATTTTGGATTTCTCTAACGGTATAGGAGCCCATGAAGTTGTTATCGAGACACCGGATCATTTAAGAAATAATTTATCTGATTTGACGGCGGAAGAAATTTTTGACGTGATTGAAAAATACCAAAGCCGTTTGATTGATTTGGAGAAGGACAGGCGTTTTAAATATATTGTGATTTTTAAAAATTATGGCGAGTCGGCTGGGACAACCTTAGAGCATGGACACAGTCAGATCATTGCCCTGCCCATGGTCCCTAAGTATGTTCTTGAGGAATTAAGGGGGGCAAAGACCTATTTTGCAAAAAACAACCGTTGTGTGTTTTGTGATATTATTGCCCAAGAACATCAAGATAAGGAAAGAATAGTTGTCGAAAATAATCACTTTATCGCGTTTTGTCCTTTTGTCCCACGATATCCTTTCGAATGCTGGATTTTGCCTAAGGGACACAGCTCTAATTTCGCTCTTATTACCGACGAGGAACAATTTTCTTTAGCTCAAGCGTTAAGAGAGGTTTTAGTCCGTCTTAAGAAATGTTTAAAGGATCCTTCCTATAATTTTTATTTGCATATCAATCCGGTCAATTGTGAAGGCCCTGAGGCGAAGGAAATTTTAGGCAATAACGGTCTTGACGCCGACGGGTTTTCTCATTTTCACTGGCATATGGAAATTGTCCCTAAACTCACCCAAACTTCCGGTTTCGAATGGGGCACCGGTTTTTATGTTGTCCGCACCGCGCCTCATTTAGCCGCGAAATATCTGAGGGAGATAACAGAAAAGATTTGAGCTCGCCTTTTCCATTGACAAGATCAGGTAAGAAACGTAAAATTTTTCTACTATATATATTTTGTGTGGTAGAATAGCCTATCTTAAAAATCAGCATTCCGTTTTCTTCGTCCTCGAGCAATAAGGGTGTTATACTAAAGATGTGGAGATTTTAAAAATATGAAATCCGTCAAACTACCTATCCGATTTAAGTTTGATTTAGATAAATTAATCGCCAGCATAGCTTATTTTGCGTCTGAAAAAATTGAGGATCTCTCTAAGCTTAAGATCTGCAAGCTTCTCTATTATGCGGACAAGGAACACTTGATCAAATATGGCCGGCCCATCATTGGAGATACTTATTATCATTTGGATAATGGTCCGGTTCCATCAAAGTCGCTGGATATTATGAATGAAGTCATCAGCCGCGATAAGGTTTATTTGAAAAGTGGCGAGATGTCGAATCAGGACAAATTTAATGAATTCCTTAAAGTCGACAAATACCCTTTTTCTAAACATCCTGTTTTCCAATTAAGAAAAAAATTAGATTTTGGATGCTTCTCAGACTCTGAAATAGAAGTTTTGCAATCTATTCTCCCAAAATATGGCCCTCTTACTCCGGGGGAGTTAATTGAGCGTACTCACAAAGAAGCCCCTTGGTGCCAATCATCACCCAACTCGGAAATTGATTATCGTCTTTTCTTCAAGGATGAGCCGGAAGCGAGACCAGAAGCTCTTGCCTATATGGAAGCCATGCAAGAAAATTTGGAGATCGTTCTGGGCTTAGAGTAATCCGTGGTCAACATTCCTGGCGATATCTGTGATGAGATTTTTGAAAACACAGAGATTAAACGCGGTACGGTCATCAGAGTTTTATCTCATTTCCCCGATGGAAGCCAACGTTACAAATATTTTATAGCGGTTAGTGAGAACGTTAATATCGAACCGATCATATTCGTTATTACAACTTCCAATATTGATTTCTATTTAAAACACCCAAATTTCAACAATGATGCGATCAGCATCGCGGCGAATAGTATTCCTTTTTTCCAAAAAGTTACTGTTGTTGATTGCCGGCAAATATATCAATTTCACAAAGAGACTCTAAAAAGAAATTTTCGAGACAATCTCCTCCAATTTGCAGGACAAATGCCCAAAGAATTTATGGCTAAGATTGATGAAGTGGTAAAGCAATCGAAGCTAATCGCCAAGAATCAGAAAAGACTGATTTTGGGAGAGAATTTTTAACCCTCTCAGCCCGCCTTTTCCGTTGACAGGGCCGCTCAATTCCGCATAATAAATGTGTGATTCATGACATTTTTTCTCCATGCACTAAATAAAATAAGGGCAGATGAATGAAAAATCAGAAACGAAGACTCATAAAAATAAAAATTAATCAAGATGGATCTATAAAAGGAATTATAAAGAATGATAATAATGAGAGAATAGGTGAGGTTACAGCGAAGAATGGAAGGATTGGGAAGATTGAAATAACAAGAAATTTTCGGGATGAAGCTGTACATATAACACATAGTGCTTGGGGAAATAATTGTCCTTATCATGAAGATATAAAAAAGAATGCCCCTTATAGCAGAAAAAAGATTGATGCGGAATACATAGAAGCAAAACGGAAAGAAAGACAACACATTAGGCAGATAATCAAAAAGGCTGTTAAAGAATGCAGTTCAGGCTATAAAAAGTCCATCAACGATAATACAGTGTAATACCCCCATGCCCAAAAGCCTAGATCCCCACCCAAGCCCTACAACAGAATGCATTTTAGAGAAGGTAATTTGATAGAAAAGACAGACAAATTTCAGGGGAAATACCGTATAAAATCCACACGTCTGAAAGATTGGGATTATTCATCAGAGAGCGCGTATTTTGTCACGATTTGTACAAAGGGTCGGGAACATTTTTTTGGTGAAATTGTGGAGGGGGTGTTAATTGTATTAATAAACGGTATTCATTATTTGAAATGATCCGTGGATTTAAAACATTCACCGCGCGAAAAATTAATGATTTTCAAAACACATCGGGACGATCCTTTTGGCAACCCCGTTTTTACGATCATATTGTCCGGGACGAAAATGATTTAATCCGTATCCGTGAATACATTGTCCATAATCCCACCCAATGGGATTCAGACAGGAATAATTCCAAAAATCTTTACATGTGATTTTCCTACGAATCCCTTCATCGAATATGCCCCGTACCTAAAAGTTTGATGGCAACTCAACCCACAATTTTCTATTCCCATACTCACTCTTTCTAAATTTTAAAAAGAGTTTTGGAAGTTTAGGGAAAGATAAAATGATTAATGACAGGATTATTTAATCAGAAACCAGAACGCTAGAGCGGCTAAAACGCGGTAGATTCCAAACGAGATGAAATTGTGATTTTTGATGAAGTGAAGAAGAAATTTAATACTTAAGATGGCGACCATAAAGGAAACTCCCGCCCCCACGAGTAAAATTCCTATCTGAGCTTGCGAAAAGGCATTGATATTTTTATACAAGTCAAGAACGGTTGCCGCTAACATGGTGGGGACGGCCAAAAGAAAAGAGAATTCAACAATTGTTTTCCGTTTAAGCCCGAGGAATAATCCTCCCAGAATTGTGGCGGCCGCCCGCGAAACTCCCGGAATCATGGCTATGGATTGGAAAACGCCGATGAAGAAGGCTTTCTTTAAGGTAAGTTTTTTTAGATCATCGATTGTTTGGTCATTTTCGCGATGAATTTTTTCAAAAAGAATAAGGAGTATCCCACCTATAAAAAGCGCCCAGAGGACAATCTGCGTGCTGTCGAGAAAAACATTTTTTATGATTTTATAAAAAATGAGGCCTAAGACCGCCGTGGGAATAAAGGCCGCTAAAACACGTTTCATGATTTCAATATCCATTAAAAATTTTTTGGCATAAAGAACCACAACGGATAAAATCGCTCCCAACTGAATAGATATTTCAAAAGTTTTTAAAAAGGATGTTTGAGATAGGCCTAAGAGTTGCGCGGCAAGCATCAGGTGTCCGGTCGACGAGATGGGGAGAAATTCCGTGATCCCTTCAACTATTCCTAAAATAAGGGCGTCTAAATAGGTCATATACTTACACATCATATATGAATCTGAGACGGGAATAAAGAGTTAATTTGCAGAGTATTATTTTCCCACCGAAAGTAAATATTGACTCAAGGAGTAATTTCATATAAAAGAATAAGGGAAATGAGGAGAATACTTTTATTCATATTAGCGTTCATTTGTCTGACGCCTGTTTTATCTTCCGCGGAAAGTTTGACGATTGCCGTCGCGGCTAACGTTTATTATCCGTTCCAAGAATTGAAGGCTGCTTTTCAAACACAGACGGGAGTCGCTGTTAAAGAGGTCATTGGGTCTTCAGGGAAGCTGACTGCGCAAATTGAGCAAGGAGCGCCGTTTGACATTTTTCTTTCCGCTGACACGGATTTCCCCCAGGCACTTTATCAAAAAGGGTTAACGCGTAGCGAGCCGAAAATTTACGCTTACGGAACGCTGGTTTTATGGACGTTCAGTGATTTGGATTTATCCAAAGGAATCGAGGTTTTAAGAGATCCCCCTATCCGAAAAATAGCCATTCCTTTACCTCAAACAGCTCCGTATGGACGAGAGGCCATCAATGCCCTGAGATATTACGGATTGGTTGAGGATGTCAGTAAAAAATTAGTTTACGGCGAGAGTATCGCGCAGGTGAATCTGTTTATTACCACTCAGGCGAGTGACATTGGTTTTACGTCAAAATCTTCTGTCCTATCCGATCCTATGAAAGGTCAAGGCCAATGGGTGGAAATTCAAGATCAAGCGTATAAGCCAATCGCCCAGGCCGCGGTCATTTTGAAGTATGCTGAAAAAAATAATTTGAAGGCGGCGCAAACATTTTTTGATTTTTTGTTTTCGGAAAACGCCCAAGAAATTTATAAAAAGTACGGCTATATTGAGAATCAATGAATATTTTAACCGGGAAAATTAGTAATATTCAATCTTCAGAGATGCTCTCCTTAATAAGTATTGATGTTGAGGGAGATATTTTCAGCTCCCTTATCCTTGAGGGCGTAAAGACTCCGTGTGCTTATAAAAATGGCGACAGGGTTCAGATCCTTTTTAAGGAAACGGAAGTCGGCCTCGCTAAGAATTTATCCGGCCAAATAAGTTTAAGAAACCGCTTCGTCGCCAAAATTCAAAAAATAGAAAGAGGTTTAATCCTCTCCAAAATTACACTTGAATACAAAGGTAAATTCATTCGCTCTATTATTTCCACCCAATCAGCCGATCAAATGCAGCTTAAAGAGAATGATCAAGTAGAGTGGCTGGTTAAATCTAACGAGGTTTCTTTATCTTGTTTAATAAAATGAATTTCGATTTCGTGCCTTTAATTTTAACGTTTCAATTGGCCGCGGTGACCACTGTTGCTCTTATTCTGCTGGGGATTCCCTTGGCGTATTGGTTGGCCTTTTCACAGCGGCGTTGGAAAATTTTTATTGAACCTCTGGTTAGCATGCCGCTTGTTTTGCCGCCGACGGTTTTGGGTTTTTATATTTTGCTTGTGTTTAGTCCCCAGACCATGCTTGGTCAATTTTTAGAAAATGTTTTTGGGCTTCGTGTTGTTTTTACATTTTTAGGATTAGTGATCGGTTCAGTTCTTTTTAGCCTTCCTTTTATGGTCAATCCCGTGAAGGCCGGTTTTCAGAATTTCCCGCGAGCCCTTTTAGAAGCCTCTTACACATTAGGAAAATCAAAACAAGAAACATTCTTTAAAGTTTTATTGCCTAATAGTAAGCCAGCGTTTTTAACCGGCATTATTATGACTTTTGCTCATACCATCGGAGAATTTGGCGTTGTTTTGATGATTGGAGGCAATATCCCCGGCGAGACGAGGGTTGCTTCAATGGCGATCTTTAGTGAAGTGGAGGCCTTAAATTACGGCAATGCGCATTTTTATTCGATTGTTCTTTTTTTGATTTCGTTTTTGATCCTTTTTTTATTCAATCGATTTAACAAGGAACAAGGAAAAATATTTTAGATGATTCGTTTCCGGGCTAAGAAGAAACTTCATTTCAGCGAAGGGCATATTCCTTTAGATGCAGCCTTTGAGGTCGCCTCAGGTGAGTTCGTTACGCTGTTTGGAAAATCAGGCGCGGGCAAGACAACGATTTTGCGGATGTTGGCCGGATTAGCACAGCCCGAGGAAGGATATATTGAGGTGGACGGCGAGGTTTGGTTTGACAGTCAAAAGAAGATCAATTGGCCTGTTCAAAAAAGACGAATCGGTTTTGTTTCTCAGGAATATACTCTTTTTCCGCAGATGAGCGTGGTTGAAAATCTGCGATTTGCCCTTTGGGACCCCAAAAATTTAGGATTAATCGACGAGCTTTTAAAGATAGCGGATTTAACCGAGCTTAAAAACCGACGGCCGCATTATTTGTCCGGCGGACAAAAACAGCGAGTTTGTTTGATCCGCGCTTATCTGCGTCAGCCAAAAATTTTTTTGTTAGACGAACCATTCTCTTCTTTAGACGCCGGTTTACGTTTAAAACTTCAAGATCAACTTTTAGAAATGTACCAGCGTTTTAAAGTGGCTACTCTTTTTGTCAGTCATGATTTCAGCGACGTTTTTAAACTATCCCATCGGGTTCTATTATTAGAGGAGGGAAGAATTAAAAAGTCGGCCCCCGCGCGTGAAGTGTTTGCTGAGCAGATGATCAGCGGCAAATTCAAATTCGCAGGTGTAATTTTACAAATTGAGCGTGAAGATTTTTTGTATGTTCTTACCATCCAAATTGGAAATAATTTGACTCAAGTGGTTGCCACTGAGGAAGAAATGGAAGGTTTGAAGATAGGGGATAAAGTTGTCGTCGCCGCGAAGGCCTTTAATCCGATTATTTTGAAATCCCCTATTTGATAAATCGGCGGGCATACAATAGCGCTTGACAATTTGGGCTCCAAGAGATAACATTTTCAGGAATTATTTAGGAAGAGAAATTAACGTAAAGAAAGCGAGGAGTTAAGATGGTTAAAATAGGGATTAATGGGTTTGGACGTATTGGAAGATTGGTCTTCCGCGCGGCCATCCAAAGAAAGAATGTTCAGATTGTCGGAATTAATGATCTTTTTGACGCTGATTATTTAGCGTACATGCTTAAATTTGATTCGACCCACGGCACGTTTGAGGGGACAATCGATGTCCAGAATGGTTCTCTTGTTGTCAATGGACAAAAAATTCGAGTCACGGCGGAAAAAGATCCTGCCAATTTAAAGTGGAATGAAGTCGGCGCTGAATATGCCGTGGAATCAACGGGACTTTTTACGACTAAAGACACCGCTTCCGGTCATTTAAAAGCCGGCGCTAAAAAAGTGATTATCTCCGCGCCTTCCGCCGATGCGCCGATGTTTGTCATGGGCGTTAATCAGAAAACGTACAAATCCGAGATGGATGTTATTTCCAATGCTTCTTGTACGACGAACTGTTTAGCTCCCGTGGCGAAAGTTTTGAATGATCGTTGGGGCATTGTGGAAGGATTGATGACTACTTGTCATGCCATTACAGCGACTCAGAAAACGGTCGATGGTCCATCGAAAAAAGATTGGAGAGGCGGACGTGGGGCTTCTCAAAATATTATTCCTTCCTCAACTGGAGCCGCTAAGGCTGTCGGAAAAGTTATTCCTGAACTAAATGGAAAATTAACCGGAATGGCTTTTCGCGTGCCTGTTCCTAACGTTTCCGTTGTTGATTTAACCTGCCGATTAGCCAAACCAGCCAAATGGGATGAAATTAAGAAGGCGATGAAAGAGGCCTCTCAAGGGGATTTAAAAGGCATTTTGGGTTACACCGAAGAAGAAGTCGTTTCTAGCGATTTCATCGGTGATGCCCGCACCTCCATTTTTGACGCCAACGCCGGTATTGCGCTTAACGACACCTTTGTCAAGGTCGTTTCCTGGTACGACAACGAGTGGGGATATTCGAATAAACTCGTAGATTTAATCGAGTATGTAGCGAGCGTCGAAGGTGGCAAGGGAGCAAATCCTTCAAAGAATCCCGCCGTCGCACGAGCGTAAAAATATTTAAACGAAGTTATTCCAAGGGCCAGTTGCAGGAACATTGCACCTGGCCTTTTCTTTTTTATAAATTTTTTTAAAAACATTAGCGATCCCATCAACGGGGAAATTTGTTAGTAATAAATCTTGACATTTTCAATAATTAGGTTTATATTGTTTCTCAAACATACTATTATTAGTATTTATGGGAAATAACATGAATTATCTCGATTTTCAAAAACAGTTAAAGAATTTTACGATTTTTTCTTTAAATGATATTCGAAAGATTAACCCTCGATTTTTCCGCACGCGCCTAAGTGAGTGGCAAAAGAAAGGGTATATCAAAAAGGTCATTAAAGGCCATTACATATTTTCTGACCTTTTGCTCCAGGAACAATCTCTTTTTGAGATCGCTAATGAAATTTACAAGCCTTCTTATGTGTCTTTAGAGATGGCTTTAGCTTACCATGGCCTAATCCCTGAAAGTGTTTATGGAATTACATCCGTTTCCACTTTACGGACCAGACATTTTAAAACTCCTTTAGCTTTTTTTAGTTATCGAACAATTAATCCAAAATTATTTTTTGGTTATGAATTGATCCAGCATAATGATCACTATTTTAAAATAGCCTTGGTTGAAAAAGCTATTTTAGATTATTTTTATCTTCGTCCCCAATTAAAAGAAAGGCAAGATTTTGAGAGTCTGCGTCTTAATAAAGATGTTTTCTTCAATAAAGTGGATATGAAGAAATTTTATGGTTTTTTGAAAAAATTCGAGCAAAAGTCATTTAAACAACGTATAAAGTCATTTTTGGAGTATATAAAACATGCTTGAGATTAAACAAATCGAATCATTTTATCCCGAAGTGTTAAGGGGCTTTAAGCGCAATCTTTTAAGAGAATATCTCCAGTATAAAATTTTAGAAATTATATTTGAATCTCCTTTTGCCAGCTCGCTTAGCTTTATGGGCGGGACAGCCATCCGCATTATTCATGGCCAGAGCCGATTTTCCGAAGATTTAGATTTTGATAATCGAGGGCTTAATCGCAGTGAATTTGCAGCACTGGCCAACTTCGTTAAGAAGAAGCTCTCTTTGCAAGGGTATCATATGGATTCTAAAAATATTTTTAAAGGGGCTTTCCGTTCTTACCTGCGCATAGAGGATATTCTCTTCCAGAATAAACTAAGCTCTCATCGAGAAGAAAAGTTGATGATTCAGCTGGATATGGAACCTCAGCGTTTTTCTTATGAACCTGAACAGGTTATCTTAAATAAATTTGATGTATTTTTAAGAATAGCTGTTGTCCCCATGGATATTCTTTTAGCTCAGAAGATATATGCCATTCTTAATAGGAAACGGCCTATGGGACGAGATTTTTTTGATGCCGTATTTCTTTTGGGTAAAATACAGCCTAATAAAAATTATTTGAAACAAAAATTAAATATCCTCAATGGAGAGGATTTAAAGAGACGTCTCTTAAGGTATTGTCAGAAACTAGATTTTCAACAATTAGCCAAAGACGTAAAGCCATTTCTGATGAATCCAGATGAGATCAAGAGGATTATTCTATTCCCCGAGTATATAGAAAAACTTAACAAGACGATTTAAAACGTGTTTTGTCAGAGAGAGAGCAATTGATGATAGCGTAATGAGAAATAGTATCCGCCCTTGACAGCACATTTCATATATGGTACACTTTTGTCATAATTATGAAAAGCAAGAGGAATCTGTTAGAACAGCTAAAATCTTTGCCCTATTTCAGCAAAGACAGTATATGCCAGCTCGGCAGACCGTTAGGGCTTAAAGACACAACGGTAGATACGTATATCAGCCGTTTTTTAAAGCATAAAGAAATTTTTCAGCTTAAAAAAGGGCTGTACGTATCAAGCGATTTTTTTAACAAAAATAGCGGCGATATTTCCTATTCCTTTTACCTCGCGAACATTATCCGCACGCCTTCCTATGTCAGCTCATGGGCCGCTCTTCAATTTTACAATCTCACCACCGAAGCCATATACGGCATTACGTCCGTCACGCCAAAGGTGACTAGAAATTACAAAACAAAAACCGGCAATTTCAGCTATCAGTCCATCCAGGAGGATCTATTTTTGGATTTTTCTTTGATGCGGGAAAAGTTTGATTTTTTTATCGCTTCCCCGGCCAAAGCTTTGTTTGATTTGCTTTACTTCAAAACTCGCCAGTTTCGCGGTGTCCGATTCAAAGATATAAAAACGCTTGTTGAAGAATTGCGGATAGATATCGATGAAATGGATAAAAAAGAACGGTCCAGGTTTTACGCCATGACCAAAGAATATCTTAACGATGAGTGAACAGATTCTTGCCATTTTAAAAAGAACACTCGACGATCTTGCCTCCCAGGGCGGGATGGATGCCGAAACGCGGCGCAATGCCCTTAAAGAAGTACTTCAGTTTTATGTCCTTAATTTTATTTATCACCATCCCGAATATAATCAATGGATTATGTACGGAGGTTCCGCGCTACGCATCATTCACGGGCTTGACCGCATGTCGGTTGATTTAGATTTTGAGGTTTCCCATGAAGTAACCAAGTTTTTTTTGGATAAACTAAAAAAAGAAATTGAAGATCATTTTTCCCACACATACAGCACTCATCAGGGTTTCTTGATTGCAACAATTGATAGGGAAAGAGGGTTGCTTCTTAAATTCAATGTCGGGGGAGCATTAAGTCTTGGCCATCCATCCAATCAGGTGCATATCAAAATTGACCTCAATCATTTCGTCGCCCCAAAGACAGCGACTGAACGTAGGCCTATCAATCGTGGCCAGCTTTCCTTTGTGATCGCGACTTATCATATGTCAACGCTTATGGCCAGCAAAGTGGCCGCGATTTTCTTGCGCGGCACGCGTGGCGTTGGTAAGGCTTTTTATGAGGAAAAGGGTCGCGATATCTATGATCTCCTATGGTATATGAACAACAAGATAATGCCCGACCTTGATTATCTGTCGGCGAAAGATGTGAAAGAGGCTAAAGATTTGCGCACACTTTTCGATAAACTTACGGTAAAGATGAACGCTGTCAGTGACGCAAACCTCAAGCAGGATCTCTTGCCGCTTTTTGTCAATCGCACCTACATTGAAAACTGGCTCACAAACTGGAGGGAAAGCTATCTACGGCTTCTCGAGGCGTATAAAATTTGCACCGTGACGACGCTGGAAAGCGTAGAAGTGTACCAGGAGTTTCGCCACGCTAACTTTTCGTTCGCATACACCTACAATACGACAGAGGCAGGAAAGACATGCGACATACGGTATGAGATCAACAATTGCTGGATTGAAGATTTACCGAAAGGTTTATCAATTACGATTGATGAGGAGATAAGTCATATCATTCGATTTGCAAGTGACGAAAGGATCATCCATTCTGCTTATCATGACAGACTCAGACAGTTCGCCGCTCTCTTCTATCAAAAAACTGAAAATTATTTGAGAAAAATAAACCGAATTATGTTTGGCAGGAGTATCATCACCAAGGTGATCAGAATGACCGCGGAGCATTTCAATCAGAAAGAACAGATTGTGCTCAATAAATCAGCGTTGTTATCTTGCGAACTGGACGATTTATTAAAATAATAAGGAACGGTTGAGGTTATTCCTCAATGGATAAGATCAACCGTTGACAAGAAGGTCTCTCGATGTTAAAAAGAAATGATAGCCGCATAAAATATTTTCATAATTTTTACAAGGAGATGAGATGTCTGAAACAAAAATCCCTTTAGGGCAGTTGCTGATTGAAAAAAAAATTATTACCCCCGAGCAGTTGGAGATTGCCTTAAAAAAACAAAAAGAAACGGGGAAATTCTTAGGAGTCACTCTTCTTGAGCTGGGGTTGATCAGCGAAGAGACGATATTTTTGCCGATTCTTGCCGGACAAATCGGCGTTGAATATGTTAATTTAAAAGAAATAGAGATTCCCTCTGAGGCCGTTGCTAAAATTCCTCCTAAATTCGCCACCCATTATAAAATTATGCCTTTAGACTTTAAGAATGACACCTTAACCATCGCGACGACGAAACCCTTGGACATTCAAACCCAGGATGAATTAGGGCTGGTGATTCACGCTCACTTAAAGACAGTTTTATCTAGCGAAAAAGACATCCTGGAAACTATTCGCAAATATTACGGGGTAGGCGCTGAAACCATCGAGAAGATGATGGGAAACGTTCAGCCCGTTCAGCGTATCGAGGAGGAAGTAGCCCACATTGATGAAATTGATTCGGAAGCCTCCATCGGTAAATTTTTAAATCAGATTTTACTGGAAGCCTATCGTGACCGGGCAACCGATATCCACATTGAGCCTTTTGAGGATGAGCTTAAAATTCGTTATCGGGTGGATGGCATTTTATACGACGCTAAAGTTCCTAAAAATATCGTCCATTTTAAAGATTCGATTAATTCGCGCATCAAAATTCTTTCTAATTTGAATATCGCTGAAAAGAGACTCCCTCAGGATGGACGATTTAAAGTCAGAGTCAAGGATGTTGATTTGGATTTAAGAGTTTCTTTTATCCCGACGTCTTTTGGAGAGGGGGTCGTTTTAAGACTTCTTAAAACCAGCAGTTTATACAGCTTGGAACTCTTAGGGTTGGCGCAAGAGGAACAGAAACTCTTAGAGCGGCTCATTGAGAGGCCCCACGGCATTATTTTTGTCACAGGCCCGACGGGAAGCGGCAAAACAACGACTCTTTACGCGTGCCTTTCGCAGATTAATACCGATGATCAGAAGATTATTACCATTGAGGATCCTGTGGAATATCAGCTGAAAGGAGTGACGCAAATTCAGGTCAATCCTAAAATAGGGTTAACATTCGCCACCGGCCTGCGGTCTGTCTTAAGGCATGATCCCGACATTATTATGGTGGGCGAGGTGCGTGATATTGAAACAGCCGAGACCGCTATTCAATGCGCTTTGACGGGACACTTAATGTTTTCAACTCTTCACACAAACGACGCGGCCAGCGGAATCACCAGACTCCTGGATATGGGAGTTCAGCCCTTTTTAATCAGCAGTACGGTTGAGTGTTTTATTGCCCAACGATTAGTACGTACGATTTGTCAAAAATGTAAACATCCCTTAAGTGTTTCCGCCGAGACATGGAAAGGTTTTTCTGGGATGACGGAAAAAGATTTAAGTATTGTGATTTACGAGGGGAAAGGATGCGAGGCTTGCAATTTTACAGGCTATATGGGCCGTCAGGCCATTTACGAATTTTTGGTTATGAATGAAAAGGTCAGAGAACTCATTATGGAACGCGCCTCCGCCGCGAAAATTAAACAAAAGGCTGTTGAATGCGGGATGAAAACTCTTTATCAAGCGGGCTTGGAGAAAGTTAAAAAAGGATTAACAACTCCTCAGGAAGTGATCAGAGTAACACAGGAAGAGGAGAATTAGACCAATATATGCCTCAATACACTTACAAAGCTAAACAAGGGCCTTCCAAGATAACGGAGGGGACTCTTGACGCGGACAGCCGAGAATCCGCGGTTGGGAAAATTGTCCAAATGGGACTTGTCCCTCTGGATATTTCCGAATCCATGTCTCTCATGGGGAAAAAGCCTGAAAAGAAACGCGTGGCCGCGCGTTTTCATTTTTCCAAGACTATCAAACTCATTGATGTTGTTCAGTTGACTCGGCAGATGAGTGATCTTTTGGGGGCCTCCGTTCCCATTTTACGTTCTTTGCAAATTGTCAGCGAACAGACCTCAAATCCTTTTTTAAAAGAAATCATTGAGGCCATGTATTTGGTTGTCCGCGATGGCGGGGCTTTTTCTGAAGCGTTAGCGCGGCATCCGAAGGTCTTTTCGCCGCTTTATGTTAACATGGTGAAAACAGGCGAGGTCTCTGGGCAATCGGAACTTGTCTTAAATCGTCTGGCGGATTATCTTGAGAAGGAACAAGACACGCGGAATAAAGTAAAATCAAGTCTCGCGTATCCTTTTTTTATTTTAGGCGTTGGCGTCATTACCGTTTTGGTTTTGTTGACCTTTGTTATTCCTCGTTTAAGTCTTATGTTTGAAGATTTGGATCAAGCCTTACCTCTGCCGACGATTATTTTAATGAATATGAGCGGTTTTCTCGCTCAATGGGGATGGTTGCTGCTTTTTGTTGTTGGCGGGGCGGTTTTCTTTTTTAAAGAATGGCTCCATTCTCCTCAAGGGAAAATTCGTTTTGATATTTTTAAACTTAATCTCCCGTTTCTAGGAAATTTTATTAAAATTGTTGAAATAGGCCGTTTCGCCAGGACCTTAGGGACGCTCATCGAAAGCGGCGTTGTCATTAACATCGCGCTCAAGGCTGTTTGGGCTGTGATTGAAAATAGTATTTTGCGTGAAGAGGTAAAAATAATTGCCGAAGAGGTGTCCGGTGGATCGAGCTTAAAGGTGGCCTTAAAAAAAAGCACTTTTTTCCCCAGCATGGCTGTGAATATGATCGCCGTCGGGGAGGAGTCCGGACGTCTTGAAAAAGGACTGTATAAAATCGCGGAAAGTTATGAGCGCCAGGCGGATGAAACATCGAAGACAATTCTTTCTTTGCTGGGACCAATTTTCCTTATGTTTATTGTCTCGATTGTTGGCGTGGTTGTCGTGGCCATGCTTCTGCCGATTTTTAGGATGAATTTGTTAATTCAGTAAAGGAGGATTTTTTATGAGAATAAATAGCAAAGGTTTTACGATGATTGAAATCATGTTGGTCGTGATTATTATTGGGATTTTGGCGGCGCTGGTTGTGCCTAACTTAGCCGGCCGTGGAGAACAAGCTCGGGTCGCGGCAACTCGCGCGGATATTGAATCCAACATCCCCTCGGCCCTTGATTTGTATGAATTGGATAGTGGCACGTATCCCACGACTGATCAAGGATTAGCAGCCTTGATTGAAGAACCTTCCACAACTCCTGTACCATCGAATTGGAATGGGCCATATCTTAAGAAAAGGAGAGTCCCTGTGGATCCGTGGGGCAGAGAATATGTTTACACATCCCCAGGGACGCATAACAGTGAAGATTTTGATTTGTCTTCCGTAGGGCCAGATGGGATTGAAAGTCAAGATGATATTGTTAATTGGGCAGAAGAGAATAATGAATAAAGAAAAATCTTTTACTCTTCTCGAGATTATTCTAGTAGTTTTAGTGATCGGCGTTATCGCGGGATTAACTGTCCCTAATTTTAGTAGAACATACGCGAATCTTGAGTTAAAAAAGGGAGCGGAAGATTTAGCCTATTTAATGCGTTACGCAGCGGGCCGAGCGGTTATCAAAAACATCAAAACGCGGCTCGAATTTAATCCGGAGTTTTCCAAATATTGGCTTGCCGAAGAAATTAAAGACAGCGAAGAGGAAGAAGGGGGAGAGTTTAAAAAGATCTCCGGTCGTTTAGGAAAAAAAAATAATGTTCCCTCCAGGATTAAAATAGAATTAGAAGAGGAATTTGTTTATTTTTACCCGGATGGAAGCATGGATAAAAAATATATTTATGTCTGCGATGAAAAAAAATGCCTTATCGTTTCCACGAAAGAAAAGCGGGGGGAGGTCCTTGTCCTTGAGGAAGAATAAGGGATCTCTTCTCCTTGAAGCGTTATTGTCCGTCGTGATTCTTTCTACCTGCATTACTTTAATTATTCAATCGTTAACTTCTAGTCTGCGCGCTTTAACTTACAGCCATGATTACGCGCAAGCTTTAATATTGGCAGAAAATAAGATGCAGGAATTTCTGTTAAAAGGCATGGTTCCGGCCGGTTTGTCTGAAAGTGGAGAATTTCCAGAGCCATATGAAAAATATGCGTATGCCATGAAGACTGAGGCTTTGATGGCAGAGAGTCAAGAAGGACTCAATGATCTTACTTTAACGATTTTTTGGAATTCAGGCAGAAGAAAGAACGCGGTTACTTTAGAGACTTACATTTTAGCAGAGGAAGAGAAGGCTAATGACTAAAGACCGAAGATTAAAAGCTTTTACTCTCATTGAGCTGCTTTTAGGATTAACCATTTTTTCTATGATCGCCTTAATTATTTATGGCACTTTCTCCGGAGGACTGCTGATCAATGAGCGTTCCGAAGGCCAAGGAGAAGTCACCCGTGAGTCAAAGATTTCTTTAGAGCTTATGGCTAAAGAATTAGAAAATATGGTTCCGTATGATTTTAGCGTTTCCTCTGCCGAAGAAACCGCTTTTAAGGGTGAGGAAAATAAAATAAGTTTTATCGTCCCAACCGACAACGGCCTAAAACGGATTAGCTATTATCTCCTATCCCCGGAACAGCGGCAAATCAAGACAACGGTCATGGGTAAGACTTATAAAAAAAATGTTTCCGTGATCACCAAACAAGAAGAAACAAGTCGTTTAAAATATTTAGTGCGAGAAGAAGCGGATTTTAAGTCTTCGGGGAATTCTTCTCAAGATACTCAAATAGAAATTTTGGCTACGCATGTTACTGAGGATGGTTTAAGATTTTCTTACGCTTACATAGAGGACGAAACAAGCCAAGAGATCACATGGAAGAATGAATGGAAGCTTCAGGATATCCCTTTGAGCGTGCGGATTGAAATCAATTTTTTGAAATCATCCAAGGGTGACTTGCGCGTGGTTAAAGATGTTTTAATCCCGAGTGGTTATTTTGGCATGAATGAATCGTAAAATGAAAAATAATTCTGGTATAATACTTTTTATCGTCTTGTGGGCGCTCGTTATTTTAACGACGTTGGCTGTCAGTTTAGGACGAGGAACGAATATCGAATTGATCTTAGCGAAATATAGCGTGGCTAAATTGAAGGCTAAATATTTAGCGTGGGGCGGACTGGTTTACGCCATTCATCAGATTAGCTTAGATTCAGAGGATGAAGACTCTAAGGACAAAGACACTTTATATTATTGTGCCATTCCTATTGATTCCGAGAAATCCCCCGAAAGTCTTTTTAAGCAAAGGCCTCTGGGTGATGGATATTTTGAAGTGGCATTCTTCTCGCAGGATACGCCGGAGACTAAATCTTCTTTACGTTTCGGCCTCGAAGACGAGGAGAGAAAAATTAATATTAACGCCACGAATGTTTCTAATACAGACGTTCTTAGTTCTTTAATTGTTTTATTAGGATTTGATGAAGAATTAGCCAAAACAATAGCTTTTTCTGTCGTAGATTGGATTGATGATGGTGATGTTTTAAGCCAGTCGGGTTATGGAGCTGAGGATGATTATTACGCGGGGTTAGGATATCATTGTAAGAACAAGCCTTTTGACTCTTTGGAGGAGCTTCTTTTGGTCAGAGGCATGACGAAAGAGATTTTTAAGAAAATTAAAAATTACATTACCATTTTCCCGAAAACAGAAGGAGCAGTATTAAAAATGAATTTTGATACGGCTTCAGAGATTGTTTTAAAGGCAGCGGCATATACATTCACTGGAGGGGATACTAATGCAGAAATATCGGATGCAGATTCCCTGGTGGAGAAGATTGTTAGATACAGATCGGGCGAAGATGGTCTCGAATTTACGGAAGATGACAGAGTTGTTGATAGCCATGAAGTGGCTATTATCCTTAATCCGAGAGAAGGAGCGATTTTTTCCACTATGGACAATAAACAGTTTAGAACCAATAAGTCTGATTTTTTGCATGTTGTTGTGCGTGGAAGGGGTGAAAATTCAGAAGTAGATGCCACCATCGAGGCGGTGGTCAGCCGGGAAATTCCAGAAAGTATCTCTATTGTCTCTTGGAAAACGTATTGACGAAAGAAATGGCCAATATTAAATTTTTATGAAAAAAGACATTTTTACTGTTATTGAGATCACGGACACGCACATTAAATTCCTGCAGGCCAAAATGACGCGCGGCCTGCCTGTCGTCAATGCCTGCGCTATCCGCCCTTTAAACCATTACACGAATGAAGAGATTATTAATCATCTGATTGAGATGAGCCGTTCGATGGCGATTCATCCAGAACAGTGCATTGTGGTTGTTCCCCGACGGCTTATCATTTTAAAGCAGCTGCGGCTTCCTTCTCACGAAGAAACGGAAATTAAAAAAATGGTTGGGTTGCAGCTCGTTAATCAAATTCCCTACCCCCTGGAAGATGTTATTTACGAATATTCTATTTTAGAGAAGGAAAGTTCCGGCTACACTCAATTGCTTGTGATTATTGTTCACAAGGAAGTGAGCGAACGGTATTTAAAGATATTTGAAAAAGTTGGTATCCATCCCGCGAAACTCACTTTAAGTTCTTTAGGGGTCTTAGGATGGGGAAACTATCAAGAGCAGAAGACAAAAAGTGATTCCAAAGAGGTTGTCACTCTCATCCATATTGATCACGCGCACACGGAAATTTGTTTTTGCTGCCAGAAGAATTTACTTTTTTCAAGAAGCATCAATTATGGAACGAAAGATTTAAAAGGGGACAATTTTATCGGATTATTAACTCAGATAGAATTAAGCCTGCAGACTTACGAGAAAGAAAATATGGGTCCGGTCATGAAAAGGATGGTCATCATATCTCCTGTCCATGAAACACATGCCCTCAAAGAAAAATTAGAAGCAAAATTTAAGATCCCCGTTTCCGAGCAATCCGCCGAGGAGAATATTGTTGTTCAGAAAAATGTCAATTTGGCTCAAGTCCAAGAGCAGGGTGTTTCTTTGGCCATAGACATCGGGCTTCTTTTTTTAGAATCCGAAAAATTAATTAATCTTCTTCCTTCGGAAGTCCATGACACGAAGAAAACAAAATATAAAAGACAACAATGGATAAAGTTTGTCTTTCTTTTCCTTTTGACGGCAGCCTTGGGCGTATCTATTTTAGGGGTGGAATATTTTCAAAAATTAAGAGAGGCCCAGGTTTTAGAACAGAAAATTCAAAATCAAAAGCCGGAGCTTGCCCAGGCCAAGAAAACAATGGAATTTATGAATTTATTTGAGGAAAAATTACAAGGGCGCGTTTTTGTCGCGGATTTGATTGAAGAATTATATTTATTGGTTCCTTCAGATATCGCGTTTCGTTCATTGCAGATGGATGAGCGGGGATTTTTTACTATTCAGGGTTACGCGCAGACAGCGGGGAGCGTGAACAATTTTCAGGAAAATTTGCTTAAATCCGTGATGTTCAAAGAGGTAAGTCTTCAATTTGCCACCAAGCGAAAAATTTTTAACATGGAAGTGACGGATTTTAAGATCACGGCACAACTTAAATTGAAGGTCATGGAAGAAAAAAATGATTAAACGTCTCACGCAACGAGAACAATTTTTTGCCATTATTGTCGTTGTCCTTGGCATCATTTTGTTTGGTTATTATTCTTTGGTTCAGCCTTTTAAAGAACAAATCAGGCTATTGGAGAATAAGATTAAGGATAACGAAAAACAAATCGGTAAGAATTTTAAACTTATCCGTAAAGGAGAGGCCGGAGACAAGGAATATAAAATTTATCTTGAGAAATTTAAACAGGATAAACCTAATGAGCAGGTGATGTCTTCCATCCTTTCTGAAATCGAAGAAGTGGCCCGAGAGCTTCAGCTGCAAATTTCTGACTTGAAACCCAAAAGAGTTAAAGAAGGCGAATATTACAACCAATTTTCGGTCAGCTTGACCATTGATGGCCATCTGGAAGATATTGTCCATTTTTTACACACCTTACAAAACGAGCCGCACCTTTTTGATGTCGAAGAGCTGGAATTTGAGAAGGGCTCTCAAAGAAAATCAAATACCATGAAAACCCGCCTGGGCTTAAGCAAAATATTAATTCCTTAGATTTAAGAAATAATTTAGCCGCCGTCAAACGAAGAATTGAAACAGAAGCTTATTGGGATATGAAATAACAAAGCTTGCAATATTTCCCTAATGGTATATACTTATTAATAACTATTAACAGTTAGGGAAATAAATTTATGGAGACCAAACAAAAACTACTCATCGAATTTATTAAAAAGAGAGGCGGCTTTGCCAAATACTCGGATCTAATTAAAACAGGGTTTTATAAAGCTGTTATTGGCCACGCCCTGGATACGAAGCAGATTGAACGGATCAGCCGCGGGGTATATAGGCTTGCTGAAATTCCGGATATATCTCATCCCGACTTTGTTGCTGTTTCCCTCATGATCCCCAGGGGAGTCATTTGTCTTATTACAGCCCTTTCATTTCATGAAGTCACGGATGAAATCCCTCATTATACGGATGTCGCCATTCCTGCTCAATCACGGTCAAAAGAAATCCAAGATCCTCCGATCAGGTTCTACCGCTTTTCGCAAAAGTCCTGGGAGGCAGGAATTGAAGAACATGATATTGATGGTCACAAAATAAGAGTGTACAGTCTTGCCAAAACCCTTGCGGATTGTTTTAAATTTCGTAATCAAATCGGAATGGACGTTGCCCGGTCAGCCCTTAAAAATGCGTTCGAACAAAAAAAAGTATCTCATCGGGAAATTATGAAATACGCTCCGATTTGCCGGGTTACAAACATTGTGAAGCCCATTCTGGAAACGCTTATATGACGAAAGAAATCAGAAATATCGAAGACTCTGTCCGGGCAAAACTGCACAATAAAAGAAAAGATGCAGGCATTGCCTTTATGGAAATTTTACGCAATTACGCGATGGAACGGTTTCTTTACCGTTTTAGTCAGGTTGAATTTGCCGATGAGTTTATTCTCAAAGGAGCGCTGCTTTTTACCGTCTGGGAGGTGCAGGGAAGAAGGACCACCCTCGACATTGATTTATTGGCGCATTACAGCAACAAAATTACAGAGATAGAAAAAGCTGTTCAAGAAGTCTGTACTGTCAGGGTCAAATTCATAGGGTTTCTGGGGAAATCAAGAATTCCGATGCAGATTGATTTTGGCTTTGGCGATACGATTTATCCTCCACCCCAAAAGATCAATTATCCCGTCATTCTTGATTTTCCATCGCCTAGGCTCAAAGGTTATGCCCCGGAAACCGTCGTGAGTGAAAAATTCGAAGCGATGGTTCAGCTGGGGGCGTTGAATAGCCGTATGAAAGATTTTTGCATTTGGAAGGCATTTTTAAAGAAGGGGAATATAAAACACGCATTAGAAAAATTGAACGAAACGGCGAAGATTATTGAGAAATTTCTCATTAAACCACTGGAGGCCATCAGTAAGGGAGAAGAGTTTTATGAGGCATGGAAAGCCCCGGGAGGGTGGGGTTAAAGGACATGATCCTTGTCCCGCGCATTGAATCGCACGCCGCAAGATTTAGCAGGAACATTTGGGATAGACTCAAGGTAAATCGTGGAAATCGGCAAGTGGTGGATTAGGCGGGAGGGCGTGGGGGAGTTTGAGAGGGGACAAATTCAAGCTTCAGGATGAGGCGGATGAGCACAAAGAGAAGTTGATCGAGGAAATCAAAGGGCGGTTGACCTGTCCTGCAAAGCAGGAGGCAGAAAATTCAAAGCACGGATTTATTTTTAATAAATGTGGAAGGTGGTTTAGAAAATGTTGTATAAAGTCTTTATTGATGACAGCGGAAGTAAAGATTATATCAATCCTTATTCCCGGGAGTTCATTGATAACCCACCGCTTTTTAAAGATTATCCAAAATTCTGGCAGGATAATTATTTTGTTCTGTGCGGAGTACGGATCAAGCAGGAGGATACAGGTAAGATCAATAGTGATATAAACACTTTAAAAAAGAAATACTTTGGGACGCATCGTGTCGAAGTAAAATCCGATTGGCTCAGAAATCCGCATCAGCGCAAAAAGCGTTATCTAGACTATTATAAAATCAAGGCGCAAGATTTAAACGCGTTTGGAGAAGCCTTCATTGATTTGATCGGTCGGTATAAAAGGGAGATGAAGCTTTTCGCGGTAGTTTTTGACAAACGGTTTTATGGTGACGCAAAAAGAAAAACAGTCGAAGGACAGCCTCTCTCTAAAACAACGCAAATATTATTCGAACGCGTCCAGTATGCCGGGAACCTGAATATTCTGGTCTTCGATCAGATGGAATCGTCTTTGAAATTGACTCACGGTGATCACGACAGAATTTTAAACATTTACAGGAAAAATGAAGGGCTGGATGAAATCTATGTCGACAGGTATGACAAAATCGTTGATATCCAGTTTAAGCAGTCTTGTTTGGAAAATTTTCTGCAGGTTGTTGATATTTGCGCCTACAATATTTACCGCCAATTTTTAGAGCACGGGCGGGCGTGGTCCGGAACGGAACGTGATAAGGACGGCAAAGCGACGATGGACACCTACAAATATTTTGAACGCATCAGATGTAATTTCGCGTTCCACCCTCTTAATCCCAACAAGGTTAGGGGCATAGGGCTGACCTGCTTACCTGATTCGGAGAAACTGAACTGGAATTTGCTGGAGGGATGTTTTGAGGAAAAAGGGCCATAAATAAAATGGGGTCGATTTCCTTGCGGATAGCCGTATCGTCGAGTGACGGCCTACCCCTTTCGGGGAACCGACCAATATAATAATAGCATTGTATGGCATTGTTTGCAAATTTTTTTTACAAGGTTTTTTGGCCAAAAAAAATGCAAAAAGTATAGTGGAAATCGAAGGGCGGTTGAGGTGCAAAGAGCAGGGGATTTTGGGAAGGGTGGAGTTGAAGCGCGTGATCTTTCTGTCGCACATTGAACCGCGCACCGCAAGATTTAGCAAGACATTTGAGAGAGACTCAAGTAAAATCATAGAAATCGGCAAGTGGTGGAGATAAAATGACTCAATTTCTTATTTGGCTTTTTATAGTGTTGCTTTTTACTGGGGCAAGTATTGTTTCTGGCTATAAAGCGAAAGAGGCATGGGATAAATGGCATGCTGGAAAGACTATTGCTGTTCAGATTAAAAATAGCGCAGGTGACTCGAATCCATCTCCAGTAAACGAAGCCTCCAAAATTGATGTAGCTAAGCTTAAAATTAAACGAGCGTTTGAAGATTGTGAACAAGCCGTTGAAAACATAAAGAAAAATTTTCCTGAAGAATCAGATAAATTGGCAGTTCAATTTAATAGACGGGGCGTCTTGTCAAGTAGCGGGCATATACAAGCGCAAATGAATTTATCTATTACCACAAAAGCAAAGTTGGTGAATTTGCTTACTGAGCTTGAAAGAAACATTGAAGATGTTTTGATTGAAGATTTTAATAAAACAACACTCACAAAGATTAATGGTCATTTCAATGAGGAAGTGGAGCGGCTGGACAAAATTAAAAACAAACTGTATGAAATTTACAAGCTTTTGACTGATACCCCGAAAAGTTGGGAAATGAAGGCGCTGAGAGAATTGCGGTTAACCAAAGATTTTAATTTATAGGAAATTTTAATTATGGCAAACAAACAAAAACTCGAACTTACCTGAATCGTATTTTAATATTTGAGAGTCTTAAATAAGTTAAATGTTTTAAACTGAAATTTAGGGGGGAGTGAATGAAAAAAAGTCAACTAATTGGGTTATGGGTAATCGGCATACTATGGGCTCTTACATTGCTGATATGGTATTCATCAGATTCTTATTCTTGGGGCTTTGTCCAATTTTCGCAGGCGACAATTTTTTGGGGAATATTTTGTTTTTTATCTTATGTCACATTGGGACATGATTGGTCTAAAAAGAAAGATCGAAGGAGTGGAGTTGAAGCAGGTGCTCCTACGAGCAATGTATCTGCTCAAAATAATGGTGCTAATAAACTGGAGAATGCGATGTCTTCAAAAGAGGAAGAGATAAGGATTCTTGAGAATAATTCCCCAGAGTTATTTAAAAGCGAAAATTATCAACCAGTAGAATATTATTCTGTTTCTTTAAAAAAGTTAACGATTTTTAGTTTGTGTACTTTTGGTTTGTATCATATTTATTGGAATTATAAAAATTGGAAGGCGATTCAAGTTCAAACGGGGATTAAGATTACTCCGTGGGCTAGAGGTTGGTTTTATATTTTCTTTGCTTATAGCTTGTTTAAGCGTGTATTAAATTCGGCTGTTCGCAATGGATTTAAAATTGAACATTCTGCTGGAAAATTAGCTACTCTATTTATTTTACTTATGGTCTTGTGGAAATTGCCGAATCCTTATTGGTTAATTTCGATCCTAGATTTTGTTCCGTTGTTATATATCCAGAAGGCTATAAATTTTAATAATTCAGTTTTGAATTCTAGTGCTAAACCAGATGATAAGTTTTCCGGTAAAGATTTGTTAATTATTATAGTCGGCGGTTTATTAGTGTTGCTGGGCATATGGATCACCGTTATGCCAGAAGATAAGTCCTCTTCCAATACTCCTACTCCAACTATTTCTTCCCTCGGGAGCCATTATTTTTTAAATGAACAGTTCCATTTTAGTATTTCTACACCTGACAATTGGGTAATTGTTCAAAAGAAAGATTTCGGAAAGATTGATAATGGACTTGAGGTAGTGGAATCTGATATCGGTCTAATAGATCTGCAAGGTAATTATTTTTGTGCAGTGGGATCTGAGGATTTGAATGGATATGGCGATGGAGAAGGGATGGAGCAGTTAAGAAATAATTTTCTCGCGAGGATTGTAGAAGATAAAACTGTTGCCATCGATAGTAACGAAAAAATTTATCTAAATGGGTACGACGGTTTTGAAATTTATTATCGTTCAATAGATCCAGGACTAAAAGCAAAATATATGACTCTTTACATTAATTATGGAACAATTGGAATTAATCTGACTGCATGGACTTCCGATGGTAATCCAACGAAAATGTTTAATGAAATAAAACAGATCGCTGAAAATATTAAGCTAGTAGAAAATTGAGGGGGCATGCAGAGGGGTCATAGCTTTCCTTCCCTTCATTCTGGGGATGCAGGGGAGGCGATAGGGAATCTCAGCGACGCGTACCGATCTCGTAAACAATTCAGTACATATCACATTCGCACAAATCCTATGAAATCTAAAGCACTCACCACCCCCGACGGCTACAAGACCCTCGTGCGCAAGGTTGCGCGGGAGCTGGCGGATCTGGAATTCCTCGTCAAGCAGCGGACGGCGGAGATTTATTGGACCATTGGCAAACACATTCATGAACATCTTCTGGCGCATGAACAAAGGGCGGAATACGGTACGGCTCTTTACATCCGTCTGGCCAAAGACGTTGACCGTGATATCTCTACGCTTCAGCGTTCGGTGCAATTTTACCGCACTTATCCAATTTCCGCGGCGCCGCGGAAATTGACCTGGGAACATTACAAGAGTCTTGTCACCATTAAGGATGATGCCCAGAGAAAAAAGCTCGAGGAGAAAGTAGTCCGCCAGGAGTGGAATACTAATGAACTTCGCAACTATTTAAGCACGAAGCGTAAATTAATCTCCGCCAAACAGGACGACAAGTCTGTCCCACAATTAGTCTTCACTCGCGGAAAATTGCACACTTACCAAATTATCGAAGCCAACAAACCGCTTGCGGCGAAAAGTCCGCTGGTGATCGATCTGGGATTCCGTGAGGAACATCGAATCCCCAAGAATACCACGCGCTTTAAGAAAGATGATTTCGCCGAGTTGATTTTTGAGGAAGAGGAACTCATCGAGGTCAAGAAGGTCACGGTTTCCAAAGACGAATTATTCACCTACAAGGCCTATGTTAATAAGATTATCGATGGGGATACTTTAATCGTCGCGTTTGATTTTCAGCTGGATAACTCGGTCAGCCAGAAACTGCGGTTAAGGGGCATTGACTGTCCGGAAATTGACACCGAGGAGGGCCAGAGGGCCAAGCGGTTTGTCGAGAGCCGCTTGAAGGACTGTGAGTTTATCGTTGTGAAAACCTACAAAGACCGCGCCGATAAATTCGACCGGTATCTGGCGGATGTCTTTTACTTAGCAGGAGAGAGTGACCCCGCGCGAGTTGCTGCCGAGGGCAAATTTCTCAACCAGGAACTCCTGGACGAGCATCTGGCCTGTGCTTACCCGTGAACCAGGCGACCTGGCCGGGATAATGTCCCCTCAGCGGCAAGTAATTAGTTTTATTTAAATTGCCATCTCCAGGTTTTTATGCTATAAAAACCTATTCCTTTTAAACGTTTATCGGAGGAGGAAACAATGTCGGCCGCGTTAGAACTTACGGAAAAAATTTTTGAGAACGAAGTAGTAAAGTCTGCCCTACCCGTTTTGGTGGATTTTTGGGCCGAATGGTGCGGCCCCTGCCGCATGGTTGGCCCTATTATCGATGAAATCGCCCATGATTTAGAAGGCAAGCTTAAAGTGGCTAAAATCAATGTCGATAACGAACAGGAATTAGCCGCCCGATTTAATATTATGTCTATCCCCACGATTCTTCTTTTTAAAAATGGAGAAGTGGTCGAGCAGGTGGTGGGGGCCATGTCTAAAGATCAATTGCTCAAAAGAATCAACGCAAAAATTTAATGCGAGGAGATTATGTTAATCCATTTTTGTAAATCTAAATTAGCGCACGGCCGGATTACCGAGGCAGAGCTTCATTACGAGGGCAGTATCACGATCGATAGTGATCTGCTTAAAGCCGCCGATATTCTGCCCGGAGAAAAGGTAGAAGTTTTAAACCTCAATAACGGGAACCGTTTTGAAACCTATACGATCGAGGCTCCGGCGGGATCCGGAGAAATTTGTTTAAATGGCCCGGCGGCCCGTCTGGGGCTGGTGGGAGATAAAGTCATTATTCTAACCTATTGCCTGGTAGAACCTGAGGAAGCAAAGCGTTTAAAGATCAAAGTCATCCATTTGGATGAGAAGAATAGAATTAAGAAATAATGCAGCCAACCATTCTCAAAATTCGCCTCTACGGTGATCCTTGCCTGCGTAAAAAGTCTCTTCCTGTTAAAGACGTTGGCCCCGGTGAACGGCTGCTGATCCAATCCATGATTGAAACCATGCGTCAGGCTAAAGGTGTTGGATTAGCCGCGCCTCAAGTCGGTATTAATCAGCGTATTTTTGTAGCGGATATTGGGCAGGGACCCATCGCCGTCGTTAATCCTCAAATTATTAAAAAAGAGGGTGCTGTTGTGATGGAGGAGGGCTGTTTAAGTATTCCTGGCGTCATGGCAAAAATAAAACGGCCGCAGAAAATTCTCGTTAAATTTTTAGACGAGCATAATAGAGAAACAGAACTTAATTTTGACGACCTGATGGCCAGGGTCGTTGTGCATGAAACCGATCATCTGAATGGAAAATTGATTGTCGATTACCTGGGATTGGTGCAGAAAAGAAAATTGAAAAAGAAATTGGAAGAAATTAAAAAAGCAGGAATGGCCCATGGTTAAAATGTTGGAAGAGAAGGCACATTCTTTGGTGAATCGTTTGCCTCCCTGGTTTAAACAAGAGATTCCGGACGCGAAAAAAATTCAACAGATGAAGAGTCTGTTTCGTTCTTCGCGCCTTTACACGGTCTGCGAGAGCGCGCGCTGTCCGAATATGGGAAAATGCTGGGGGCAGGGGGTCGCGACATTTATGATCCTGGGCGAGATTTGTTCGCGGGCGTGCCGATTCTGCGCGGTCAAGGCCGGAAGGCCCATGGAGGTTGATCCAGAAGAGCCTTATCATGTTGCACTGGCCGTCAAAGAATTAAATTTAAGATACGTGGTAATCACGTCGGTCGCCCGCGATGATCTTGAAGATGAGGGGGCGGATCAATTTGTAAAAACTATCCAGGAGATTCGTTTGCTTATGCCGCGGACAAAAATTGAGGTCTTAATTCCGGATTTTTCAAACAAAATAGAAAGTTTAAGAAAAGTAACACAGGCAAAACCCGAAGTGGTCAGCCATAATATTGAAACCGCGCGCCGGTTATCTCCTTATATAAGACCTCAGGCCGATTATGACCGGTCTCTTCAGGTCTTAGAAAATTTTAAGAAATTAGATCCCGCGATTTTTACAAAATCAAGCGTAATGCTGGGCTTAGGAGAAACAGAGGAAGAAGTTTTACAGACAATGGAGGATCTGCTGAAGGCCGGATGTGATATTTTAACGATTGGGCAGTATTTAGCCCCGTCAAATAGTAAACGCCATGTGCGCGTTAAGCAATTTGTTTCTCCTCAAGAATTTGCCTTCTACAAAGAGACGGGATTAAATTTAGGATTTAAACATGTGATGAGCGGGCCGCTCGTCCGCAGTTCTTTTATCGCGGAGGAAGGATACAAAGAATGCCTTCAAAAAATAAAGTTGTAAATCCTCAAAGGCGGAAAAATATTTTTTCTTTGATTTTGCGGATAGGAATCAGCGGCATCCTTTTAGGATATATCTTCAGCAAAATAGATTGGGAAGAAACCAGGATCGTTCTTAAGTCGGCACAGCCGCAGTACATTCTTTACGCCTTGTTGGTTTTCTTCTCCATCCACATTATTCTGGTCTGGCGCTGGTGGATTTTTATTCGCGCCCTTAATTTATCCGTTTCGATAGGAACAGCGGTTCGCTACTTCTTTATCGGCCTCTTTGGCAATCTTTTTTTACCTACCTCGATTGGCGGGGATATTATTAAAGTACTTGGGTTATGTCGAGAAAGCCCCCAAAAAGCTAAAGTCGTGGCCTCGGTTCTGCTCGACCGCTTGAGCGGGTTTGTCAGTATTGTTTTAGTCGCCTCTTGTTCTTTTTTATACGGTTATCGCCTGATTGATGATAAATCTCTGGGCCTATTAATTCTTTTGATGGCGTTGTTCTTTCTCTTGTTAGGAATCATTCTCTTTAACCGATTTCTTTATTCGTTTGTATGCCGTATTTTTAAGGCGTTTCCCCGTATTGAAAACGCGTTGATCGCCCTTCATGAAGATATCCTTTTGCTAAGAGATAAGCGTCAAGAAGGATTTAAGGCCGTTGGGTTATCCTGTCTTTCGCAGGCCATTCTTTCTTTTGTTTTCTTTTTAACCGCCAAGGCTTTGCATCAAGAAATAGGGTTTGTTTATTTCCTGATTTTTATTCCTTTGATTTGCATGGCCTCGGCATTTCCTTCGATCGGGGGTTTGGGAGTAAGAGAGGCGGGGGCGGCTTACCTCTTTGGAAAAATTGGGGTAGGAGCGGGAATCGCGGTGAGCCTGTCTTTAATCAATTTTTTATTTATGGTCATCGTTGGTTTGTTAGGGGGCTTGATTTATGTCGTTACATTATCTTCTGGACGGTTACAATATTGTGCATCAAATGCGAGCGCTGCCCCTCGGGAAACTGGAGGATGAACGTCAGTATTTGGTCTATTTAATTGAACTCAATCAGCCTCAGGGCAGCTTGAAAAATCAGGTGACCATTGTTTTTGATGGACGTTCAGGCTTCTGGAGCGGGCCATCCTCTTCCAGCGTTCGGATTATTTTTTCAGACACGGAATCAGCCGATAATAAAATAAAAAAAATCATTGCCGAATCTTTCACGCCTAAAAATTTTGTTGTTATTACCGATGACCGTGATATCCGTTACGCGGTCAGGGCGATGGGAGCGGCTTTGATGAGTGTGAAGGATTTTTTAAAGAAAATCGAACCTTCGGCTAAGAAAGCGGTCAGGGGTTCATCTCAAGGGTCCGGGGCCAATAAAAATATTTCGAAGACCTTAGAGTTTAAAATCACTTCGGAATTAGAACAGATTTGGTTAAAGAAAAAAGAGAAAAAGTCTCAAGAATGATTTATAATAATACGATTATGGATGTTTTCAAAAAGATTATAAACATGGGCAGGGAAGGGATGATGAACCTAGGCAATGCCCTGGCATTTTTAGGTGAGGTCTTAGGCCTTATCTTCCGAGGCCGTATTCGTTTTGGAGAGGTGCTAAAACAAATCTACGAGCAGGGTTTGCAGTCGATTGTGATTGTAGCCTTAACATCGATGGCTTCAGGAGCTGTTTTAGGGCTGCAGGGATATGTGGTCACCGCTCGTTTTGGCGCCAAGGAATATGTCGCTGTCCTGGTCGCCCTTGCGTTAGTCAGGGAATTAAGTCCTGTTTTTACCGCTTTAGTATTCTCCGGAAAAGCGGGCGCGAGAATCACCGCGGAATTAGGGACCATGAATGTCAACGACCAAATTTTAGCGACGCGAACAATGGGGGTAGACCCGGTTGAATACTTTGTGGTGCCCAGGATTATGGCCTGTTTTTTTGTTCTGCCTATTTTAACCGTGATTTCTGAAATCGTGGGAATTATCGGAGGATATTATGTCGGGGTATGGGAGGCGAATATCCCCGGGACTTTTTATATTAATCAGACACTTAAGGCTATCCGCTATGTGGATTTTTTCAGCGGATTTGCGAAAACTTTCTTTTTTTCTATTTTGATCGGCTGGGTCAGCTGTTATCAGGGATTTTTCACCAAAGGCGGGTCGCTGGGTGTCGGCAAATTTACCACTAAAGCGGTGGCGTATTGTTACATCCTTGTTATTTTATCGAATACTTTGTTAACAAAAATTATTTTAACTATTTGGGGATAAAAAACATCGGAGGAGTTTTTATGTTAAAGAATTTATTATTCATGGTTCGACGCGCTTCGCTTGTCCCTCGACTTCGCTCGGGATACCTTCGAGGGAATCCTGAGCAACGTCGAAGGACTCACCATTGGATTTTCTGTCTTATACTGTTGATGGGTTGTCAAAGCGCTTCAACTCGACAAGCTCAAGTCCAGCAATATTCGTTCCCGGAGCTCGAGGCCGAATGGATTAGAAACGGGGAGCCCGTCGAATTTGAAGGAGAATTATGGTTTCCCGCTGACGGGATGGAAACACTTTTAGACGCGGAAGTTTATTTGGCCGGAGAATATAAAGGCGTGGAAATCTTTATCGAAAAGCGGGATGTGCGCCCCTTGAACCGCCTTTACACGAAGTTTGGTAAAAATAAATTTAGATTTTTCGAGAAAAAAGGGAATCCATGATTTCTGTTTCCCATCTTTATAAATCATTTGACGAGCAGGCGGTTCTTGAGGATATCCATTTTGAGGTGAGCAAAGGAGAGCTCCTGACTATTTTTGGAGAAAGCGGTTCAGGGAAAAGCGTTTTGCTCAAACACTTGATCGGGCTTTTAAAGCCGGATCGAGGGACAATTGAAATCGAGGGAAGAGACATTACGCGGATGCCGGAGAAAGAATTGCTGGCTTTAAGAAAAAATATGGGTTACCTTTTTCAGGAAGGGGCTTTGTATGATTTTATGAACGTGTTTGAAAACATCGCCTTTCCTCTTAAGGAACATACCGATTTGACAGAGGGCGTTATCCGCGAGAAGGTGCGCGGGATTTTGAAGGTAGTTGACTTAGAAGGTGTCGAAGGAAAATACCCGTCGGAATTAAGCGGCGGGATGAAAAAGAGAGTGGGATTGGCGCGGGCGGCTATTCTGGGCTCGAAAATTCTTTTATGCGATGAGCCCACGTCGGGCCTGGACCCGATTCGCAGCAGGGATATTTCCAATTTGATTAGAGAAGTATCAAAGCGCCTGGGATGCACGACGCTGATTACATCCCACGATATGGACAATTCCCTACGGATATCCGACAGGATCATTTTGATTCACGATAAGAAAATTGCCGCGATGGGAACACCGCAGCAGTTAAAAACATCAGGGAATCCCCTGGTGGCTGAGTTCATTGGAGGTTAAAATTATGGATAATAACAAAGAACAAAAAGCAAAATTCCTGGCCAGCCTATTTTTCATTCTAGGGATTGTGATGATTTTAGTTGTCATTTTTACCATCGGCAGCAATAAAGGTTTTATTAAACCTAAATTTCAAGTGGAGGTGCTTTACCGTAACGTCGGCGGCTTGATGGAAGGCGCGCCGGTTCTTTTAGCCGGTGTCAATGTCGGCAATGTCGCCGAGATTGACTTTCTTAATCGCACGGTCGATGGCCGGCGGGTGAAAGTTGTTTTAAATATTTTCAACCGTTACCGCAGGCAGCTTCAGAAAAACGCGATTTTTTTCATCAAGACGGAAGGTATTTTAGGGGAGAAGCTTATTGAGATTGAAATTATCGAAGACGCTCAGGAGGCCAGTTTACAGAATCCCCTTGTGAGCAACCAACCGATTTTGGGGCAAGATCCTTTGGATGTTCAGGATCTGGCGGAAGTGTTTACGAAAGCCGCGGAATCCTTTACCAAGACCTCGGAGGAATTAAGTAAAATCGATATTCTGGAATTGTCTGAAGTCATGGAAGAATCCTCGCGGGCGCTTTTGATGACGGCCAGGGGGCTTAACGCGGTTATGGATGAACTGCATTACATGACGATCAAATCTAATAGAATCCTCGACCGCGTGGAACAGAAACTCATTGAAGGCGAGCTTTTTAAATTATTTTAGTTTTAAAAAATTTTTCGGAAGGGAGAGAATAACAGATGTTTATTTTAAGCAATTTTATTAGTGCCGCCGCGGCTGTGCTAAACTTGCTTCTCTCTGTGCTCTATTGGCTGATTCTTATTCGCGCTTTAATCAGCTGGGTTAATCCGGACCCTTACAATGCCCTCGTTCAATTTCTTTACCGGACAACGGAGCCTGTGTTACAGCCAATCAGAAATCTTTTACCAGCGATGGGAATAGATATTTCCGCTATTATCGTTTTTTTTATTATTATTTTTTTAAAAGCCTTCCTGGTCCCAACATTGGTTGAATTGGCCGCCAGATTGCGCGTGGGATGAAAATAACGGAAGTCGATTTTTTAATTAAGGGAACGGTCAAGTGATCGTTACCCCCCTTAGGTAAAGAATTAATTTTCCAAGACAACAATTGATCCAAGTCAACGGGCGGAATCATAAGCAAACGTTTATCAAGGTCA